>Ga0180302_10001410_pt1 | contig 11393 bp, 9 predicted proteins | sample GuaBasSediGuay17_FD_121794 | JGI IMG/M metagenome (GOLD analysis project Ga0180302, IMG submission 121794) | Subseafloor sediment microbial communities from Guaymas Basin, Gulf of California, Mexico - Guay17, Core 4571-4, 12-15 cm | ecosystem: Environmental > Aquatic > Marine > Hydrothermal... | reverse complement strand
TCAGAACTAAAGAAGTATATCTAAAGTGAGCAAAAATATTGCCGAAAGAATATCCTACATAAAATACGCCATAAGAGAGCTTGTTCCTCTAGCTAAACAGCTGGAAGCTCGCGGAGAAAAAATTATTTATTTAAACATAGGTGACCCCTTAAAATATGACTTCGATACCCCTAAGCACGTAAAAGAAGCATTGTATAAAGCTGTTATTGAAAAACACAATTATTACTCCCTTTCTCAGGGAGACCCTGAGCTGAGAGAAGCTATTGCTTACAAAGAAAAAACATGGCATGGAGTTGAAGTAGACCCTTCAGATATAGTTGTTACTCAAGGTGTATCCGAGGCTATAGGCTTTGTATGCGCAACCCTCCTTAATCCCGGCGACGAACTTCTTGTGCCTGAACCAAGCTATCCTCTGTACAATGTATATCCTCAGCTATATGGTGCAAAGTCTACTGTATATAAGTGCTCTGAAGATAATGGATGGCAACCTGATATAGACGATATCAAGAAGAAGATTACAGAAAGAACAAAAGGAATAGTTATTATCAATCCTAACAATCCTACAGGAGCGTTGTATGAAGAGAAGACTGTAAAAGAAATATTAGATATAGCTGCAGAGCATTCTCTTATAGTAATTTCAGACGAAATATACGATGGAATTGTTTTCGAAGGGAAATTCAAGAGTACTGCTTCGCTTACTAAAGATACTCCAGTCATAGTCTTAAACGGTTTTTCAAAGACATTTCTCATGACCGGCTGGAGACTGGGATATCTTTATGTACACGATCCTACAGGAAGATACAAAGATATTCTTCTTCAAGCATTTATTAAAATGGCTCGCTGCAGATTATGTGCTGCGACACCTATACAGAAAGCTGCTGCAGTCGCTCTTAAAGGACCACTAGACCACTTAACAGAAATGGTAGCGAGGCTGAGAGAAAGAAGGGATTATATTTACAAGAGAATAGAGGAAAGCGATTACCTAAGTGCAGTTAAACCAAAATCTGCTTTCTATATCTTCCCAAAGATAAATGTTAAAGGAGACTGGAAGAACGATAAAGAATTCGCGGAAAAACTGCTAATAGAAGAAAAAGTGCTTATAGTTCATGGCTCAGGATTCGGAAAAACGGGCGAAAACCACTTTAGAGCAGTATTTTTGCCGCCGCTAAATACTCTAGAAGAAGCGTTTAATCGAATAGAAGCGTTCATCAGAAAACACAAAAAACAGTAATTCTTTTTAGTTATTTAAGTACATAAAACATAAAGAAAGTTTATATATTAGGTTAAAATGTGTTTTCTTGCGGGGGTGCCCGAGCTAGGTCAAAGGGGGTGGACTGAGGACGGGCTTCCCTGCCCGGCAGACCTCCACTGGCGTAGGCCTGCGTGGGTTCAAATCCCACCCCCCGCACCATTTTTATTAGAATTCCTCTTAGCATCAGAAATTCTCTATGTAGCCTTTATTTGCCGTCTCTTATTGAACTGATATAGAAGCAGACTACAACGCTTTTCTAGAGAAAAGTTCAAAGGTTATTCCTGAGTAACAAAGATACAACTTTATATATTTCCTCGGAAAACTTTCTCACGCGGGGGTGCCCGAGCTAGGTCAAAGGGGCGGGACTCAAGACCCCCTCACCGGAGATATCCCGTGGCGTAGGCCGGCGTGGGTTCAAATCCCACCCCCCGCACTGTGTATTGTTTCCTGAATGAACTGAGTTAAATACAAAAGCTTAATGCTATACTCTTTAAGCGCTATTGCATATTTAAATACCATATAGCATACTGGGCAAGACACGATTAGATACTCAGCACCTGAAGGTATTACCTCGGTTTCTATTTTCTCTGATGCAGCTTCGATAGCTATATCAGGAGCGTATATGAAAACTCCTCCGCCAGCACCACAGCAGGTGGAATATTTTCCTTTAAGTGAAGACCCTAATATCTTCAGCCCTGGTATTTTCTCTAAAATCTCTTCTGTTACATCATATTGAAGCTTTCTTGATAGAGCGCACGGCTCATGATAATATACTGTAATGTTATTTTCGGAAAAAGTCTTCTTGAAAAGCGCATTAGCATACTTAGCTAAATAGCTTGATATGTGGAGTATTTTTCTAGAAATAGTTTGAGGAAGATATCTTTTGAAAACATATAGGCATTCAGGACATAGCGTAATTATATTATTATACTTCTTGGAGGAGAGTACTTTCTTTACCTTACTTAGGTTCTCTTTAAAATCGTTCATAAAGCCTAGTACTTCTAGTGGAGCCCCGCAGCAATAATCCTCATCTATTTCTTCAAACGGTATATTTAGGTAGGATAGAATACTCTCTGCACTCTCCTTTACTTCAGGCGCTCTAATTCTTGCAGTACATCCCGTCCAAAGCCCTATCATAGTGTCACCTCCTATAAGGCGCGCCCATAGAGGCTATGTATTTTCTCGTCAAAAACGCCTCAAAAGGCACCTTATTTTCACGTGCAAGTATCTGCCTAGCCCTAAGAATCATCTTCGGTACATCGATATTTACAGGGCAAATTTCTTTACACCTTTCACAGAGAGTACATAAGTAAATTAGAGGAGCTGCTTTATCAACGCCTCCCGCAATATACGCTGTCCATATAGCGCCTATACCTCCCATATATCTGTAACCAAAGTATCCTGCCAAGACTCTATATATGGGACATAAGTACATACAAGCGCCACATCTTAGACAGTAGAGCGCCTCCTTGAACACAGTATCCTTCGAAAGACCAATGCGCCCATTATCTAGCAGAACTACATGTAATTCTTTTGGACCTTGAGCTCCAACTACAACATTTTTCTCAATATCTCCAGTTTTACTGAGACCACTTATAATAGATATATAGGATGGCATTTCGTAGCCAGCATATCTCCAAATAACTTTACATACTTGAAAAGCATCATCAAGTAACGGAACTATTTTCTCGACTCCGGCCAAAACTACATGTACTCGAGGCAGACTCGATACAAGTCTGATATTCCCCTCATTTTCTATTAAGAAAATAGATCCTGTTTCGGCATCGATTACATTTGCTCCTGTAATGCCTATATCGGCGTTTAGGTACTTGCTTCTTAGTATACTTCTTATCTTACCTACAAGAACCTGAGGATCAGCGGGTATTTTTTCACCAGTGATTTTTTCTAAAAGCCTAGCTACTTCCTCTCTCTTAACATGAATAGCTGGTGCAGTAATATGCATAGGTCTGCTTCCTAAGTGCTGCACTATGAACTCTCCTACGTCAGTCTCGACAACCTCACAGTCTTTCCTTGAAAGAAATTCATTGAGAGAAATCTCCTCAGATGTAAGAGACTTAGCTTTTACTACTAAGCTCCCGTTAGGAACTATTTCATCAAATATTTTCTGCGCTTCTTCAGAAGTCTTTGCTAAATAAACGTTTATACCTTTGTTTTCCATAACTTCGATAGTTTTCTTTACAAGCTCCTCTAAGTGAGCTATCGAGTACTCTTTTATCGCTCTAACAACTTTCCTTAAGTTTTCTACTCTTTTTGTTTTGTTAAAATATGCCTCGATATATGACTTTGACGCCCTCCTTAAAGCCTCTCTTAAGTCCCTATCAGCTGCAATTTTAGACAACTGCTTAAATATTTCTTCAAATTCGCTCACAAATGCCCTTCGTATTAAGCAAACTCTAGAGATAAATGATTATCTCTACTTTGAAATTTTTACTCCAAGTATTTCGCTCACAAACTTAACAGAATCTAAGTGCAAGTACTTAACTACAGGGCATTCTTCCAATGAAGACCACTTACATAAATCACATTTCAAGCATATATTTTCACTATAAATAGCTCTAATTATTAAGTCTAGGTTTCTTAAACTATCTAACGGAATAATCACTACCCCCTTATCTGTAATTTCTATTTGCTTGTTTAAAAATACATAGTTTTCTTTATAATCTACTTGAAAATACTTTGCCAAGCTGTCTGCCAAAGATCTTAAGTTTAGACTTGTAACATCCCTTAAGATTACCCTTAAAGCAGACCCTTCAACTCCTATACTTACTCTACTTGAGAGAACTTTAAGTATTATTTCACGAGCCTTTATATTCCGCTTGGCTAGAGCACTTTCCACTTCAAGAGGATACCTATATCGCCACCTCCACAGAGCCATAGATATCCACTCTTTAGGCAGCTTCATTTTACTGGCACACCTCTTCAAAAAAGACGTCCATAAGCGGTATTCACCACGATCAGCTATAGCCCTAAGTTCAGGTAGCTTAAGCATAGGACATACATAGCATCCTATTCTATCAAATCCTCGAAAATAAAGTGGATTAATCGGAATGTTCTCTTTAATTAAGTACATAAGTACTTCTAATGCACACCAGTCATGAATAGGTGATATCATTTTCTTTATCTTATGCACAGTTAGGGATGGAGATATTGGAGAAAGAAGAGCTCTCGAAATAGACTCGTACTTTCTCTGCCCTGTGATGCTTTCCTCTAAACCCTTCTCTGAAAAAACTCTCGCCATAGGCGCTAATTTAAGTACACGTGTGCACCACCTATAATCCCTCGCTTGCACTCCAAAAACCTTGATATACTTCCAAAAAGAATCCTTAGGTTTAACCACTATTAAATTCAAATCAAGTTCTTGACATATTTTCTCGGTAATCTTTATATTTTCAGGAAAATCTACCTCTGTATCTACGTACACAGCGTCTTTCACGCCGCTTTTTGCAGCAAGAGCAAGCACGGCCGAGCTATCTTTGCCTCCTGAAGCTGTTACAGCGCTTCCCGTAGAATGCTCTTTAATAAGCTCTATAGCTTTATTCTCAAGCTCCTCCAGCTTCTCCTCATTAGCTTTTACAGCCTTCTTCAAGTCACTGTAAGACTTTACTTCCGGTAAAGGAGGAACTGCGCGCCAAACTTTAATTACTCTTAAACCTCCTCTTTCAAGAACTTTAGCCAAGCCTTGTATTTTTCCGCTTCGAGACTCTATAGCCACATAGCCCTCTTCAGGTATATCTCCTTCAATCACCTCACTTCTCTCAATAAACTGGAATTTCCTTAAGTAATCAAACTTAACGACTGCATACTTTCTTCCCGCCTCAATAAGAAGAGATGCCCCTCTATACTCGGGTCTAAACACCCAAGACAACTTACTTAAATCAAATATCCTAGTTCCTATGGTATAACCGCCTACTATAATCTCGTCCGCTGCATCAGCATACTCAACTTTATTCAGCAAAACCAGAGACCTACTAGGCAACAGCTTTTCAGAAATTTTTTCTCCATACTCTTCTATTAAAACATTCTTAATTTCTTTTAAATCCTCATCAAAAGCTGGCCTAATGTCCTTAGGGGCAACAGCAACTACCTCTCTAGTCTGCTCTCCGCAAATACCGCAAGTGCTAGATCTTACTATCGGGACACAACAACGATCACACCATTTAAGATCAACCGATATTTCCCTCAAAAACTCTGTTGCTTTCCTACCCTTAAGCCGCATTTTAACCCCAAAGTCAGCAGCTTACCCGCCTCTTCATCCATTCTTGGGCCATCGGTTCATCATCCGTGTTCTTTCTCTCCAAGACTTGATTAAAAACTTTTTCGTTTTATATCGAAGTTCCTTAAGCTTCTCCAGAGCTTCATCAAGTCTTCGTTCATTAAGAAGACTTAAAACAGTATTAGAGTCCTCCCTCAATTGCGGAGGCAGAAGCTGCTTAATAGCAAGTACTATAGAGACCGCTCTCGAGAAATCTCCTTTAATCAGAGCATGTATTGCTCTTTTAAACATATCCCTTATATTTTGAAAATAAAGCCAATACGCAGCTCTTAAATCATCTATACTTTCGGATACAGCATCATAAAGAGAAGATTCCTTTCCCACAATTAAATATACCCGACCCCATTCTGTATCAAAACTTACTATCTTTCTTTTACCCTCAACTATATCTTTTAAGTAGCTGCTCTGTGTAGGAGAAAGCTCCTCTATAAGCCTGTCTTCAAGAATAACTTTAATGTCTTCTTCTGATAACTTTTCTTCCAATTCAGCTAGAGCCTTTGTATCTTCAGTAGGAAGAACTGTACCAAAGTTCTTCGCCTTAATGTAATAAACATATCGTTCCACAAGCGATTTTAAGTTTCTTTCAATCATTCTAATTTAAACCACGACAAACCTATATATCTGTTAGCAACATCAAAGCTCTACTTGACTTAAAATCTTTCTTCCATATGTAGGGTATTCTTCCACGATAAAGCAACGGAAACCAAATCTCTTTAATTCGTCAGCCATATCGGAGTACTCTGGATCCAGTTCAAGGTGCTTTCTAAGTGCATTCAAATACGGTGTTTCACCTAATATTCTCTTTACCAGAGATGCAGCTGCGTCTAGCTCAAGATCAGAGGGCGGGACTAGGACAAGCTTAATTAAAGTGCCTTCATTAGTTACTTTCTCATGCGGCTTCTTGACTCTTTTTGCTGTACGTATTAACCTGTTTTTGTACTGAACGGAGTCTTTGATAAAAGCAGGACAATAATGAATATTGAGTCTAGAAATATTTTCCTCAGCCCACTTAAGTGCTTCAATAGCAACCTCATGGCTTCCCTCTACTGCCGAAAAAGACCCCTCTTTTAGTCTAAATCCTCTTATCTGGAGCGAGAAACTATTGCTTTCACTGAACTCAAGTTCATTCATGTTCATGAAATATACGCCGCTTTCGTCGAGAACTTTCATCATAGACTTTATTTCATTTAAGTAGCCTGGGATAACAGGTATTTCTACACCTATGTCACAGTCTTTAACTCTTTTAATTAATTTTTTCACAATTTTCCATTCAGAGGGATTATCAAGCATAAGATGTATTCTCAGTTCATCCAGACCTGCTTTAGCCAAAGCCTCAATTTTATTTAAACTAAATGCATGTGAAATAGCAGTGTAAAGATGGATATGAAACTCTTTTCCGAAAAGATCCTTCATCAACTTAATGTACTTTAAAGTGCGGTCAAATACAAGTAAAGGATTCCCGCCGGTAATTCCTACCCCCTCGGCGCCTTGACTCTCCACTTCCTCTACGATATCGTCAAATGTTTTTACGGGTCTTTCATTAGCAAAAACAACATCCCTGCCTTTCTTCTCTCTAGAGAGAGGACAATACCAACAATGTTTATCGCAAAGACCAGTTATTAAGAGAACTAGCTTTAATCCGTACATGCAGAGTTCGCAGCCTCGAGGAAGGTCTCCTAAGAGAAAAGATCCGGCCCAGGTCCTTAAAACAAGCCTCATTATCGTGAACCTTGCTTGAAGCTAGTAGTAAAAATCAGCAAAGGGCCCTACGGGCACTAATAACCCGACCAGAAACTTCATCACTATTTTGAAACTACTTAGCCTCTTTCTTAAATCTTTCTATGGCCTCTACGATCATTTTCTCCGCTACGTCACGTGGCTTGAACTCTCTGACTTTAACCCATTTTCCTTTCTCTAGCTCCTTGTAGTGCTCAAAGAAGTGCTTAATCTTATTTAGCTCAGCTTCAGGTACATCAGATATATCTTTTATGTTATCAAAGCGGGGATCTATTTTAGATACAGGAACTGCTATTATTTTATTGTCGACGCCTTCTTCGTCCTCCATTTCGAGCACTCCTATAGGTCTACATCTGATGACTGTTCCCGGGTAAAGTGGCTCGTGGGACAGCACTAGGACATCGACAGGATCTCCATCCTCCATTAGCGTCTGAGGTACTATTCCGTAGTTAAAGGGATAAAACATAGCCGTATAGAGAATTCTATCAACCATAATTGCTCCTGTTTTTTCATCTATCTCGTACTTAACATAAGACCCCTTGGGTATTTCAATAACTACGTAGATGTCAGATGGAGGGTTTTTCCCTGAAGGGAGATTCTTGAGAGACATACTCTCTCTAACTCTTCGGAGAATATATTCTTTACCTAAATTTGAACTATAGCTTTAGGGAATAGAACTTATTTACAAAAGGTTTAAATTGCCTGTTTTTATGTGAAAAACGGGTGAAGAAATGTCTAAAGACCAAGCAATAGGAGTTCTGCTGGTCCTAGCATCTATCGCAGTAATGCTGTTTTACGGCTGGGGACTTTTCTTGGCCGAAAAGTGGATATCAGAGCTCCTCCTTAAGCTAACTGCACTGATCGCCGTCTATGCTGTTTTCGGAATTCTAGCCTGGATAGGCTACACTCTAGCAACTACTCCTCCACCGCCTTCCATCGAGGAAATAGAAAAGGAGCTTGAGAAAGAAGTAAAAGAGCTTGAAGAAAAGGAAGAGAAAGAGGAAAAGAAGTCAGCCGAGAAGAGTGACTGAAGTTTTGTAGAATTTGTGGTAGTCTCCCATATATTTCTGTAGACACATATATGCTTCCATAATATTTACTACAGGTTTATGGAAATTTGCGTAATCGTCGATAGGTATTCTAGGGCAAGCCGCAATTACGAAAACTTCTATGCCGCTGTAAGGTATTAAGGCTTCAGGAGTTATTTCACGGAGCGCTATCAACATTACTTCTTTTCCTGCACTTTCTAAAGCTTCTTTTAGTTTAAGTGCTTGAGCTAAATGCATTTGCCCACTTTTAAGGCCAATCACTATTCCTACTTTTCTAGCGTCTTTCAGCTTAGATATGGCGTACCACCGAATAGCTAGAATTCTCTTTACTTCTCCGGAAATATCTCTAGCATCTCTCCTGTAGGGATCAGCTACTATAACTTTCTTGCCTGTAAACAACGCTACTCCAAGCGCGTGAAAAACTCCTCCGCTTACTACAATAAAGCCGTCCACGTAGTTTACTACAGACAGCGCCGTTGACACGTCGCATCCTATAACTTGCCCTCTCTTGAGAATGCCTTGAGGATCCTCTCCTACGAAAACTTGAAAGCCTTTTTCCTGCAGAATACTTTTTGCTTTAGGGAGTTCTCTAAGATGCTGTATTGAAGCGCACAGCCCTATCTTCTTCAGTCCAGCATCTTTTGCTATTTCTGCGGCTCTTTCAACTGCTTCTCCTACATCAAGCTTACTGTATGCTTCTACAAAGAGAATAGGAATGGAGAACTTTTGAGGAGAACTAGAATGCCCTATGTGAATAATAGCATCCACTCCGAGCCTCTTAGCGTCATCTTCGACAACATCGCAGAAACCATAGCAAGGGTCTGCTGAGACTATGCAGATACAATTGGTCTCAGATTCAATGGCCTCGCAAATGGTTTCAGCGTATTGCTTTAATCCATTAGCTAGCTGTATTAGCACTTTTTTAGCGTTTTTTGTTTTAATGAAATCAACTATTTTATTTAACTCAAAGTCATAGTTCATTTTGACACTACTTACTTCTTTAATTTTTCCCCAATATATTCTATTCTAAAATATTCTTGAAGCAGAATTATGTTGTGCTAAGCTACTTAATGATACTTACTTGGAGAAGAGAGCGAAGAAGTTCTGAAGATTTATGGCTATAGAGAAACAAATATAAACTAGGTGTCAACATCATCACGGTGACCTCGTGAGCTCACGCGAGACTAAGACCATATTATGGTTTGAAGAACTCAGAAAAGAAGACGTACCTCTAGTAGGAGGAAAATGCGCAAATCTCGGCGAAATGATTAACGCCGGAATACCTGTACCTCCCGGTTTCGCTGTAAGCGCTTACGCTTACAAAAGATTCATAGAAGAAACAGGAATAAAAGATAAGATTTATGAAATAATAAGAGAGACCATAACTGACAAAAACGATCCAAAGCTCTACGAAGAAGCAAGCAAGAAAATAAGAAAACTAATCGAAGAAACACCAATACCAAAAGACATAGAAGAGGACATAAGAAAAGCTTACCGCGAACTATGCAAACGCCTCAAAATGAAAGTAGTTCCCGTTGCCGTTAGAAGCAGCGCTACTGCTGAAGACCTCCCGGACGCAAGCTTCGCTGGACAACAAGAAACATACCTAAACGTATGGGGTGAAGACGAAGTAATAGAGAAAGTCAAGAAATGCTGGTCAAGCCTCTTCACTCCAAGAGCAATATTCTACAGAGAGCAGAAAGGATTCGCCCACGAGAAAGTCTTAATCAGCGTAGCTGTACAGAAAATGGTCAACTCCAGGTCAGCCGGAGTAATGTTCACACTCCACCCAGTTACAGGAGACAGAACAAAAATAGTTATTGAAGGCTCTTGGGGCCTTGGAGAAGCAGTCGTAAGCGGAGCAGTAACACCCGACGAATGGGTAGTAGACAAAAACACACTCGAAATCGTCGAGAGAAGAATTGTTGAAAAGAAAGTAGAGTACATCAGAGACCCCAAGACAGGAAAGACAATACACGCCGAAGTACCACCAGAAAGAAGAAAACAGCCATGCCTAACCGATGAAGAGGTAAAGTACTTAGCAAAACTAGGCATTAAGATAGAGCAGCACTACGGCAGACCACAGGACATAGAGTGGGCAATAGACAGAGACTTATCCTTCCCAGAAAACGTCTTCATTGTACAAAGCAGACCAGAAACAGTATGGAGCATAAAAGAAGCAGCAGCCCCCGAAGCTGCTCCAACAGCAGTCGTAACTGAGAAGAAAGTTGTTGTTAAAGGTCTACCAGCCAGCCCAGGTATCGCTGCAGGCAAAGCAAAAGTCTGTCTATCCGTTGAAGATGCAGCCAAACTAATGCAGAAAGGAGACATTCTAGTAACAACAATGACAAATCCAGACTGGGTACCCTACATGAGATTAGCTTCAGCAATCGTCACAGATGAAGGAGGAATGACATGCCACGCCGCAATAGTAAGCAGAGAGCTAGGCATACCATGTATTGTCGGCACACAGAACGCAACTAAAGTAATGAAAACAGGACAAGATTACACAGTAGACGCTAAAACAGGAGTAGTATATGAAGGAATAGTCGAAGAAATAGTAGCACCAAAGAAAGAAGAAAAGAAAGAAGAAAAGCTACCACCAATAGAAATCATAATCAAGCCGCCTACAGGCACCAAGATATACATGAACTTAGGTGTACCAGAGAAGATAGAGGAATACAAGAACCTACCATTCGATGGAATAGGCTTAATGAGAGTAGAGTTCATTATGGCTGACTACATTGGCGAACACCCACTATACTTAATCGAAACACGTCAGCACGAAAAATTCGTAGACAAAATGGCTGAAGGAATAGCAATGGTAGCTAGAGCAATATACCCAAGACCAGTAGTAGTAAGATTTAGCGACTTCAAGACAAATGAATACAGACAGCTCAAGGGCGGTGAGAAATATGAGCCAGAAGAACACAACCCGATGATCGGATGGAGAGGAGTAAGCAGATACATCAGCCCACAGTACGAAAAAGCATTCAGACTAGAAGTCAGAGCCATTAAGAGAGTAAGAGAAGACTACGGCCTCAAGAACGTATGGGTAATG
>Ga0180302_10001409_pt1 | contig 11394 bp, 8 predicted proteins | sample GuaBasSediGuay17_FD_121794 | JGI IMG/M metagenome (GOLD analysis project Ga0180302, IMG submission 121794) | Subseafloor sediment microbial communities from Guaymas Basin, Gulf of California, Mexico - Guay17, Core 4571-4, 12-15 cm | ecosystem: Environmental > Aquatic > Marine > Hydrothermal... | reverse complement strand
GAGGGAGGGATGGAAGTAAAGGGTTTTTATCTTTCTTCTTTCATACCTTGCAACAAGCGTGTCAAAAGAAAAGGGGATTTTTTCCCCTGCTATAAAGAAAATCTCCTCACCGGGAAGGACGAGAACATCAGGGAATACCTTTTTTAGGGAGAAATAAAGGGACGAGAGCATGAGTTTTTCAGGGGTTGAAAGGGATGTTTCACTTCCAGGTATTTTTAAAAAGAAAATGCCATCTTCTCTCAGATGCTCCCTTACCTCCCTGAAAAATTCAACCGTGTAGAATCTTCCAGAGGAAAGATTCTCAGGTTCGGGAAGCATGACGAAAACACCATCCCACTCTCCTTCCCTCACCACCTTTCTTCCATCCCCTGCAATGAATTCCCCCTCCCCTTTTGAAATCTCCCTGCATACCCTCAGGAGAATCGGGTCAAGCATTACGGTCTTTATCTTTTTTACCCCGTGTTTTTTCACCTCTCTGGATACCGGAGGGGGTGCCTCAATAAGGAGGATTCTCTCAGGGTGGGGAATGAAAAGCATTGGGAGATGGACATCCTCAAAAAAGGGGGATGGAAACGAAAATGAGAGGGAATTGTTCTGGAAGACATGCAGGATACTGTCCCTTTCAAGCACGGTTATCCTGGTGTATGGGGAGTCCTTTTCCTCAATTACCTTATATCCCGGAAACGATGCCTCAAGGATTTTCTTGCCGAGAACGGAGGGTATGGGGGTGAAGGAGAGAGCAAGCAGAGAAAGAGAAAGGGGGATAAAGGGCTTTTTCCTTAAAGATATGGGAAGTGAGAGAAGGAAGGAAATAAAGAAGGCAAAGGGAAGAGGGGGGAGGTGGATGAAGAGATAGGAAAAACCAGCCCCTGCCAGGGTGTCTCCAACTGCATCCAGTCTGTAAACCTCTCCTATTCCTGGTACTCCCCTTATTTCCTCTCCCACGCGTGTGAGTTTCATGAAGAGCATTCCCATTGCAAATGAGAGGGGAAATACAAAGAAAAATCCTGTTATTATGAGTGCACCGGAACCCAGGACCTCTCCAGGAGAAAGCCCGAATATCTTACCCGTCCCCCTTAAAAGATAGACAAGCCCGAGAAAAAGGAATGAAAGCAGTAAAAACTGCCCCTCACATGAAAGAGGGGTCCTTTTTCTTCCCTCAAAAAAACTCCCGAGCCCCATCCCCGCCATCCATCCTGAGGCAAGGAATCCAAAGGAGAATTCGTTTCCTGCAAAGAGGGAAAGCAGTTCTCTTAAAATGTAAACCTGCGAAAGGACGGAAAAGAAACCTGAAAGGAGGTAGTAAAACCTCATACCGAGAACCTTATCTCAACCACATCCCCATCCTGGACCACATAGTCCTTTCCCTCAAGCCTCAAAAGCCCCATTTCCCTCGCATGCTTCATGGACCCGGCACGAACCAGGTCCTCAAAGTTTATAACCTGTGCCCTTATGAATCCCCTTTCCATATCCGTGTGAATCTTTCCCGCAGCCTCCTTTGCAGTTGTTCCCTTTTTTATACTCCATGCCCTTGTCTCTTTTTTACCAAGTGTGAAAAAGGTTATAAGACCGCAGGTTCTGTAAACTTCTTTTATCAATCTATCAACCGCAGGTTCCTCTATTCCCATCTCTTTCAGAAACAATGGTCTTTCCTCCTCCGGCAGTTCCGATATCTCCATCTCAAGTTTCCCCTGGATGGAAAGAACAGGAAGGTTGAGATTGTATTCCCCTTTCTCCCCCTCTTTTTCATTCACAACAACAAATAATGGTTTAAGAGAAGAGAAGGCATATCCACGAATGAGTTCCTCTTCCCTTTTATCAAGTTCAATCCCCCTCAGGGGCTTCCCCTCATCAAGCAGTCCCTTAAATCTTTCAAGAATTTTTTCTTCAAGTAATCTTTCCTGGTCCTTGTGGTGTTCCTTTCTGAGTTTTGAGAGCCTCTTCTCCACAACATCCAGGTCGGATATCATCATCTCCTCCTCAACCTCCCTTACCTCCTCCTCAACCTTCACATTCCCCATGAAGTTTCCAACGACGAGCAAATACGCATCCGCATTCCTTATCGTCTCCTCCCGGAAGTTGAGTTCTTTTGTATCAATAAAGGTTATGGTTGAGAAGACCGGTTCTGTTCCGGGGTTGAATTCAAGGAGTTTTATGAGTCTCTCATCCGGAACCCTCACCTCCTTTATGTGTTCCTCCCTCTTTCCTAAGGATGCTCCCGCCCCTGTGAGTGCGTTGAATATGGTTGTCTTTCCTGCCCCTCTTTTTCCTATTATTGCTATCCTCATAACTCGTAGAACTCCCTTCTTCTGTCCTCAAATATGTGGTTTTCAGGGGTTATGTGTTTGTCCTCAGCCTCTTTCAGGTTTATCTTTGCAAAACCAGCCCCTTCCCTTCTCGGGCTGTCCCTCAAGACAAGCCTTCCTCCCGGGGCAACTATCTGGCTCATTCCCGTGAATGCATACTCCTTATCCCCCCTTTTCTCCTCCCCAACCCTGTTTGCGGTTATTATGAATATCCTGTTCTCAATGGAACGGGTTATCATCGCATCCTGGCAGAAAGGCAGGACCAGGTTTGCGGAGTGAAGGATTATATGAGCACCCTTTAAGGCAATGGTTCTTGCGGCCTCGGGAAAAAGCCAGTCAAAGCATATAAGCAAGCCTGCCTTAAAATCCGGTGTCTCAAAAACGGGAAAACCAAGGTCTCCGGGGTCAAATATTTCCTTCTCCTCGTAAAAAAGATGAATCTTCCGGTACTTCCCCATGTATCCATTTGGTCCCAGGAGAAAGGATGAATTGTATATTCTATCCCCATCCCTTTCCGCAATCCCTCCTGCAATGTACATGTTTTTTCTTCTTGCAAACTCACAGAGTTCCTCAACCGTGGGTCCCGGGAGGGGTTCTGCATATTTTTCAAGTTCCTCCCTTGAAAGAAAGGCATAGCCTGTTGTGAAGAGTTCCGGAAGGACAACAAGATGTATTTCATGGGGCTCAAGCAGAGCCTTTACCTTTTCTATATTCTCCTTAACCTTACCGAACTTTGGTCTTAACTGAACATATCCTGCCCTTATCTTCATTTCAAAATCTCCATGAATCTTATCGCATCCTCCCACATGTTTGTGTTGTTGAAAAGAACGTACGCATCCGGTTCAAGCATACCTTTCAATTCCTTCAATTCCTCATCCGTGTACCGGTATCTATATCCTCCCTTCCCGTGGAGCCTGTAGTAGGGAATCTCCCCCTTTATTCTTTTGTCCTTGAAAGGGTCAACCACGTGGGAGAGGGAACATTTATCAAGCATTTCCTCTATCTCTTCTCTTTTCCATGCCCCTCTGGGTTCCCATAACAGGTTAAATCCTCCTCTTTCTATGTTTGAAAAAAACTCAACCATGTTTTTCTTGTTCTCATCGGTTGGTTTAAACGAGGCAGGTGGCTGGAAAAGAATGATGTTCGCACCAAGTGCCTCCGCACATTCTTTTATTCTTTCCCATGCCTGGAATACATCCGGAACAGGCTGGAAAAAACCACATTTCTCAGGTTTTGTCTTTGCCCTGCGGTAGGTCGGGGAGGATGGGGGATGGGTTATCACCTGCCATGCCTTTATTGTAAACTCAAAGTCCTCCGGAGCCTTTTCTCTCCATTTTTTGAGTGTATCAAGGGATGTAGGTTCATAAAATGTCTGCTGAACCTCAACGAGTTTGAAGGTCCTGAAGTATTTTTCTTTTCCCTTCGGGAATCCACAGCACCCTATTTTCATATTATCTCCACAACTGCTATTGCGTATTCTCCATCGTGGGAAAGGGAAAGGGAGAAGGATTTTCCCTGGAGGATTTTTTCAGCATGGGGGGTGAGCCGGGGTTTTTGAGTGTAGGAAATGTCATGGAACGATGTTTTTCCTCCTGTTGCCTTGTAAAATGCCTCCTTCAATGCAAATCTTGCGGCAAGGGATGGATATGGATTTTTCTTTCTCATGCAGTAGTTTATTTCTTCCCGGGAGTAAACCCTTGAAAGAAACCTCTCCCCCCATCTCTCCACCGCCCTTTTTATTCTCTCAACCTTCACTATATCCACCCCTATCATATTCTCTGGGTGTATCTGAATATCTCCTCGTCCTGGACGTAAACCCTCACCCCTATCCTTTCCCCTTCCCTCTCAAGTTCCTGTTTGAAGGTTGAGAAATCTGTGTTTCCTGTTGAGAGGTCGCAGACCATGGTCATCGTGAAGTATCCTGAAAGGATGGTCTGGGATATCTCCAGGATGTTGACATTGAAGGAGGCTATCTTTCCCGACATGGCTGCAACTATTCCGGGTCTGTCCTTCCCCACGACGGTTACAATGACCTTTTTCCCCTTGGTGGGCTCAAGCCCCATCTCCTGTATCACCCTCTTTACTATTGCCTCTATATCCTTCCTTTCCATCCTCCCTCCTTTTCTGGATGATAGGGGAAGAAAAAGAGGGTTGTCAAGGATAAAATCCCTTGAAGTTTATTTTACCTGCGGGTATAATCTGCATATGGAAATCAAGGGCTTCAGAAAGAATCTCATTATCATACTCCTTCTCATACTCACACTCATTACCTACGGGGTGGTGGGATATGAGATTATAGAAGGATGGTCTCTTCTCGATGCAATTTACATGGTGGTTATCACCCTCACAACTGTGGGGTTCAGGGAGGTGCATGAACTTTCAGGGGCAGGGATGATATTCACCGTTTCTCTCATCCTTCTCGGAACGGGTGTTCTTTTTTATGGGCTTTCAACCGTTGCTGGTTTTGTCCTGGAGGGAGACTTACCGGAAATATGGAGGAGGAGAAAGATGGAAAGGAAGATAAAGAGATTAAAAAATCACTTTATTGTCTGCGGGGCGGGAGATACCGGGAAGTATGTGATTGCAGAACTCATCAAGGCAGGGGAAGGATTCGTGGTGGTGGATAACAATCCAGAACGAATGAGAGAACTTCCTGATGTGATTTTTGTTGAGGGGGACGCAACGCAGGATACTGTTCTGAAAGAGGCAGGGATTGATAAGGCACAGGGGCTTGTTGCAACTCTTCCCACGGATGCAGAGAACCTCTTTCTTGTTGTAACTGCAAGAAGCCTCAACCCGAACCTCAGGATAATAACCCAGTGTCTTCATGAGGAAACCATACCCAAGATGATAAAGGCAGGGGCGGATAAGGTTGTTTCTCCTGCAATGATAGGGGGGTTGCGTATAGCATCCGAACTCATAAGACCTGCTGTTGTGGACTTCCTGGATACCATGCTCAGGGAGGGGGGTGGCAGGCTCAGGGTTGAGGAGGTTACGATAAGAAAGGGGTCAAGGTATGAGGGAAAAAGCGTTGGGGAACTGAAGAGGTTTGCAGAGGAGAAATTCTCAGTACTTATCCTTGCAGTGAACAGGAGGGGGAGACACATTTTCAATCCCCCACCGGAGGAAAAACTTGAGGCAGAGGACAGGGTTATAGTGATGGGAGAGATGGATAGATGCAGGCTCCTTGAAAAAGAAGTGTAGGATTTCCGTTGAGGGGTTGGAATACTCTGGACTTTTCTTTTCCACAATTTTGTTTATAATATTTAGCAGTATGGAGGTCTGCTTTATTCCAGAGAAAGAGGCACTGTTTTTCTGGAATCCCGGTAAGGAGGATGAATGGGAGGACCTCCTTCATATAGGAGGAAAGGTCCCTTTTCGGGTGGTTAATCGTTTCCTTTCGTTTCCTGATCCAAAAAAGAAGGACTGGAAAAGGAAAAAGATCAAGGGATATGAGGTTTCGCTTCCCGAAGCCTCTCTTTACGTTCTCTCACTTAACAGAAGTCGTTCTTCTGCAGTTGGCTCCTCAATCCGCACCTATGCCCTCATCACACGCCTTGCCCTTTCTCTTCTTCACAGGGGTCTTTACATTCCTGCTCCGGAGGGTGAGTGCTTTTTTATGTGGAAACCCCTGCTGTTTATGGAAAAGGACATCCTCTTTTTCAGGGGAGTTTGCAGGGCGGCTCCTCCATGTGTTTCAGTGGGAGAATTTCCCCCTCCGATAACGGATATTATCCTTGAGCAGTATCTTACCTTCACAGTGGATACTTTTGTAAGAAAGTTGAGCGAGAATGTCTATAAAAGGTATGTTTCAGGTCGGGTATTCCGTGAAGAATTTCTCTTCCTCTCCTCTCTTCTTTCTCCTGTATCCAGGGAATTTCACCCGACCCCTGAGAGAAAGGCAATTTTTGATGAGGTGAGGAGATGGGGTGCGGTTCTTGTTGAGCCCGGGAAGACAGGGCTTATTCTGAAACTGGAAAGGGGGGAGAAAAACTGGATTCTTCACTTTCTCATGCATAAAAGGGGTGAGCTCAGGGAGGCGGATTTTACACGGAGGGACATTCTCCTGCAAACACACCTGCTTTCCCGTCTTTTTCCTCCATTTGCGAGTGTTCTGGAGAAAGAAGTTTACCACATTGTTCTTGCGGATGAGGAACTTGTGGAGATGCTTGAAAATCATGAGGTGTTCAAACTGCTGGGGATAAACTTCATGTTGCCGCGGGAACTTGTTGTGGCACCTCCGAGAACAAAATTCAGGATAAGAAGGAAGAAAGATATGCGGGTTAAGAAATATCTTGACCTTTACAAAATACTTGAATTTGACTGGAAAATAGCAATAGGGGATGTGGAACTGGATGATAAAACCGCTGAGAGGTTATTGAAGAAGGGAGAAAGGCTTGTAAAGATAAAGGACAGGTGGATATTTATTGACCCGGAGGAGCTGAAAAATCTCCTCCACAGGAGAAAGAAGAAGCCGGAAAATCCGTTTGAGGGAATGAGGCTGCTTCTTGAGGCTCAGGATGAAGCAGAGATGGAAGAGGAGGTGAGGGAATTTTTCAGGGGGTTTAGGAAACCCAGGAGAATCCCAATTCCATCCATCAATGGAGAATTGAGGGGGTATCAGGTACAGGGATTTCGCTGGCTTTATACAACAACCGAGATGGGCTTCGGTGTATGTCTTGCAGACGATATGGGGCTTGGGAAAACCGTGCAGACGATAGCCTGCATTGCGGTCTGGAGAAATGAAGCACAGCGTCCATTCCTTGTGGTTGCCCCAACATCGGTTATATGGAACTGGAAAAATGAGTTTGAAAAATTCGCCCCGGATGTGAGGGTGAGAATCCATGCAGGGCAATCAAGGGCAAAATCGGCTGAGGAGTTATCTCCCCTGCCCGGTGAGGTGATAATAACCTCTTATTCCCTCCTTTCACGGGATAAATTTTTATCCGAAATAGAATGGGAGGCGGTAGTTCTTGATGAGGCACAGTTTATAAAAAATCCTGGCACTGAGAGGCACCGGATGGCAAAACGCCTCAGGACGGAAAGAAGAATAGCACTCACAGGGACGCCAGTTGAAAACAGGCTCACGGAACTGTGGTCCATAATGAACTTTCTCAATCCAGGAATGCTGGGGTCTCTTGAATTTTTCAAAAGAGAGTTTGCCTTTCCGGTGGAGGTTCTTGGCGATGAGGAGGTCATGATGAGGCTTCGTCGCATTGTCTCCCCCTTCATCCTGAGAAGGGAGAAAACGGATAAGAAAATAATAAAAGACCTTCCTGATAAGTTTGAGAACAGGGTGCTTGTCACCCTTACCGAGGAGCAGGCATCTCTTTATGCTTCTCTTGTGGAAAAAGAACTGGAAGATGTTCTTTCTGGGGATAAAATGAAAAGGAGGGGACGGATTCTCCGCTTACTTCTTCGTCTCAAACAGATATGCAACCATCCTTCCTGCTACACCAATCTTCCGGGAACACCGGAGCAATCGGGAAAGGTAATGGCATTGCTTGAAATGCTTGAGGAGGTGATGGAGAATGATGAGAGGGCTTTAATATTCACGCAGTTCAGGGAAACAGGGGAGTTGCTTGTTAAATTCATACACGAAAGATTTTATGAAAGACCCTTTTTCATGCATGGTAAAATTTCAAAGAAGGAAAGGAGAAATATGGTGGACAGGTTTCAGAAAAGAGAGGGCCCTCACTTTTTTGTCCTCACCCTGCAGACAGGAGGGTTTGGAATAAATCTTACGGAGGCAAACCATGTGTTTATTTTTGACAGATGGTGGAATCCTGCGGTTGAGCAGCAGGCTCAGGACAGGGCTTACAGGATAGGGCAGAGGAAGGATGTGTTTGTTCATGCGTTTGTAACCAGGGGGACGGTGGAGGAGAAGATAGAAAAAATGCTTGAAGAGAAGAAGGAACTGTTCAGGAGTATTGTTCAGCCCGGGATGAAATTCATTACAGAACTTGCAGATGATGAACTGAGGGAACTTTTCAGGCTGGAGGCATAGCATGCCGCCACGCAGGTTTGGAAAGACATGGTGGAGCAAATTATGGATAGATGCACTGCTTGAACTGGGGAGGGTGTATGAGAACAGACTTCCCAGAGGAAGAAGGTATGCAAGGGAGGGGAGGGTTCGGATTATACTGATAGAGAATGGTACGGTTGTGGCGATGGTTAAGGGGGAGTATCGTCCATGGTATGAGGTGAGGATTTCTCTTAAAAAATTTGATGAAAAGATATGGAAAAAGGTGATGATGGAGATAAAAAAGAACAGAAGGATGTACTCCATGCTGTTAAGGGGTGAGATGCCTCCGGATATAGATATGGTATTCCAGAGGTTTGGTGTTTCCCTTTTTCCCGGGAATGTAAATGAACTCATGACAAGATGTGATTGTCCTGACCATGCAAATCCATGCAAGCACATTGCTGCCACCCATTATATTCTTGCGGATGCCCTTGACCGGGATCCCTTTCTGCTGTTTGAGCTCAGAGGGATGAAGAGGGAGGTTTTTCTCGCACCTGAGAAGAAAAGGAAAAGGAGGAGGAGGGTTTGTTCTCCAGAAAGATTTCTCATGCAAAGGGGAAGATTTCCCGAACCTTCCTTTGATACCCTTCCCCACACTCCCTATACTCTTATACGCCTGCTTGGGCCGCCCCCCTTCTGGAAAGACAGGGAATATTTTATGGAAGTCTTCTATGAGATATACGGAAATGTACGGGAAGAGGTGAAGGAGATAGAGAGGGAAAAATAAGAAGGCGTCTTTGAGGTATTTTTGACAGGAGGGTATGCAGATTAAAAATCACACCTTGACAAACCAGATTTTTTTGTTATCTTCTGTATTAGGTTAACCTAACTTTTTAAGGAAACCCAAAAAAGGAGGTGGACATGTTCTTGCTGGTTTTGGTTTCTGCTTCTGGGGTAATTGAGGGGAAGGTTGTTGATGCCAAGACGGGGGAGGCTCTCCCCTGGGTGAATGTGGTTGTAAAGGGCACGTCCTTCGGGACGGCAACAGGAAGTAACGGGGAGTTCATGATTGTCAACGTGCCACCCGGAACTTACAGGATTGTGGCATCCATCATAGGCTACATTCCGGAGACAAAGGAGGTTGAACTTCTCCCTGAGGAAACGGTAAGGGTTAATTTTCACCTCAAGCAGACGATACTGGAACTTGGTGCTGTTGTGGTTACAGGCACAAGAACCCCAAGATTCATCAAGGATGTTCCCGTGAGAACCGAGGTCATAACCTTCCGGACCATAGAGGAAAAGGGAGCAAGAAACCTTTATGAATCCCTTGCAAGACTTCCTGGTGTAAGGGTTGAAACCCAGTGTCAGTATTGTGGATTCACAATGGTGAGAATACATGGACTCGGTGCAGACCACACTCAGATTCTCATTGATGGAGAGCCTGTTTATTCAGGACTTGCAGCCGTGTACGGACTGGAGCAGATTGCATCGGTCGGAATTGACCGGATAGAGGTTGTCAAGGGGGCAGGCTCGGCACTATACGGTTCAGGTGCAATTGCTGGAGCCATAAACATAATAACGAAAAGACCGGCAAAAAATGAAGGGACCATAGGGATAGAAATCGGAGAACATGAAACAAACAGGTTTTATCTGGTCTCATCCATAAAAGGTGAAAAGATGGGGGTGAGCTTCTGGGCAGAAAACCAAACTCAGGGTTTGATTGATGAGACAGGGGATGGGGAAACCCCGGAGGAGGTGAAAAAACCGGATGGTCTCTCTGACAGGGTAAAGACCAACCTTGTGAACGCAGGATTCAGACTTATCAGCGAAAACCTCATTGGAGATGACAGGCTCACACTTTCCGGAAAGACCCTCCATGAGCTGAGGCAGGGAGGCAGGCTCACCGATGACACCTATGAAAATCCTTTTACCGAATCTACGGAAAGGATTATAACTCACAGATATGAGCTCCTTTCCTCTTATAAAATGGCATTCTCCCATGGAGGCAAGTTGAACATAACCTTTGCAATGGCAAATCACAGGAGAAACGCAACCAACGACGCCTTCCTATGCGATTACATCTCCATCCATGGAGAACCCCCTCCTCTTGATGAGATGAGACCTTACATCGCAAAGGAAAAGACCCTTACATGGAACATGAACTATGTCCATCCATTGAAAACGCAACGGTTAATGCTTGGTCTTCAGTATTCTTACAACTACCTGAAGGAAAAAGGAAAGTATGTGGTGGTGGATGAAGAAGACGAGGCTTATGGAGAAACCTACACCTCAACATCAAAAAAGGAAGCAAGAGAAGCAGGAGTATATGTTCAGGACGAGGTATCGGTGAGTGATAAAATAGAGATGGTTCTTGGATTGAGGTATGATATACATAAATCGGAAGACCAGTTCAGGGGTTCTGGAAAGGTTGCCCCATCTTTTGAGCCTGTAAAATATAACAGGACATCCATAAACCCGCGCCTTGCACTGAGATTATCAATCACTCCCTCTCTTTCCTTGAGAGGAAGTGCAGGGACGGGATTCAGGGTTCCCTATGGCTTCTCTGAAGACCTTCACCTGTGCAGCGGTTCTCCCAGGGTATGGAAGGGGGACGACCTGAAACCGGAAAGGTCGATAAGCCTCAGCCTCTCCATAGACTGCGAAAAAGAAAACTTCTCAGGAAATGTGAGCTTCTACCGGACATTCCTGAAGGATAAAATAGGCTTTGTTGAAGCAGGAGAGGAGGCAAGGAGTCTGGGATATACATACGAATGGAAAAACATAGAAGATGCGTATGTTCAGGGTATAGAGGTGGGGGGAAGTTTCGTCGTTTTCTCCTCCATCCTTTTTGATGTCTCCTTTACTCTTAACGATGGAAAATACAGAAATCCAAGAGAAGACTGGTCGGGAACCGGGTATGAGGAAGAAAGCAGGTATATTTCAAGGCTTCCCATGTACACGCTCAATGTAAGCACTGCTCTTTCTTATAGAAGCCTAAAGGTTTCTCTGGATGGAGCACTCACCGGTCCCATGTTTATCGATTACTATGAAAATGAAGAAACTCCCAGGAAGATAAAACGAACCGACCCCTACATACTCCTGGATGGAAAAATCTCATGGAGG
>Ga0180302_10001407_pt1 | contig 11397 bp, 9 predicted proteins | sample GuaBasSediGuay17_FD_121794 | JGI IMG/M metagenome (GOLD analysis project Ga0180302, IMG submission 121794) | Subseafloor sediment microbial communities from Guaymas Basin, Gulf of California, Mexico - Guay17, Core 4571-4, 12-15 cm | ecosystem: Environmental > Aquatic > Marine > Hydrothermal... | reverse complement strand
TGGCTATCGCGGTCTCAGGCTTATAACCTCCAGTCGCATGAACGAAGACCCTGTCGCCCTGAGCCTTATGATACGAGATTATATCTATTATGGTCTTGAAGAGATCGGCGAGCCCATCACCAAACCTATCCGGATCACCAAGATGAGCGATCTTCATAGGCTTGAGGATCGAGAGCCTCCGGTCAAGCCTCTCACGTGAGAAGCTCTCCAAGAACTCCTTAAGGATCTCGGCGCATAACTCACCCACCTTACTATCTGAGTGTAAGAGATAGACCCACTGCTGCAATCCACGCCTATAGCCATCGACCACCAAGTCCATGCAGGTATTCAGCTCGGCGCTAGCCTTCTTAGGATCTGAGGAGACAAATCTCAAGATGTCCCCAAATAAGTCATCCCTCCGGATCCTACCCTCCCTTAACCCCTCTTCAAGAGCAGGTAGGTCAAATTCGATGACCCCGCTTCTTCGAGCATTAGCTAGGATGGATGCGCCGACAAGTATTATATGACACCAACCCCTCATACCCGCTATAAAGGGATGATCGCCAGAAATATCTTTAACGTCTCTCAACTTTCGGAGCCGAGCCCATTGGGAAAGATTTATCCCATCAGGCTTAGAGCATCTCTTGACCGAGGTGGAGTTGGTTGACCGATCTCCCAGATTGGCTCAAGATAAGAGATGACACGATAATCTTCGAGATACCGCCGACGCGGACGATAACCTACGAGGAGCTGCCGAAGGCCGTGGACGAGGTATTTAAGCACTTCAGCAAGAAGAAGACCGACGTGATCAAGATAACCGGCAGAGGGCCAATATGGCTCTACAGCGCGATAGTCCACATAGTCGCACACCTAACAAAGGCAGTCGCAGTCTACGACGCAATAAACAACACATATATAATCGTGGTATCTCATCATCCAAAATATAGAATAGGAGAGAGGCTGGCCTCAGCTTAAGGATTGAATGAGATAAAAATAACTTCTCAATTTATGCTGATTTTTAGCACTCGTAATAGGGAGCGCGTAAGTCTTCTGACTTGTTCACTTCCCTCAGCAGCCGGGCTGTCCGAGGTCATAACTATGCCGGAGCTGAGTAAGCAAGCTGCCAAATCCCATGATCGTAGTATTTATAAAGTCCCCTTATATAAGGGACTTAGGAGCCTTACTAGACCGGGGTCTAGGGAGATGTAAAGCCGATAGCGGTGCCTCTGAGCGCGGGTAGTGGTGTAGTGCTTAATCTCAGGGGAATTGGAAGGACGGAAAGTGACCAAATAAAAAGAATTTAAAGTAGCTCCGTCCTTAATCAGATGATGGTTGTTGAAATTGGGCCATATGAAAAGGCTTCACTAATCCTCCTTCGGACCTTAACCCCCTTACACGTTGGTGCTGGTCACGCAGTTGGGGTTGTCGATCTTCCTATAGAACGAGATGGTCTCGGTTTACCGACGATTCCTCCCTCTGGAATTAAAGGGGCGATGCGTGAGCGCTTCAGGGGAGATAAACTTGAGCATCTTCTTTTTGGCCCGAGACCGGAATCTAGAGAAGCACTATACGCAGGTTCCTTTACAATTTTAGACGCCTATCTTGTTGCTATGCCAGCCCGCTCACTTAAGGGAGTGTGGGCTCTCGTCGCCGCGTCATATACTCTACGCAGGCTCGAAGAGCGCGCTCATCTAATGGGCGCTGAAGAGGTTGTTAAGGATATCGGCAACGCTCTTAAGAGACTATCAGAGGGATTGGTAGAGGTAAGCAAAGTCGGAGTAATCTCAGAGGAGGCGAAGAAAAAGTTAGCCATAGACGGAAAGGTGATTCTAAATGAGGAATACGTGCTTGAACCAGTAGTAATTGGCGAACTTAAGGCTCTAACGCAGTATCTCTTCTCATGGACTGAAGAGTGGCGTTTTGTTGTAGTTCACGATGACCTCTTCAGGCAGTTAGTCGAACGTAGCCTTCTACGGAGGGCAAGGGTTCGGCTGAGGGAGGAAACGAAGACTGTAGAAACCGGAGGCCTGTGGGAGGAAGAGGACGTGCCGGCCAACACTGTATTCATGACGGTCTTTCTCTATTCAAGGCTACGCGCACCTGATGGGAGGATAGAGAAGCTAGAAGAAAAGCTCCGTGAGTGCGCAAAGCGCATGCGTAATGATGTGGATGAGGTCCGTAAATACATCGAGGGACGGCTCCTAAAAGAGGGGAATTACGGTTTTTTGATCCTCGGCGGCCACGAAACTATCGGACGCGGTGTCGTTGAGATCATTAAGGTGATTACGAGATGAGCCTAACGGCTGAAACCATTAGTGCCGCCCTGATGGACTTTAGGAGAGTTAAGGAAGCCATAAGAAGGGCGGTACAAGCGACCTCCAAAAAGGAGGATTTTGGGTCAAAGTTCAGAACCAGGGCTTTAGACATTCCCTCTTCCATAGTGACAAGTGGATTGCTCCCCACTTTAACGTTCTATTATGCGAAGGTTGGATCCACCAGTTATCAAAATGTTGTTGCATTATTCGAAGGGAAGACCAAGAAAGTTGAGCCGGTTGAGCCGGACAAGTTTGCTTACGGGGCCTGCCTCTTTCTCGTTCTCAGGAGACTTGCTGAACTTGGCTTCCTCGAGGGCGCTGCCCCTAGCGAGCCCTTAACGTGCTTTGAGAAGCTCGCGCAGATGGAGCCGCTCAGGCTCTCGATGCTACTTCCTCGCTTACTTCCTTACTTACTTGAGATCAGGAAGCTGAGTGAGGCAGAGTTTAAGCCCGAGGGGTGATGTTCATGGTAAAAGAGATATCACCAATCCTCGCTGAGTTTGAGGTGGAAACGATAACTCACGCACTCGTTGGAGGCTATGATGCGAGTCCATACTCAGTTAACCTCGGTATTTTTGAATTACCTAGGGCTCAAGCGCTGAAAGGTATGTGGCGGTGGTGGCTCCGCGCGCTCATTGGCGGGGCATTGTGGGAAGCTGGCTTAAGAAACCGTAAGGAGCTTGAAGACCGTATTAGGGAGGAAGTTAGGAAGATCCTTGGATCGACGAAGCAAGCTTCAAAGCTCCTCTTTCACGTCGGCGGCCTTGAAAACATTAGTAGCATCAAGATTAGCGCGAAGGCTCTTCAAGAACTTCGCAACGAGGGTAATGTACGAGTTCTTCCAGCAAGGATGGTCTTACTGCAAATGGGGCAACCATCCGAGCAGGCAGCTGCTCGGATCTCCTGCATTAAACCGGGCTCGAAATTTAATGTTATTGTCAAGAAGAGACCTTATGCTAAATTAAGTGAGCCAGAAGGGCTACTAGCCCTATGGTCTTTAACACTTTCTCTCATCCTCGGCGGAATCGGAGCAGCGACGAGGAGGGGTTTTGGTGCGCTTAAGGTAAAAATAAAGACGAAATACGACAGCATAGCCCGCAAAATCGAGGAGCTAAATGAAGCTAACGATTCAAGAAGTATAAAAGGGGCACTTACGAGCATGATCGATAGCGCTCTCAGCTCCACACGAGACTTCCTCGGAGTGAGCAGGGGGAGAGAGACTCGCGAACTACCACCATTCCCAGTCCTCACGCATCCAGCGAGCCTACCCTTTAGGTTAGATGTATGTCAAGTCTCTTCTCAGCGTGAAGATCGAGAACTTAAACGGCTCGGTTTCAAAGATGAGGATTTGAGCGCCATAACTTTGCTCAAAAAATTAGGGAAGGCCACCCTTGTCGCGAGTTGGAGAAAAGTTGGGCATGAAAGGGGTTATATAAAGTATCACACATGGATTATGGGCCTCCCTAGGAAAGGGTATAAACCCCCCGAAAGAAGGGCGAGCGCCATCTACCTAAGACCACTTAAACATATGGACGAGACCGCATGGGCAGTAGTCGTTTACGGGTTCGTTTCAAGAGATTGGCCGAAGATGATCAAGCTTGGCCGTGAAGAAATCAATACAACCAAGAAGGAACTTATAGAGCAGGCTTTTAACCAAGCCTGGAATATTGTTATAAAAATTTTGTCAGGTGATACTTCATGAAAGAGCTTAATGTATTCAGTTGTATTCAACGCGCGGCTGTATTCTATAACATGGCCGAGCTCTATGATATAAAAAAGAGCCTATCTGACATAGCACGCGAGTTAAGACGTCGTCGATATCAAAAGCCTGAGTCGCAAAAAATCAAAGAAATGAGGGAGAAAATCAAGAGAGTGAGGAGAGCAAGCAAAGAGCTTCAAAAATTCCGTAGCTATTTTCCAGAATTCGGTCTCTCCCATAAGCTAGATGACTTCTTAAGCAATCTTCAGAGGAGCGCCTACGATACGGAGAAAGAGGTGCGTAACCTCGTACATAAAGCAAGAATTTTAGATAAGCGGCATGCACTCGAGCTGGCCATAAAAATTCTCCAGAGCAATGCAGAGCAGGTAACTCAGCGATGTGGCAAGTTACTTGATGAGGTTGAGCGGGCATATAAGTGCATGGGCTATCGTGTGGCACGCTTTAACGCTAAGCTTTTAGAGCGCGGGGTCTTCGGGGCTTCACAACATCTTGGCAAAAAACTCTTTGAGACAGGTCTTGAATTTGACCCGTATCTTAACACGCCTATCATTCCCGCCTCAAGCATTAAGGGCGCATTACGCGCCGCCTATGAATATGTTAAGGAAGAGAGTTGGCCTTCCGCAGACGACGTCTTTGGGAGGGGCGGCGAGCAGGGGCAAGTCGGCTCGCTAATATTCACTGATGCGTATCCAGTGAAGCCTGGACTTCAAGGGATGATCCTTTACCCCGACGTACTCACCCCACACTACTCGAGAGGAGGGGAGGAGATTCTCAGGGAATGTGGTTGGGAGCCCACGCCTCTTCCATACCTTTCGATCGCCCCTCAGACGACATTTGGCTTTATCGTTGCCTCCCGGCGTAATAAGCTCTCTGAAGAGAACTTCTCGCGAGTGGTTAAGACCGCCCTTAGCCTTGGGCTTGGGGGCAAGTCGTGTGTCGGGTACGGTAGGCTGGAGTTAGAGGTCGACCAAATAGTATTTAAGAGGTGAGAGTCGTGGTGATGATTCTTAACCCTCGAGACTTCTTCCTCCTGAAGATCGCCGCCCTTCTACACGACCCGCCTGACAAGGCGTGGCACGTGACGGGGAGGTTGCGCGAGGGACATGAAAAGGTTCGCGATTATGTGGTAAAACAATTGTTTGGAGAGCCCTTCGTAAGTGGGTGGTTCAAACGTGGAGATCCTGGGAATCGCGTAAACAAGGCGGATCAGCTTGAGTCAGCTATTGACCGCTGGCTTGTAAACGTTGTGAGAAGTGCCACAGAGGAGCTTCCACCAAGTAAGTTTGGTGTTATCCTTGTCAATCCGTTGAGCGGCGAATCTGCCTATCCATCGAAACCCGAAGAGGAGGTCCCAGAGAGATGGGTTAACGGGCTCAAGGGGGCGATTGAAGCCCTTCGAGGGCTTAAGTTAAGTGAACCGGAGTTTTGGAGGTATTGCTATCACATGCTTTTCGCGCTCATTGAAGCAAGTTATTACTATCATTACCCTGGTTGCGCGGGGCCAGCGGATACTAGGGCACCGCATCATACGATTTTCGACCACCTTTACGCCACGGCGCAGATCGCAAATTGGTTCTCCGGGGGCTTGGAGCCCAAGGGCTTTCTCGTCCGGCTCGACTTTGCGGGCGTCCAGTCGTTCATTAGCGCCTCGAGAAAGCTCCGTGACCTATGGTTTAGCAGTTGGTTCGTCTCCGCGGCTACGTGGTATCTCGTTGAGGAGGTCGTCGAGTATGTAGGTCCGGACTGTCTCATCACGCCGACAACGAGGTGGAACCCGTTTTATTATCGATGGTTGATCAGACGGCTTGAGAGTCTAGGCTATCGAGTAAATGAGTATGTTGAGAGGGTTTTCTCGAACTTCCACTTCTTTGCCTCAGCTCCTGAACGTGAGAAGCCCACGTGGGGGGTTTTACGCTTGGACGAGCCCATTCCACTGGTCCCGGGTGCTCTCCTTCTAATTCTTCCCGATTATCCGGTCCTTGCCAAATTGATACCGCATTCAGACCTGAACCCGGGGGCAGAGAATCCCGCCGAGGAGCTAGCTAGGTATTTTTGTAAACGATATCGAAACTTCTACAAGCACCTACTCGAACACATCGGGAAGGCCATTCGGGAAATGGATGAGTGCAAGTTGCGTGGCCGCCTTGAAGAGGCATTTAAGGAATTATACGAGCTGGGAGGTGACGATGCTCCCCCGCTTGCCCTGCGCGTCGCTATTGTCAAGATTCCCGATGACGTAAAGAGCCGGCTGGGGCAAGTTGTTCAAAGGATGTTAGAAGAGGTAACGTCTGAAGAGCGTACTAGAGAGGAGAGAGAAGCGCGCATGAGGTGGCTCTATTGCATTGCTACTAAAGAACTTGAAGAAAGATGGAAACTTACGAAAACCCTGAAGGGAGGCGGCTTCCTCGCAGCGAGTTTTGACAAATATACACACGATCTCTGGAAGCAGAAAAAATCTTATAAGTTTTGTACCGTTTGTGGAGGGCTCCCCGCTATCCTATTTATCCCACGTAAGGGGGTAGCTAAGGTTGGGGAAGAGAACTATGAGGAGGTGGTGCCGGAGAAGTATCGAGCGTACTTTGACGAAGGTGAGAGCCTTTGTCCATACTGCTTAGTTAAGCGACTTGCTGCGACTATCGCGCTCCCAAAGTCGCTTGTAGCGACGATTGCAGGAGACGAAGAACTAGGGAGTGCTCTCCTTGAGATCATTAAACGCATGGAAAAACACGTAGAGGGGGTACGCAGCACTTCATGGTACGCGGCTTACTCGTTCTTCGAAGCCTTATGTGCCTTGACCGATGAGCAACGCCACAGGATTGGGAAGATGTTCGGTGATCATGCGAAGAGCGTGGAGAGAGAAGCTAAGCGACTTCCTGACGGAATTGAAAAGGAACGCCTAGAGAGCGGTGTTAAAGCGCTCCAGAAATTGTCAGAAGGCAGGATACCCAGCGAAGCCGAGGAAGTTGAGGGGCTGTTCGCAGCTGGAGTTCCCTCAAATGTCGTTAGGGAATTAAGGAAAATTTTTAAGCGCGAAGTTCCCTTTAGCGCTTATTATACGCTTGTGCGCGCCGATGGAGACTTCATCGGCAAATTGCTGGCGGGAAACCTGAGAGAGGCACTGGGGGTCGACGAACTAGACCTTCTAATGAAGGTCGTAAAATCGGGACCATATGAAGCTAGGGAGCTAGACATGATTTATGAGAAACTCAGGCGTGAGTTGATAAAGCTAAAGGAAGCGGAGCTGGCCCCAATATGGCCCTCATATCATGCGATGATCAGTCGTGCCTTAATGCTCACAGCGCTGAGAGATGTTGAGCTCGCGAAACGGGTAGCTAAGCCCATCAAACAGGGAAGGAAAACCATCGGAGGGAGCACATTCATAATATATGCCGGAGGGGACGACTTGCTCGCTGTTTCAGCTCCAGTGCACGCGCTTGAATTCATCCGGGATAGCCGTAGAGCATATAGCGAGGGCGATGGTTTCTCTTTTCACACCTTATATTCTGAGGGGGTTCCAGTTGCGCATTTTCCAGCCTTAGGTCTCGCCTCTCGCTCCTACGCGCTTACCCTTCGCCACTTCAAATATCCGCTGTCCCTTGCTCTGGAGGCTTCAGTCCTAGATATCGACGAGCGAGCGAAGAGGGCTCGACTCGCGGTAGGGACATGGGTAAAAGAGAAAGACGCCCTTGCTATCAGCTACGTGTCCCGAGGTGGAGGCGAAGCCATCTATTCTATCTTGCCATTTACTTCCGTAAGTCCAGGTATCAAGCCACTTGAAGTCTTGATTAGGATATTACAGGCCTTCCAGCGGGGTTACGTTTCCGCCTCATTCATCTACGACCTCAATGGTATTGTAAGCAAGTATGACAATTTGATCCGTGAGACAGAAGGACTTGAAGTTTATTATAGTCTGATACGGAGAACTATTAGCCGCAACATAATAATAGAACCTGAAAAGCTGGCCGACGCAGTCATCGAATCGCTCTGCGAGAGACTTAAGCCCTTAATTGGAGCAGCCGTTAGCGTCGGGAATATGCAGGAGCATAGCATCCTTGAACAATTATCCCGGGCGCTGTGGGCGCTAATGTCTGGGTTCAAGGTGAGAGAGGTATGAGTGTTATAAGTGTCCGCTTGCGCGTCGCTGGCCCCTTACTATTCCGTGCACCAGGCGAGTTTACGCCAACGGCTCGTGGGCCCCAAGCTTTCGCCAGATCTCTGCCGCTCCCAACTCCATCGACAATTGCTGGGTGCTTAGCGACGGCCGCCGGGAGGCGGCCAGCCGGTCAAGTGACTTCTTGGGCACGCGCAGTTGAGGAAGTACTCAACCTTGGGGAAAGGGGCTACCTCCGGGGCCCCTATCTAATTGCTGATGACAGGATCTATGTTGGATTTGGAGATAAAGTCGTTGATGTGGACAGCCTCAAGTCGCTGGAGCGAGTGGATCTCCTTGAGGAACTCACTAAAGGGCAATCTCTAGACTCTCTTCTAAGTTCTCTATTACATGCTCAAGATGTTAAGAAGGTTCAGCGCGTCGGCACGGGCCTAACCGCCACTAAAGCAGTAGATAGGGAGCATGGCCTAATGTACCTTGCAGAGATGGTCGACTACGAGTCAACGTTTGAAACATCGGAGGTTTCAATCGCAGTCGATGCCCACCACATTGACCTGAGCGGCGCAGCCGAACGGATAGTGCGACTGGGAGGGGAAGGCAAAGTTACGCGTATAGAACTCGCAACCGAAGAGGAAACTACCCTGTGGAAGCGGGTCGAGCGCTCCCTAAAACGCCTTTCCAAGTCTGTCTACTTATGCCTCATAACATTCGCCTTTCTTGAGACGCCCTCGAAGGAGTTAGAGTTGCTTGCTCGAGGAGCTTGGCTCTGGCCAAGTTTCATCAGGCCGGTTAAGAAGCTTGTCCAGGAGTCCGTAGCTGGCTGTGTGCGTGTGGAGTATGTGGTAGGCGAGGTGATGTTGCTCGGGGCTGGGTTCGATCTCTTACGAGGAGTGAGGAAGCCGTGTTATATAGCATTAAAACCCGGAACCGTAATAAAGGTTCGAGTCGAGAGAGGGGAGCCAGCTAATGTTATCCGAGATCTCTACGAGAGAGGTCTTTCTATGCACGGCGGAAGATTAGGTTACGGCACCTTCATCCCCGTGCGAGCTAAAGAAGTTGCTTAGCCACCTCGAGCTCCGGCAACTCTAACCTGACAATGTCGTCCTCGCGGGAGTTCAGCGCTACCAGAGCGCTAACCAAGATTATGTGAACCCAACTCGCCAGGGTCATATCTCCTGCCGGAAGCGCCTCCTCTCGTCCGCGGGTAATTTGGGCACTGGTATCCTGACCAGGTAGAATTTGAGATCCTTAGGTGGGAAGCAGACCTCAAGCGTATATCTAATGACTTCCTCGTCGGCATCGCTTGGCCTTTCCGCGTAACGCCCTAGCCTAGCCAGCAGCGCCTCTCTAGAAATCCCCTTCACCGCCTGCATTCTCCCTATCACTAGGTTAGCGAACTCCTGCGCTATCCCCGGGATCCTTGGCGCTATAACATGATAGACGTTCTTGATTCCCTCCGCTATCGAAACCAGCGTCGCATCTATCGGCATCGTCTTCCTCCCGCCAGCGACACACACGTGAAGCCTCGCTGGATCGCCCCCTGCCCACTTAAGGGCATCGTTAAGCGCGCTATCAAATTGAGCTCTGAAAGTGCGGCAGTCCTCAGGTCCCTCTATATCGGATATGTTGAGTTGCTTCAGGCGGAGGTCTACCGAACTAAAGTCGCTGACCTTAATCTTACGCGCCAGGTTTGGGAACTTGTGTTCTATGTCGGAGCTCCAGTGGAGGGCTATTTTTAGGGCGTGGAAGGCGGGCAACGCGCCCCCGGTCGTCACCGCTATGGCCTTACTGCACTCGACCCCCCGCTCCTTGAGCCCTATCAGAAACTCCGTGGCAATAGGCGGGGAGAGACCCAGTGTGAATACGGCAACACACTCACTCAACGCATTCGATACAAAGAACTCAGCGCATTTTTAACTTTATGCAGAGCTGGTCATACTTTGATGGTCAGCTCGTGGGTGGTGATGCAAGGGGTTGAAGTGATCAAGGATGGGTGAGAGAACGATTACCTTTTCAATTCCCTCTGAGATTCCTCCATCCTAATTTCTAATTTAAGGGGGTGGCACAAGCCTTATCTAAGAATTCTCTTGAAAGCGTTTCCACTTCTTAATGAACTTTTCTCCTGAGACCTCTAATGGCTCACCTACGAACTTTTTTATAACGTGTCTTAGGAGGGTTATTGAGGGATCACCTGTGTTCTTTATGGATCCCCTCGAGCTCGACAGGGCTCTTAGGCAGCTTAGATCTATCTATGGCGGTGTGAGCGATGAGCTCAGGGGCTGGAACTGGTCTAATGACGTTCTCTCACCGCCGTTGGAGGGGGTTTATCTTGGGGTCTCGGAGGTTGCGAACCGCTATTGCCCGACCTATAGGGACATTTATCTGAGGAGGGTCTTGGGGAGACCGGCTCCATATACTTATAAGACCGTTAGGGGTTGGATCTATCACGCGATCTCCTCGAGGACGGTTCAGGAGGTGAAGTCAACCCTTTATCTGAAGGGTTTGTGTTCTGGGGCGGAGCTATTCCAAGAACTATCGGGGAGGAGGGATGAGATATTAGACTCGATATTCAAGAAGTATGCGGCTTCGAGATACCTTAATGAGCAGGAGATGGAGGGGCTTAGGAGGGAGGCGGAGGCATTATACAGCTTCCTGATCCTGCAGGCTTCCGCGAGGCTCGATAGGATTCTATCAGAGGTCAAGAGACCTGAATTGGAGAGCGTGTTGGCGAAGGCCGTTCCGATGGATATTGAGAGGCTCGTCAACGGCCGCCTCCTAGGGCTCTCACAAGAACTCAGAGTCGATCTATTCACCGAGAGGAGGATCGTGGTCGAGATAAAGACCGGGGATGTGAGGCCATTCCATAAGTATGTCCTGGCGGGCTACGCCCTCGCGATAGAGTCCGATCTAGAGATACCGATAGATTATGGGATAGTCTCATATCTATGGAGTGATGGGAGGTTTGTGAAGGTTAGGAACGTCACCTACTTCATAGGGGATGAGCTTAGAAGAGAGTTTCTGGAGCTCAGAGATGAGGCGTTCAACGTGATCCATAATGGAGTTGATCCTGGGAAGCCTGCGAACTGCCCAAGCTACTGCATCTACTATGATCTATGCAACGGGTGAGGAGTCGTGGTGGTGAGGCTGATCCTATCGGGCCATGGATACAAGATAGGGAAGAGGGGCGGGATGATCGTCATACATAGAAGTGATGGTGGTAAGAAGGAGATAAGCGTCGGAAACCTCTCAACGATAATAGTCAACGCGAAGGG
>Ga0180302_10001406_pt1 | contig 11404 bp, 11 predicted proteins | sample GuaBasSediGuay17_FD_121794 | JGI IMG/M metagenome (GOLD analysis project Ga0180302, IMG submission 121794) | Subseafloor sediment microbial communities from Guaymas Basin, Gulf of California, Mexico - Guay17, Core 4571-4, 12-15 cm | ecosystem: Environmental > Aquatic > Marine > Hydrothermal... | reverse complement strand
GGAAATTTGCTATTAAATGCTGAGAATCCATCAATCTTAACTCCTAGCCAGTACATTCCCATGTTTATTGCAGATACATCATCATAATGACTCAAATTATTCATAGGCATTAGATCTTTGAAGAAATTAACTAGTTTCTTAGTATAGTATCGCTCACTCATTATTTCACCTCTAGTGAAGTGCGATAACTACTATAATATTGTTAAGAACTCTTTATATATCTCAGAAGTTCTAACTGTGCTTCTGAGGAGCTTTAGGTGTGAACTGGTATGGACTCTAGTAGCAGTATCTTATTAGTGAATTCGTTGAGAAATTTAAGAAGAGCTGTTCTTGTAGAGCTTCTTGCAATACCAATAATTATAGTTGCAGTAATTGTGGTGATGGTTGCACTATTCTTCCAATTATTTACAAGAGGTATGAACATAGACGTTCTCGCATCTTCAATAATGAACATGATAATTATCCTCGGCGGATTAGCCATAGCTATTCTTATACTATACTACATATACATGAGCAAAGGATGGAAAGGTATGTGTAGTGAAAGAACTGAGTATTGCACTGTACGTACAGTATTCACATACTTAATGCCCATTCACATAATCTTCACGATATTGGCTTTGATATTTATATCCATGGGCATTTCACAATTTATTAAAGAGTTAATGCCATGGCTTACTAAGGAGCTTAGTACTGAGGATATTATCAAATTATTCTCTAAAATAGCACCATTACTAACAGGAGCAATATTACTGTTCATAGGTGCTATCCTAGGAGTAATAGTTGAAGTATTTGTCTTTGTAGGATTCTATAGAATTAGCACTCTATATAATATAGATGTACTCAAGGTAGGTGCTATACTAAAGCTCATTACAGAATTCATAGGTAGGGGAGTAGGATTCATAGGTGCTATGCAATTTGCAAGTATTGGAGTAGCAATACTCTACATAGTTGCTTTAATTTTAATATACCTTGGTCTAGGTAATTCAATGAAAAAAGCTGCAGAGATTGGAGCCGCCGGCGGGATTTGAACCCGCGACCACCGGCTTTCTCGGAAACCATACAAGGCCGGCGCTCTACCCGCTGAGCTACGGCGGCTCCACTTCGATAGTGATTTTTTGCGAGGTTTTTTAAATTTCATGTTAATTCAGATAATCATCCATAGTTTCATCTCCATATTTTAAACCTTGATTCTACATATTAGGAGGGAATTTATGAGGACCAAGGTTATAGTGACTCTAGGTCCTTCTAGTGCAAATTATGAAATGGTTGAGAACTTCCTGAAAAGGAATATTGATGGTTTAAGAATAAATTTTGCTCACACACCACATAATGTAGCTAATGAATGGATAAATATGATTAGGAAGGCGGAGAATGCTACAAATAGAAAAGTAGCTATAATAGGAGATCTTCGAGGTGCTTCAATAAGGTTAGGAATAATGGATAAGCCTCTAGAAGTATGGCCTGGAATGAAACTTCGCCTTGAGATAAGAGATAGAGCACGAGCTAGTGATTACGTACTTCCACTTCCTCAAGCATATGAAGTTGTGTTCAAATCTCTAGAACCTAGTGACATAATATCTATGGATGATGGAAGGATAAGACTTAGAGTTCTTGAGACTTCAGAAAATTATGCGCTAGTTAAAGCAGAGACTAAAGGTACTATAAAATCACATAGAGCATTAGTAGTTGTTGGGAAGGATTTCGACTTACCAGTATTAACAAGTAAAGATATTAAAGATCTAGAATTCATGGTTAAAAAAGACTTTACGTATATTGGTATAAGTTGTGTAAGGAAGCCTCAAGATATAGATGTAGTTAGGAAATACATTGAGGAACTCGGAAAGTCTTCAAATGATATAAGGATAATAGCAAAGATAGAAACTATAAGTGCTATTAAGAATTTAACCAACATAATTGAGAAAAGTGATGCTATTTTGGTTGCACGAGGAGATCTAGGAATGATATTTGGACTTGAGAATATACCACATTTACAGAAAGAAATAGTTTATGAATCTATTAAAAGAGGTCGTACAGTAATTGTAGCTACTCAACTTCTAGATTCTATGATTAATAACCCCATACCTACACGTAGTGAAGTTGTAGATATTGTTGAAGCCGTACATGAAGGAGCAGATGCACTCATGCTCACTAATGAAACTGCTATAGGTAAGTACCCTCTTGAGGCTATTGAATGGCTTCAAAAAATAATTAAGGTAGCTGAAACCAAAGTTTATCCTCCACGAATCGAAACCTCAATAACCTCTCCACCCATTAAATTTGCAAAAGGCATAGTAGATCTTGCCGGGGCGATGTCGGCTAAACTAATTGTATTCTCAGTTAAAGGAACTACAGCTAGAAATATAGTAAGATTTAGACCTAGAACACCACTCATTGTTGGAACTAATAAAGAATCAACCCTTAGAGCATTAAGAATTGTTTGGGGAGTTGAGCCTGTAATTGTTGAAGCGAAGAGCTATGATGAAGGTCTTGAAAAAGTAATAGAGCTTGCTATATCTACTGGATTTTTAAGGAAGGGTGAAGTAGCTGTAGCCTCATATGGACTAATTAAAGAACGAATGCATCTAATAAAGCTACTTATGGGTTAATAGGTAAAGTTTTTCTTTTTGAAATGTAGTAATCATTATAGGGCTAATTCGTGTCAGCTTCAACTAAACTCGATAAATTCTTCACTGCTATGAGAGAAATAACATCATTCATTTCATCAGCAATAGGACTGATAAGGTGGTATCAAGTTGAGCAAATGATAGAGACACTTCTTGAAGCTTACAAAGATCAAAAGATAATACTAGTCATGGGTGCTGGAAGAAGTGGTCTAGTAGGTAGAGCTTTTGCAATGAGACTCATGCATTTAGGATTCAATGCCTATGTATTGGGAGATACTATAGTTCCACCAGTAAAGGAAGGTGATGTTGTAATAGCTATTTCCGGCTCAGGAAGAACACAACTCATAGTAACTGCTGCTGAAGCTGCCAAAACTGTTAAAGCTAAAGTAATAGCCATAACGAGCTTTCCTGATTCCCCACTCGCTTCAATAGCCGATGTAGTTGTTGAAATACCTGGCAGAACAAAAGTAAGCAGAATGGAAGATTACTTTGCTAGACAAATTCTAGGAATACACGAACCTCTAGCCCCATTAGGAACATTATTCGAAGACACAGCTATGGTATTTCTCGATGCCTTAATTGTTGAATTAATGTATAGACTCGAGAAATCTGAAGAGGACTTGAGGAATGCACATGCAAATATAGAGCTTTAAAAATCCTTTAACCGAAGAGTGCTGCAAGCCCTTCTGCTAAAGCCTCCTCACTGAGCTCTTTCTTTTCTTCTTTTTCCTCCTCTTTCTTTTCTTCCTTTCGCTCCTCGGCTGGGGCTGCTGGTACACTTGGAGCAGCTGCTACAGCTACGGGTGCAGCAGGAACTGCTACAGCTGCTTTCAAAACCTCATCAATGTTTATCTCCTTAATAGCAGCAACTAGAGATTTTAATCTTACTTCATCAACTGCTATACCTGCAGCTTCAAGAACCCTACGTAATGTCTCCTCATTTATTTCTTTCTTAGCTGCATGTAGTAGTAGAGCTGCATATATGTACTCTATGACACACCACCTCACGTACTACTCCAGATCCTTATCGGTGCTAGTACAAAGAGTTATATAAGTATTTATGTTTATATAAGTATTCAAGAGAGGTTTAGGCTGAGAGGTTTGGCTAGAACATTATTACTAGTGTTAATCATAGTAGCATTAATAATCCCTATTATATTAACTCACTACATATTTGAGGAAGTGTTTAGATATGAAGAATATAGAGTATCATTATTTATTAGTGGAATTATGCAGAGCTCAGCATTAATAGTGGAAAGCAATGGAGTTTCGCAAGTAGTATACATTGAAGGAACAGAACTTGGTAAATCCCTAATAGAAAAAATTATAGATAAATCATACATAGCTAAAGTTATTAATGAATTGGAAAAGACCAAGGAAAGAATTCGTATTGAGAAATTCGTAATTAAGATTGGAGGAAAAAGTCTAGTAGCAAGTCTTGAGGTTATAAAGCTAGGTTCACTAACTATTCCACGTAACTACTTAGCCCTAGCGCTAATACTAGGGCTATCAGGAGTTTTAATCCTAGTATCTCTATTTGTAGCTTTTCCATTAATACCTAGGACAAGAATTACGTGAAACTCCATCATCTCATAAAAGATTCTATGGAAGGTGCTGATATGGGCATAGGTATTGCTCGTATTCTAAGATTCTTCGTAATTTCATTTGCAAATACATCAGCTGCTGAACCCCCTCTAGCTCTATCTACTATAACTAATTGTGGTGATGATTGAGATACATAGCTCATTAAATCTTCGAAATCTCCATGATCACTTAGAGCTATTCTCCAAATCCTCTCATTCAATCTCCTACAGGCAGTTTCAAATTCCCAACCTGTCAATATTATGTGATGAGCCTTTAAGGAACTACTCATAACTCGTTGTCTTATTTTTGACAAATGTTCGAAGAGTACATACCATTTAGTTCTAAGAATTTCATTGGCCATTTCCGATGTTTCTAAATACAGTTCACCAATTTCATAACCATATTTCTCAGTTATTTTACTTACTCTATAAACTCTATAAGGAGCTAGAAATGGTGCTATTACACCTCCACATCTTAATATATGCATAGCCTCTTGAAGCTTGCCATGATATCCATAAATGTAAACAGGGCCCTGAGCTAATAATTGCTTAACTAAGTCAATAAATAGATCTTCAGTTACATCTTTCATAGGTCGTGACCATTCGGGTTTACCATAAGTAGATTCAATTATTAATACATCAACGTTCATTATTGGAGTTCCCTTACCTGGGTCTTTGAAATCGCTTGTATATCCTATATCTATTCCTAAGATATAATCTCTAAAAAATACCTGAGCTGAGCCTATTACATGTTTTGAAGGCACGAGTTTGAATTCACCATCATCTAGTTTTATGAATTTTTCATACCCTAAGGGTAATGACTTATGCTCAGGAATTATGTAACCTAACTCTCTTAGTATTTCTAATGTTGGTGGTGTTCCTATTATTAGTGAAGCTTCTCTTACACTTTTGTTTATGTCCTTTATATGATCCCTATGTATATGTGTAATTATTCTTATTGGATAATTAGGTTCATGACCGTCCACCATTATGTTAGAGCCTATGATTACGGCACCTGAAGATCTTATAGAGGCTCTTTCAAGAACTTTCTTCAGATCCATAGCAGCACCCATAGATTTCCGCTATACTGAGTTGGAGCTGCAGAGTTATAATTAGTAATATTTCAACACTTACTTACCTGAAGTGTGTTGAAATTCTCTTATTAAACTTAATAGTTTTTGTCTTGTATTTCTAATGGCATTTACGATATCCTTTATACTTCTCATATTGCCTAGCTCTACAATGAGTATATGAAATAGCATTAATGCGTATGATATTATTAGTAAAGCTCCTATAAGGTTCAAGTTCATATATAGAAATTCGAAAACAGGGCCAAATCCATGACCTGATAGCTCAAGAAGCTTTAATATTATATGCTCTCCAAGCCCTTGAAAGGATTTTTCAATAAGAATTCTCGCATTATAGTATTGCATAACTTCCTCTATGTAAGCTGGTTTGCCTAATACTGCTGGAACATATAGATATATGCCAGGCCATATAGTAGCTATTATAGTTGCTAGAACCAAGAGTCTTAAACCAAGCTTACTTTGCTTCTTAACTAATATACATACTAGAAATGGATAAGCCCATAGCAAGTAGTTTGGATTAACAACCTTACTAAATATAATGAATACTAAGAGCACTGCCGCTAAAGATCTAAAGAGACTCTCTTTATCACCAGGTTTTGGTCTGAAGAGCAGTATCACTAATGCATAGATCAATATAAATAATACAGGCCAAGATTTAGTAACAGCATCTACTACGTTCACATCTCTATTACTTAATAGCACTGGGATATTGAATATTGATAAATATTGAGGAGGTCTATTACCATGGAATTCCAATATATTATTAAGAAAATCTTGTGGATTAACGATCATGAAAGGAGTAGCTATTAATCCTACAGTTATTGCTAAAGATGCTAAGAATCGTATGAAATTATGTCTATTCCTTGAAGCTAAATAAGCTATTGGTACTAACGGAAGTGGTATATATTTAATAGCAGCACCTAAACCCCATGCGATCCCTGCTCGAATCCACTTATTTTCAGCAATGTAATATGATCCTAATAATAGAAAGAACACCATTATCGGATCGAATTGATACGTTGCAATGGTTACAAATAATGGTATATTATATAGCCACCACCTAGTTACTTCCCAACCTTCTCTCTTATATAGAATGTAAGCTATTAAATATGCTGAAAGAAGTAAGGGTAATTTAGAGAATATCCTTAGTATGGTTACTTTCAATGCCTCTATCTGTTCAGGAGTCATAGTTATGATTAACTTACTACTAACTATTATTTTACTAACTGTCTCACCTAAGCTATAGGATCCGATAAATGTTAGAGGAGCTAAAGGAAAGTACACAACTCTATAGGATATATTATATCTATACATTGCATATAATTTAAATAGTCCAAGTTCTTGAACGGTTCTTACCCAATTCATGAATATGAATATATCATAATAATTCCACACAAATATAACAGCTAGTAATAAGAGCACTGTTGCAATTGCTAGTTCTATCCATAAGCGGCGCATAAGCAGCACCATTATTATGAATATTTAAACCCATTTGGTTTAAGAATCTTGATTAAGTACTCAATCAAAGATTGATGTTGTTTATAGTTAAGGCTGGGAAGTATCTCTTTACTCATCATTCTACTCTAATTCGAGCACTTATAAATAAGTTTCAGTAATAGAGCATAACCATAGTTCTATATTGCTGTCTCAGGTTCGCCGTATTCTCCGGAAAATTCATCTCCTGGATCTGGGTCTTCCCAACTTACTGGGCAATTTCCATGACGTATTACTGGTTTATCAAGTTTGGATAGTAGAACAACTCGGCTAGGTTTGCTTTCAGATACTACATTATAGCCAATTTCGTTAGCTAATAGCTCTGCGAATATTTTTACTTCTTTATGATGTGGCATGGACTCTCTACTCAATCTAGTCATTGATGCACCAATGAACATGTATGCTTTTACTTCTATAAACGTTGGCTGAGCTACACTAATTAGTTTTGCAAATTTTTTCAATGATTTTTCAGAATTATTGAATCCTTTAATAAGAGTTATTCTTATGACTGTGGGGGATGTGAAACTTGGGAGGATTTCCAGAGTTTTAAGCGTTAATTTCCATAAGTTTGGAAATATTGGTTTATTGAAGTACCTATAACTTTCCTCATCATAAGCTTCTATAGAGACATAGAGTTGTGAAGGCTCTTCGTCTAAATTTGCAAGTATATCTGGCCTAATGCCTCTAGTTACAAGAAATGTTGTTAAGTCCCTCTTATGGAATTCTTTAATGAGTTCTCCTAGTCTAGGATAAAGTGTTGCTTCTCCTGTAAGGCTTATAGCAACATGCTTAGGTGTCATGGCTTCCTTTAGCATGGTTTTATCAATATTAGGATATGCGAAATACCCGCTTATAGTTCTTCTATGCTCCTCTATTGCTGCATCTGCTATGAATCCCGGATCATCAATTGAAGGTAGTAAAGACTCTTCCCAGCTCATTACATCAGATGGCCTAAGTCTCCAGCAATGTAGACATGAATTCCAACACCAAAGGACTGCTGGAGAGAACTGAATACATCTATGACTCTCTATTCCATAGAACTTACCCTTATAACAGAAGTGCTTTTGTGTAAGTGCTTTATGTACCCAATAACATTTCTTAACAGCTGAATGGCTACCAATTAGATGGTATTTTTGCTTTCTCAAGGTATTAAGTGCTTTTCTTAAACTATTTACCATGACTATATCTCCAGAGTATTCTTCTGAGAGAAGATACTTTACTAGCGAGTTATTTTAACCTAGTCGTTTATTAAGTAGTAATAAATAGTACGAATTTTTTAGAGTGGTATACTAATAAAGGTTATTTAATAGAGTGACAACCTTACCTATTAAGTGCCTACTATTAGTAGTGAGGTGTAATAAATGGCAAAGAAGCATGCAATACTAGCTCATGGGGATTGTGATGGTGTGATAAGTGCCTTTCTATACCTGAAGCACTTCATGCCCGATGCATACCCATCTCACATATCACTGGGATTTACACAACCTTGGAGAGCAACTGCTGAAGTTAATACCTTTCGAATAGATGAATGTTCATCATTAGTATTATTAGATGTAGCTGTCGATAAGGAGCTTTTTTCACATTTGGTTAACTATGTAATGAGTGGTGTTTCAGTACTAATAATAGATCATCACTACACATCATCTATGTGGATTGAGAAGTTAAAGAAGTTAGGTGTTCGTATAATTTGGGATATAGCTCCTTCAACACCTAGTCTTATGGTTTCTAAATTATCAATAACTTTGAATCCATACGAAGAAATTCTCGTTAGGGTAGCTGATGTATGTGAAGGAAGTGAATGTAATGATAACTACATAACGCAACTTAGCGATAAAGTAAAACTTTCAATATCTATTGATCCTGGAGATATAGAATTCATGAAAGAAATAGTTGATGTCCTAATGCATGGTGGTTGTTTAGAATCTTTCAAGAAGCTCGAAGTTAAGTATAGAAAGGCGAAGTGGCTCCTAAACAAACTAGTTAACATAGCTTCTGAAAGAGCTATAGATATGGGTTCAGTATTAATATCAGGGTTCAAAGAAGCTGAAACCAGAATATTCGCCGGTCTATTTGGTATTGCCGCAACAGAAATAGCAAGAAAATTCAATAAAGACTCCATATTCGTTAGGAAGGAGGAAGGAAAAATAGTTGTAACGATAAGGTCCCAAAGAGGTCTTGCTCTCAGTTATTGCAAAGCAGTGACATCTCATTTTGGAGGGAAGTATGGTGGTCATAGAGAGGCTGCATCAGCGACTCTTCCAGATATGAACCTAGATGAAGTTATCAAGGCTCTCACAACTATTGTAAATCAGGTGAGTGAATCTGGAATCAGAGATATGTCGAGATATGGTATCTAAACCTAATTGTGCAAGAGCTGCAAAGAATATATTAATGTATAGGCAGGGTTATGTTTGTGTAATAGTAGGAATATGCAGTATTGAATACAAAGGTCGTGCTGCCTCATATGCTGATTTCGCAGCACGAATGCTCATAGTAAAACCTGATGGAACATTATTAATTCATGAATCATCAAAAAGGGAACCACTTAATTGGCAACCACCAGGTTCTAGAATTGACGCATTTTGTGAAAATAATAAGCTAATAGTGATTAGTAAGAGATATTCCCCTCCTGAAACTATAGTTGTAGAGTTTAACTCTTTAGATACGCTAATTCTATGTAAATTAGCATCAACATATCTCAGAGTCTTAGGCACTGAAGAAGATCTTGTTAAATTAATAATTAGTAATCCTTCAATAATAGAATCTGGAGCAGAAGTTATAGGAAAGGACATACCAACACCCATGGGTAAGGTAGACGTTGTCCTTAGAGCAAAGGATGGTTCATTAATAGTTATTGAAGTTAAGAATGAAAGAGCTGGAATCTCAGCAGTTGCTCAGTTAAAGCGCTATGTAGAGCATTATGGCTCTATGGGTGTTAAAGTTCAGGGAGTTCTTGTGGCTCCGTCACTTTCTGAAGAGGCTAAAAGGCTTCTACATCGTGAGGGATTTAAATTCATCTCAGCTCGTGAATTTTCTAAGGCTAAGAGAGCTAGTTTAGACATGTTTATAAAGAAGTTTTAGATCCTTGCAACTTCTATTTTCAGTACTCTCGATTTTTCTAGCTCTACTACTACGTATTTTCCTCTCATCAAAGGTCCTGGGTTTATAACTATAGTCTTATCTACCAGATCTGTTCCTGGAGATTCATGTATATGTCCACAAATGTTTATTATAGGCTTGAATTCTTCAATTACTCTTCTTATCCCCCTAGACCCCACATGAATACCTGAATAAGTCTTATCAACTTTAGTTCCATATGGAGGTGCATGTGTTATTAGAATTATCGGCTCATTACAACTAATTACAGATACAAATATTTTTCTAAGCCTATTTTCTATTAGCTCGTCAGGATACTCAGTAGGTGTTGAAAATGGTGTAATGGGTGATCCCCCAGCACCTATAAATACATAATTATTAATCCTCAATGCCTTGAAGTGTATTGAATGAATATTTGAAGACAGCGTCTCTGCATAAGTAGGTAATTCTTCAGGATCCATATTTCCTGGAATTATTAATATTTCCTTAAATCTATCAGAGTACTTAGATAAGGGTACTAAGATACTTCGATAACTCATTATAGATCTGTAAGGAGCTACATCACCTGCTATTACAAGTATATCAGACTCAACACTCTTCAGAACTTTCTCAAGTCCTATAACATTGCCGTGAATATCTACAACTGCTAATAGCTTCATTGATATAGCGCACCTAAAGCCTATTACTTATAGAGGTCATTTAAGCTCTTCCTTTTTAAAAGCTCTAGACCTGATACTGGTTTCTCTCTATAGAGTTCATATCTCCTAGCTTCTAGGAATAGAGGTTCTCTATTCATAAACTCAGCAGCTGTCATAACCTTGGAACCTGTCTTCTCAGCGCGTCTTCTCAAATGCTCTATGTATTCTAAGCATTTTAGATCTCTAGTGAAATGATGATCCAAGATCATTGTTATGCTTTGGTTTTCCAAGATTTTGCCTAAAACTCTCATTGCAAATTCCATATTTTCTCTTGAATATTTGTAACCCAATAGATAAATCATAGGACCATCAATTATTGCGGTATTGGGTTTACTTCTCAAAATAAATTCTGCTTGGGATTCTAGAGAAGGTCCTTCAACATCACTACTAAAAAGTACAGACTCATCACCATGCTTAATTAAAGTCTCAACTATATAACCTAATCTCGGATTAGCGCCGTGAGGTAAGGGTTTTGAAAACATTATTTCTGTGTTGTTTATTTTGAAACGCCTTGAATCAGCAGTTTCAATTCTCTTTATGAGCGGTTTTATTAGTTTTAGAAAGCGTGATGCTCTGATGCGTTGTGATACATTAATGTGCTTTTGAGGATCCTTAATTATCACTAGCTTCCCCCTATATATTTCTAGAGATATGAATTTGCCTGGATCATGGTGATCATAGTGATAATGTGTTATGATTATTACATCAGCCTCATATGCTTTTCTCTCAATGGTCATAGCTAAACGCAGTAATTGCTTAACTTCTTCTTCATGTGGTGGCAGTGAAAATCTTTTAGGAGCTAGTGATACGGCTGGATCTAT
>Ga0180302_10001404_pt1 | contig 11407 bp, 15 predicted proteins | sample GuaBasSediGuay17_FD_121794 | JGI IMG/M metagenome (GOLD analysis project Ga0180302, IMG submission 121794) | Subseafloor sediment microbial communities from Guaymas Basin, Gulf of California, Mexico - Guay17, Core 4571-4, 12-15 cm | ecosystem: Environmental > Aquatic > Marine > Hydrothermal... | reverse complement strand
CTTATCTCTCCATGGTCTTTTCGTACTTCGCTTAAATCCCTTTTTCGGTGGATGTAATCTAAAATAAGGTTTTAGCCAGCTAATTTTATGAAATTTAATTTTACCGTCTAGTATGGCCTCCGCGAGTTCTTCCACGCTTTTAAACTCAGTGTTCTCTGCTAACCATTTGTCAGTAAGTCTTCCCCCTTCCTTTAATTCCCCTCGGTTGCGGAGGAGAAGGGTAAGCGTATTTAGGTCTATCTCTCCAAAGGTTGAGTAATCCTTGATTCTGTGTAGCATTCCTAATTGAGCAGGTTCATTAGGTACGAGGGTAGCCCTAAATTTCCTCTTTAGGTGAAGCATTTCCATGGTCTTCCTGACCTCTGGTCTAGCATCTATTAGCCCCCTTATTCTTATCACAGCCATAACTTTGTGGTTTGGGCCTCTTTCCTCCATTTAAGATTCCCCCAAGACCTGGGACCGATATAAACACACCTCTCAATCAACCCTTATTTAAGGGTTCATTTCAGTTCCGGAAATCAATCCCCTTTCATCAACAGGCAACTGAAGCGCCATTAGATTCTTAAGCGCATCATGAATTGCAAAAGCATAATTCATTCTGTTTCTCGTGTTCCCTCTTGAAAAAACTCTTATATCCTTAATCCCTCCGAGCGATAAAATTATCTTAGCAACCTCGTTAGCAACAAGCCCAGCACCTCTAGGTGCTGGAATAAGCTTTACTCTTACAGACCCCATCTTTCCCGTGACTGTAGCAGGTATTGAGTGTGGACGTCCGCAACCACATTCCCAAGATCCACAGCCTTTCCTAACTTTAACTAGATTTAATTTAGCCTTCTTGATAGCATCATTGAAAGCGTCTCGGAACTCCTTGCCTTTACCCCTCCCAACTCCAACGTAATCAATTCCATCTCCCACTGCTATTACTAATCTTAGACTACTAAGCTCTCCAGCATCGGTTTGCCTTTGTACCCTTCTAACCTCTATGATCTCTCTCTTTAAATCCGGGAGCAATATGTCCACTATCTCAGGCTCTCTGATGACCAAGCCTCTTCTAAAAATTTCATCTAGTGATTGGATTTTTCCTTCTGCGACAAGTCTTCCTAGCCTCGTTCTAGGAACCCACTCCTCCTCAAGACTCAAACCCATCCCTCCTCCTTTGCCTCAGGCTCCTCGACACCACTTTTTATCTTCTCTAATACAGATTTAAAGACGTTAGGAATATCTTCTGGATCGATTTTCCTTTTAAGATATCCAGAAAAGATCTTCCTATAGTGCTCCTCGTTCTCTTCCTTCAAGGTACTCGCCCACTCCGCTATATGCCTGCCTTCTATCCTCTCATTCTCGGGTAGTATTTCTTCAGAATGGGGAATGGAGAGTCCAGCATCTAGAGCTCCTTTTAGCGCGGCATATAGTCTAGAACCCCTTGTAGAAGGATACCTCCCAATATCCAGTATCGCCTCATGAATGCCTGCATTCATCGCTCTTATAGCGGCCATATATCCAGTGAGATAAGCAGCAGGAATGCTTTTACAGGAAAATAACCAACCTAATTTCTCTAATTCTTTGGAATAAGCATAAGCAAGAACTTCATCTCCTTCTAGCTTTGACCTGATAAATTGAACCGTGATAAACTTGTTGCTTTTACGAACAACCATTCTGATCTTCCCGCTTTTTAGGAGGGCTAATCTTTTTCGATAATCCGTTTTCCCTTCCCTTCTTCTTCTAAACTTAACTTTGTACCTTGCAGATCTAGCCATTCTACCCACCTCTCTGAGCTATTACTTTCCTTCTTACGTAAGACTTCAGATGGGCGACACTAGAAAACGTGGACAGGCGTGGATAAAGATGCCTATATTCTTTTCTGCTTATTAAACCGCTATCCCTCATCTCTCTCAGAGACCTTCTTAGGGCTCTGATTTTCCTCATCCACCTCTCCTTCTTGCTCATTCTAGCATGTTTGCTTCCCTTATAGCTTCCTGGACCCCTCCTCCTCCCTCTCCTAGCCCTTGCTCTTGCCCTGCTTGTTCCCCTTTTTTGTAGTATTTTGATGGCGCCTTGAGCGATTAACCTGCTGACATCTCTCCTAGTGACTGCCTCTTCTATTTCTTCAATTCTCTCTGGGTCAAATCTGACCCGATCAATTCCAACTCCAGCGATTTTTGCGGCGATTTTTCTTTGATACTTAAGGTTTGTCATTCTTAGCTCTCAACTCCCTCATTTATGATCTTAAAGCCTAACTCCTTGGCCCTTTTTATCAACAAAGACCTTTTTCTCTTCCCGACGGTCCTACCGATATATATAATTACCCTGTCTTTTACGTTCTCTGGAATTCTCTCGAGTTCTGAAATGCTATGAACTACCTTAGGGATCAATCCTGTAGGATGAAGACCTCTGATCTTCTCTGGATTCTTATATCCAATTGAGGGAACTTTTGGTTGGCCCTTCTTCCTTATTCTTTGCTTGTTATCGATTCCTCGTGGTCTCCTCCAAGAGGTTAAACCATGTCCATGCAGGTATCTTCCTACATTTAAGAACCTGGGTTTCTTCTTCTTAAGCTTTAGAAGGTTTTTAAGAGATGCTTTGTCCATTCTCATCCCTCCTTAAGGATGTATATTCCATCCATAAAGACTCGTGGATCCTTTCTCTTTATCTTAGTAGCCTGTCTTAAGTTAGCAGCTGTCTGTCCGACTTCCTCTTTTGAAATCCCCTCCACTATTATCTTATCTCCCTCTACAGTAACTTTTGTAGACTCTCCAACTATTTTTGCTTTTCTAGGCTTCTTTTCTCCGAGAAAGTTGTGTATAAGAATTATTTTGTTTTTCTCGTCTACCTCAACCCTAATTGGGAAGTGCGCATATGCGACAATGAGGGTTTTTCTGAACCCTCGCGTTACACCAAGCATCATGTTTCTGATGTGAGATTTCATTGTGTTTAGATAAGATCTCTCGAATTTTCTCGGATTAAAAACCCTTAAAACAACCTTATTTCTTTCCTCATCGATGTTTACATCTAAAATCCTTGAGTTGAACTTCTTTCTCAGCTCGCCTTTTGGACCTCTAATCACAATTTCTTCGCCATCTAATGACACTTCAACGTCTTTTTCTATGTCAACTTCTAGCGTCAGCGAGAAGTTAGCGACCTTGTTCCAAACTCTTTTTGGAAGCTCCATCTTACTCATATTCACTACCTCCTTAATAGCAATACGCTATGAGAACTCCTCCAATACCTAGCTTCTTGGCCTCTTTGTGAGACATAACCCCGCGAGGGGTTGATACTATTATAATACCGACGTCTCTGGCTGGTAAGAAAAGCTTTTCCCAGGGCTCAAAACCATCTTTCTTAACGGAGAACCTAGGCTTTATAGCCCCCGTCTTGTTGATTTTCCCTATGAGTTCTACGCGATATTTAGCATGACCACCCTCATATATCCTCTCAAATTTTCCGATATAACCCTCCTTCTGTAAAATGCTTAAGACCTTACCAATTAGCTTGGAAGCTATATCGATAGTAACTTCCCTTTTGCCGACTACAGAAGCATTAGTTATCTTGCTTAAGGCATCTGCTAAAGGATCTAATCTTGTCATCCTAACTCACCATTACTCGTACTTTTTCCATCCCATCAAGGGCGCTACTTCTCTGAAACATTGTCTGCATAGGTACAAATTGTACTTTCTTATTATGCCATAACCAACTCTTCCACATCTACGACATCGATAAGCTCCTTTGCCCTTTGTTCTTTTCTTTTTCCCAGCTTCTACGGCCATTTTAATCTTCCTCCACTACCTCCAAATTCAGGAAATTCTTAGCAAAAATAATTGCTTCCTCCCTCGAGAGCAGGTGCTTCCTAGGTATGTGGCTTCTTTTAATCCTCCTTCTCTTAACTCTATAACCACTTCTCTCCAACGAAACGTTAACATCCATTCCGAACACGCCGATCTCAGCTTTATATTTGACTCCGGGAATGTCAATATGTTCCTTTATCCCAAACGAGAAGTTTCCGAATTCATCAAATGATTTGGCTTTTATCTTTCTTCCAACAGCTTCTACAACCCTGTCTAGAGTCTCCAAAGCCTTTTTGCCCCTAACCGTAACCGATACCGCTATAGGCTCGCCTTTCCTAATTCCAAAATTCCTTATTGTACGCTTTGCCTTATGAAACACCGGCTTTTGACCAGTAAGTTCCTCCAGAATCGAAGCTGCCTTCTGCAAGATCTCACCGCTACGTCCTGGACATATATGTAACGTCACAGAGTGAACTCTAGGCATCAACATGGGATTTTTCTCCCACTTTTGTATGATCTCCTCCTCAGCTGATAGCGCATAAATTTCAGAACTCATCCTTCTCTCACCTTTATGACAGGCGTAGATTCTCCAACCACCATTATGTTGCGGGGGAGGATCCTGTAGATTTTATCGGGATTATCCAAGTCTCTTGCTTCAACGAGCTCCCCAACCTTCTCTATTTTACAAATTCTTCCGGCTTTCCCCCCTCTCAGTACGATTCCGATGTACTTTTCCTTAAGCGGAAAATGTTGCAGTATTTCCTGTTGAGGAACCCTAATAAGCAGAGAATCTCCAATAGAAACCCCGAAATATTCGCTTTCCTGATCTACGATGAAGTTCCTGCCATCGTGTGTTCCAACCTGAAGTTTTCCTCCTTTTACGGTAACTTTCCTCTCTACCTTAACTATTTTTTTATCAGCCTCCTCTTTTGGAATTTCAATTGGTTTTATCAAGCGTTTGGGGTTAGGAACTAGTCTAAGGTAAAGGTTCATATCAGGAATAGAGACCACATCCATTACTCCAACGGTAAACTTGTAGTCATACCTTGGCTTTCCATCAACAAGGATTCTTTTCTGTGCTATGATCCTCCGGGCTTCTCTTCCCGTTAGAGCTAGGCCTAAAATATCTCTCACTAAAATAAGAAGGGGGATGCTCTCATCTATTCCATGAGGGCCAGGCTTTGGTCTTACCGACCACTTCTTTACCCTCCTTGGAACTGGCCAATGCTTAGGGCTTGCAAGCCTTTTGAGATGTGCAGCGCTGCCCTTTCTACCCATCAGCCACCCCTCCTTTCTAATGCTGCCTTTCTTTCCTCATCCTTCAAGTCTAGTTCTACTATCATGACTTTAGAGGGATGTATAGGTATTGGAACTTCAGTTCCATCTACTTTCCTCCTTCTCAAGCCTTCAACGTGTATCCTGTACTTCTTCCTATCTACTTTAATGACTTTGCCCTCATGCATCTTATAATCTCCTCTAAGCACTATAACCTTGTCTCCGACCCTAATTGGGAAAGATCTCGTATTATATTTCTCTCTAAGCTCTGGGGAGAGATGAGCTGACATTATCTTTCCTCTATGATGTTTTGGAGCTCTATATAGATATTTCCTTTGTTTCGACGGTTTGGAAGATGTAGGTCTTTTCATCACGATCCCCTCACACAACTGTTGCTGCAAGAGCACCCAAGGCAGGCCAGCGTTCTATTGCTTCTTTAGCAATTGGTCCCTTAACTTCGCTTCCCTTAGGAGTTCCTTCATTGTCGACTAGGACTGCTGCGTTGTCCTCAAACTGGATCCATTGGCCATTCTTTCTCCTATAAGCTTTCTTCTGCCTGATAATTATTGCTCTCATGGGCTTGTGCATGAGCTCATTTTTGCCCTTTTTAACCACAACAACAACCATATCTCCAACACTTGCAGAGGGTAATCTGCCTTTTCTGCCCTTATACCCGATTGTTCCAACGATTTGTAAGATTCTGGCGCCAGTATTGTCTGCGCATTTGATTCTAGCAAGTGTTGGCAGGCCTCGTGTTATTTTAGGTTTAACTCCTTGAACTTTGCGCCTTCTAGCAAGCCTTCTAGCCAAGCTTAACCCTCCCCAGTCTCGCAGGAGAGACAGCTTAGCAGGTATAAAAAGTTTGAACCTCCCTATTAGGGGCTAAAGTTTGCTTGCAATATCCCTTCCAATTATAACTCCAGAGGCAGAGGCCTGAAGTAAACCTCTAGATACTCCTGCAGCATCCCCGCCAGCGTATAGCCCTTTAATTTTAAGACTCTCTAGATTTGGACCAAGTTTTAACTTGGCTGTATGGAGTTTTATCTCCACACCATAAAGAAGCGTGTGGTCTGAATATATTCCTGGCATTAATTCATTTAGAGCTCTTAACGTCTCTATTATGTCGGTAAGGTATCTATAAGGGAGAACAAAGCTTAAGTCTCCTGGGACAGCTCCTCCCAACGTGGGTTTCACTATGCTTCGCCTAATTCTTTCAGGAGTACTTCTTCTTCCTCTCAAGAGATCTCCTAACCTTTGAATGAGTGGTTGGTTTCCTGCTATGTTGTTTGCAAGCCTGGCTATATCTAGAGCATAGGAAATTGTATTTTCAAATGGTTCGGTGAACTTTGTGGAAACTAATAGGGCGAAGTTCGTGTTTTCTGTCAGCTCATCTCCTTTAGACAATCCGTTCACCGTTACAATTCCCCAATAGGACTCAGTTATGACTTCGCCGCCCGGATTCACGCAAAACACCCTGACCTTATCGTCAAAGGTTTTTGAGTAGTAAACGAGCTTTGGTTCATACAAAACATCTGTGAATTCCCTCATCGTTTCAGCTGGCACTTCTACTCTAACTCCCAAGTCAATTCTACCACCCTCAACCTCAATAGACAGCCTTTTTGCCTCTCTCACCAACCAGTCAGCCCCAACTCGCCCAGGGGCTGCAACAACAAATCTAGACCTTATAACTTCCCCATCCTGAGTCTGAACTCCCTTCACTTTACCATTTTCTGCTATTATGTGTTCTACCTTCTTTCCAAAGACCATCTTCACTCCGAGCTTCTTTAGCGTTTGCCTGAAGCTGCTAAGGACCCTTCTGCTCCCGCTAAGCCCCATGTGTCTTACCTTATAGGGAATAAGTAGAAAACCGTGCTTGTAGGCTCTCCTCTTCAATTCCTCTATCTTACCTCTATCTGTTCCCCAGACCTTTCTTGGAGCTCCCATCTTAACGTATAGACGATCTACATAGGATATTATCTTAAGAAGGGTCCTTTCGGGTATAAACTCGTATAGAGAACCTCCAACTTTTTCACTTAAGTTTATCTTACCATCACTAAAAGCACCTGCTCCACCAAATCCTGACATAACTGAACAAACTGAACAAAGAGTACATTTTCCTGTCCTCCAAGCTGGGCATTTCCTGTCCTCCAAGTCTGGTCCCAGATCTATAATTAACACATCTGCCTCAGGAGATCTCTGCTTTATCTCATATGCCGCAAATATTCCCGTAGGACCTGCTCCTATGATTACAACATCATGGGTTTCCGGCAAGACCGAACCCTCACACCTTTGCCTGTCGCAAATAAAAGGATTACTGAAAGAAGGAATCACTTTAAATTAGGTTTCAGGGAAAAACCTTTATCCTAAAGTTGTGAGGAAGATGCCTGGGAGCTTTGTGAGCAAGAACTCAAAGCATACAGAAAAGCAAGATAACTACAACGATCCGGAAAAGCTACTCTCTTTGCTCTCTTCAAGGAGTCGAGAGAAAGTTCTCTGGGTCTTAAGGAATAAGAGAGTGTCTAAATATGTGTTTAAGCCGAGCGGCAGGGAATTATGGGTGGTCAGCGGCGAAGGAAGCGATTACCTAATACTGGGCGACTATTATTGCACTTGTCTAGACTTCTACTTGGAATCCCTAGTTAGGATAAAAAGGGCTTATTGCTATCACATAATCGCTAAGAAAATTGCAGAAATCACCGGAAATTACCGTGTGTATGAGATTCCAGACACGGAATTTGAAAATTTGATAAGTGACTTAGTGAGATACGCTATAGACTCCTTCGAGTAGCGATAGTTAACCCTCTTGTTCCTTTGCTTCTACATAGAATTAGAGCTGAGAGAGTGGTTAACCATGTCACCGTTATCTGACAGTAACATTTATCATACTGATCTGAATGCGTAATTGATGAATTCTACTATGGCGAGGTGTAAATAGTGGATTCAAGTCAGGAAGAGGAGACTATAGCTAGTTTTCAAAGACGATTGATTAAAGAAGCAGTTGCTAAGAAAATAGCTGGAGATCTCCTGTTTTCCCCTAACATAGGTTTATCTATGAGGAAGTGGAGAGAATATTTTGGGATCAAACAGAGCGATCTAGCCAGATTGCTTGGTGTATCTGCTAGCGTAGTATCAGATTACGAGTCTGGCAGAAGAAGAAGTCCTGGTTCGCTAGTAATTAAGAGATTTATAATATCCTTAATAGAGGAGGATGAGAAGAGAGGAGGAAAGGTCTTCAAAACTCTAGCGAAAATGGCTGGAATTCAACCATTCCTAAACTCCGTCGTAGATATGAGAGAGTTTCCAGTACCAGTTGATATTGAATCCTTTGTTAAATTGATAGAGGGAGTCTGGCTTTACAAACCACCAAGAAAGTTTAGCATCAATGGATATACGATTATAGACAGTTATGCAGCCATAAAAAACCTTAGTGGAACCTCAGAGTTCATACTTCTGTTTGGATCCTCTACTGAGAGGGCTTTAATATTCACAAAGGTATCTGAGGGAAAGAGTCCCATGGTAGCATTGAAAGTGTTTGATCTAAAGCCAAACTTGGTCGTACTTCACGGATTAAAGCCGGAGGCCGTTCACAATTTAGCTATCAATCTAGCGGAGATAATGGGGATACCACTAGTGGTTTCATGCATTCCTAATGTAACAACTTTAGCTCAAAAGCTGAGAGAGTTCTCTCCTCTATGATTCGACGAAAGTCGAGTATATTTAAGGCATAAATGAAAAATTTAAATATGACAGCCCCTAGGAGGTAGAAATAACCTATCGAGCCCCCATTCCTCCGATGGCACTGATCTGATTGGACTACCGATTTCCACTATTTCAAAGCAGTAATGGTTAGAGAAGATTATCAAAAGGTGTTAGAATGGAGTTAGTGGAGGTAGAAAAACATCAAGTGCTGATGACGGGCAATGAAGCAATAGCTAGAGGTCTCATAGAGGCTGGAGTTAACGTAGCAACTGCCTATCCCGGAACTCCAAGTAGTGAGGTTTTGAGCGCTTTCGTGAGAATTTCAAAGGAGAACGATCTAAACGTATATGCAGAATGGGCAGTTAATGAAAAAGTAGCTTTTGAGATCTCATATGCTGCGTCGCTTTGTGGTTTGAGAGCAGCAGCCATAATGAAACATCTAGGTACGCACTGGATCCTAGACCCATTAGCGGTTTCTGCCATTACTGGAATAAAAGGAAGTCTAATAGTGATTTCTGCTGACGATCCCGTTCCATTAAGTTCCCAGAGTTCAACAGATACGCGAAATCACGCAAAAATAACTCATATAGTTGCTGTTGAACCATCTGATCCTGCGGAGGCAAAAGAGCTTGTTAAGAGAGCAGTAACTCTTTCGGAAAAGGTTGGATTGCCGGTGATCTTCAGGTATACAGACAGGATAGCACACAGCAGGGTGCCTGTAAGTCTAGGAAGTATATGCCCTGGTATTAAGAGGAAACGGCCTTCCTTCAAAAAAGAACCAGAAAAGCTAATTTCGATCGCCCCTAATGTAAGGAGAAACATTCCTGAATTGTTTAAAAAACTGGAAGAAGCTAAGGATTTGGTTTCCAGACCCCCTTGGATAAGTAGGGAAGGCCCATCCTCCGGCAAACTCGGCATAATAGCATCTGGTAGTCCATATAATGATGTAAAGGAGGCTCTATCACTTATAGGCACCACCAAGATACCCCTGCTCAAAGTATGCGTATCGAACCCGCTACCAGAGAAACCCATATTGGATTTCATCTCGAGTGTCAAGAGTGTTTTAATCGTTGAGGAGCTCGATCCAATAATAGAACTAGAGATATTCCGGATAGCTCTCTCAAACAATCTCCAGGTTAAAATTTATGGCAAGAGTACTGGGCACTTGAAGAGATATGGAGAGATAACTACAGATCAGATACTCCGCGCTCTCCTCATGATAGAGGGGAAGAATCCTAATGGCACATCTATAGAGGCAATTGAAGTTCCTCAACGAGTACCTCAACTGTGCGCTGGCTGTCCGCATAGAGGTGCTTTTATTTCAATAAAAAGAGCTATTAAAAGGGTTGCCGGAAGTCGTGGAATAATCTTGGGAGACCGTGGATGTTACGATCAGGGAGGGAATCCTCCTCTAAGGGCCATTGACGCCGCCATAGCCATGGGTTCTAGCATCGCCATGGCAATTGGTTTGGCAAAATCGGGAGTCGAGGATTCGATTATTGCTGTAATTGGAGACTCTACATTCTTCCATGCAGGGATACCTCCGCTAATTGACGCATATGTGCACAAAGCCCCTATAGTTGTCGCGATTTTGGATAACTCTTGGATGTCCATGACGGGTCATCAGCCGAACCCAAGAACTGGCAGAAATGCAATGGGCGAGAAGGCCCCGATTGTGCTTCCGGAGAAAATAGCCGAATGCATAGGAATACAATTTATCAGAGTAGTAGATCCTTATAATATTGTTGAATCTGAAAAAGCAGTAGTTAACGCGTTATTTGGTGCGAGAAATGGACCAGCCGTCGTAATATTCAGAAGAGAATGTGTACTTCAGGAACTCAGGAGATCAAGAAAGGAAGGAGACAGGCCAAAAGCGTTGCAGGTAAATCCAGCAAAGTGCGAGGGGTGTCGTGTATGCGTAAAAACTGGCTGCTCTGCATTGAAATTTGATTTATTCGAAAATAAAGCAAAGATTATAGAGGAAAAATGCGTAGGATGCTCTATTTGTACCCAAATTTGCCCCTTTGGTGCTATTGAATCAAAACTTCAGGAGGTCTATGACTATGGAGGATAAAAGGGGGGTTAGCGTAATATTAAGTGGTGTTGGCGGGCAGGGATTAAGAATTGCCTCTAGAATCCTCGGTGAGGCAAGCATACGAGCTGGCTTCGATGTGAAGATAAGGGAAAGTCATGGACTTGCGCAAAGAGAGGGCTCTGTTGTGAGTCATGTTAGGATAGGAGGAGCTCATTCATTTATGATTCCAAGGGGGGCAGCTCAAGCACTAGTATCATTAGAGCTATTAGAGGGAGCTAGAAACATTTCATATTTGAAGAAGGGAGGTTTAGCCGTCCTCAACGATAAGCTACTATATCCTGTGTCCTATTACGCCGAAGAGCTTCCTTATCCAGATAGAGAGGAGATTATTTCGATTTTTGAACAGCATAAGGTGAATTATGTCTTGATAGATGCGGAATCCATAGCTAAAAGAGCTGGAGATTTAAGATCCGAGAATGTTGTTATGTTAGGTGTTTTGGCAGCGTTTAACGTGCTGCCTTTTCATCCAAAATTTGTTTTAGAGGCTGTTAGATCGGTAATTCCCTATCTTACCGATGTTAACGTTAGGGCTTTTGAATTAGGTATTGAGGCTGCG
>Ga0180302_10001403_pt1 | contig 11413 bp, 9 predicted proteins | sample GuaBasSediGuay17_FD_121794 | JGI IMG/M metagenome (GOLD analysis project Ga0180302, IMG submission 121794) | Subseafloor sediment microbial communities from Guaymas Basin, Gulf of California, Mexico - Guay17, Core 4571-4, 12-15 cm | ecosystem: Environmental > Aquatic > Marine > Hydrothermal... | reverse complement strand
TGGAACTACCGTATGACAGAAATGCAGGCAGCTATCCTAAGAGTGCAACTCAAAAGGCTGCCTAAAATAACAGAAGAACGTAGAAGAAATGCAGAATACTTATCGAAGCTAATTAAAGAAGAATTTGAGGGAATAGTAGAACCTCCTTATGTTGCTCCCTATGTTAATCATGCATGGCATCTATATCCAGTATATTATCATCCCGAAAAAGTAGGATTATCTAAAGTAGTATTCTGTAAAGCAGTGCAAGCAGAAAACGTCGAGCTATATGAAGGATATGCTTGGCCAGTATATGAAAACCCTATATTTAGGGAACATAGGGCGAGACCTAGAGGATGCCCATATTCCTGTCCGTTCTATGGCAAAAAGGTAGAGTATCCCAAGGGATTATGCCCGAACGCAGAGAAATTATGTTATGAGACAGGTTTATGGCTACCTGGTTCTGCGTTAAATAATCCGCAGGAAGAAATGGATACAGTAGTTGAAGCTATTAAAAAGGTAGTGAAGTATTCATCTAAGATAAAAGAGTATTTCTCGAAGAAGTAGATAATCTAATAGCTACTTCCTGTAGAATTTTATTTTTATATCCCTTCTAGTTCTCCTGTAAAGCTCGGCTAAAATCATTTTGAGTTCATCATCAGTTACAGGTATTTTGAGACGGCCAGCTTGAGCTAACTGAATTAACTGGAGTTCAAGGTTTTCTGCAAGCTCGGGTCTGACGAGCTTTAAGTTAATTAATCTCTGTCTAGCTTTAGGAGTTAATATAGCTCTAAGCATAGCTTCCTTCTGTGCTTCAAACTCTCTTCTAGCTCTTTCCTGCTCTTCTAGTTCTTTTAATCTGCGCTGATACTCCTGAAGCTTCCTGAGCTTAATAGCTTCTAGCTCTTCATCATATTCTTCGGACATCAATAGTACTAAGCGGTAGTCTACTAAAATAGTTTTCTATATTTTGTACGCAAGTGAGGCTAGATTAAATAATTTTCATTAATATTCTTCTAAGCTTTAGTTCGAGTTCTTTCGCTACTTCTTTTTCTTCATTAAATATGTTTTCTTTCTCAGGCTGATCTCCTATACTCCAGTCTTTAGGCGGAGGCGGAAGATAATTTCTATCAAGCCTATAAAGTTCTGGCTCGGTCTTCTCCTGCTCTTTTATGTATCTCGTACCGAAAGTATATGGCGTCATTTGCTGAGGCCATAGATATAGGCTATAATCTTCTGTTCTAATACTCCACGATCTACCGTAATGTCCTGCTGTTGCGCAGTCTCTAACATTTTCTTCTTCTTCTCCTAGCAGGACTGGCAATAGACTTTTGCCTTCATATGAAGGCTTTACAGTCCATCTGCTTCTTTCTTCAGGTAGCTTAAGTAAGTCCACTATTGTGGGAGCCAAGTCGACTGTCTGAACGAATGTTTTTACTCTTTTCGGCTTTGCTCCTAGTTCTTCAGGAGGTTTAATCATAAAGACTATTCGTGAAAGCTCTTCGTAGGGCCAAGGCCTCACTTTTCTTATTATACCGTGTTCTCCTAGAGGCTCTCCGTGGTCGCTAATAATTACTATCAATGAGTTCTCCCAGAGTCCTAGCTCCTTTACTTTCTCGAAGAAAATGCCTACCCATTTGTCTACTAGCGTGATTTCGCCTGCGTACTGTGCTCTAATGTGCTGTATTTCAGGTAAAGTGAAGTGCTTAATGAATCCGCCGTCTTTTCCTCCTATTGATGGCTGAATAATAGGTAGGCCGCTGTAGTCGGGAGCATATAGTTCATAGTATTCTTGTGGCGGATCCCATGGCTCGTGGGGATCAAATGAGTCTAACCACAAGAAGATTCTATCTTTACGCCCTCTAGCTACCTGTTCTTCAAGCCACTTAATGGCTTCTTTAACTACTTGGGCTACAAAGTGATCTTCTTCGCTTTTCCAGTGAGCAGTGTTCTTGAGGTATTGAGTGAAGACATTTCTATCGTGGTCTGTGAGATAGTTCTTAGGGCTCCATTTACTTAAATCAACTTTTATATTTGGGTCGACTATATAGGGGTCTGCTTCCTGGCCTCTAATCCACTTTACGTAATCAAATCCTCTTTCGTAAGCCATAGTAGGCTTATGCATGTGATAAGTATCGCTTATGAGTGCTGTAACATAGCCGCTATCCCACAAGACTTCAGCTAAAGGAATATCTTCTGGCTCAAGTCTCTGCCAGCCTCTTCTCATTAAAGTATATTTACCTGTAAAAAGCGCTGTGCGCACAGGAAGTGTAGGCATACCTTCAGCGTAAGCTCTTTCAAAAACAATACTTTCCTTCGCGAAAGCATCTATATTGGGTGTCTTAATCCATGGGTTACCATAGCAACCTAAATGATCTGGCCGCAGACTATCAAGCATTATAACAATTATGTTCATACAAATTGAGTACCCAAATATTGTAATATAACACTTTGCTAGCAGTAAGCATAAAAGCAGTTTTCAACTTATCTTAGGAAAATCTATAGAGATGCTATTTTCGAGAGCACAAAGATACTTGATTATATTTCTCTTTTCTTTAAAGCAGAGGTCTTAAAGAAAGATAAAGTTATAGTTGATAGAGAGCCTTATATAAGAATTATATTAAAATATTGACATTAAGTGAATTAAATGATATTTCAATAAAATTAAAGATATTTTAAGCGAAGAGGTATTAAGCCCTTAAGCTAAGTTTTATTTCCTAGGATGGAGATAAATTTACATGTCAAGAGTATTTGAAGTTATTAAGGCTAGAAGAAGCATTAGGAGATACGAGCCTAAGCCTATTCCGCGAGAGGATCTAGAGAAAATATTTGAGGCTGCGAGACTAGCTCCTTCGGCGAAAAATCTTCAGCCTTGGAGATTCGTTGTAGTAACTGACCCTGAAAAGAAAAAGGAGCTAGCTAAAGCCTGCTGGAATCAGATGTTTATAGCCGATGCAGCTGTAATCGTTGTAGCGCTCTCGGATCCTAATCTGTCTCCGAGGTGGCATGATAAAGACACCATGATAGCTATAGAGCACATGGTGCTTGTTGCAGCTGACTTAGGGTACGGTACATGCTGGATAGGAGCTTTCGACGAAAATGAAGTAAAGAAAATAGTTAAGGCTCCCGAGAACTTGAAGGTAGTAGCCGTGCTGCCTATTGGTTATCCAGCAGAGTCTCCTCCACAGAGACCCAGAAAGAAGCTTGAAGAAATATTCTTCCACGAGGAGTACGGGAAACAGCTAGATTTAAGCAAAATATAGTTGGCTAAGATCCTGCCGAAGTCTAGCTACATAGAAAAGAGTAATTATTTTTTGAAAATATTGTATTTGTGGCTAAGTTAGCTCTTTTAGGAGGAGAGCCCATTAGGGACTTGAAGAAAAACCCTTATCCTTCTTACCCTAAAATCACTGAAGAAGAAATAGAAGCTGTAGTAGAGGTCATGAAGAGCGGCCACTTAAGTTCTCTTAGAGGAGAATATACACGTAGATTTGAAGAAGAGTTCGCTAAATATATTGGCGTAAACTATGCAATTGCCTGTAGCTCAGGGTCAGCTGCTCTGCACTTAGCTCTAGCTGCTGTTGGAGTAGGGCCTGGAGACGAAGTAATAGTTCCTGCATATACTTTCACTTCAACGGCCACGGCAGTGTTAATGCAGTGTGCTGTACCTATATTTGCTGACGTTAACCCCGAAACCTATACGATAGATGTCGAAGACCTAGAGAAGAAGATTAGCGACAAAACTAAAGCGATTATAGTAGTGCACCTTTTCGGGCATCCTTGTGAAATGGATGAAATCATGCGTATTGCTGAAGAGCACGGACTTTATATTATCGAAGACTGCGCACAAGCCCATGGAGCTGAATACAAGGGCAGAAAAGTGGGAAGTATAGGTAATGTAGGTTGCTTCAGTTTCTATGAGTCAAAGAACATGATGACGGGTGAAGGCGGAATGGTGGTCACAAATGACCCAGAAATAGCTGAAAGAGCACGTATGCTCTGTAATCATGGTGAAATAAGAGGACTATTAGATTTTCTTAAAAAGAAGCCTATCAGCGAAGCATATAATATGCTCGGATGGAACTACCGAATGACAGAACTACAGGCAGCTATAGGCTTAGTTCAACTGAAAAAATTAGACAGAATGAATGAAATCAGAAGAAGAAATGCTGAAATGCTCATTAAGGTATTCGAAAAATATGATTGCCTTGAAGCCCCTAAAGTAAGGCCTTATGTTAAGCATGCATGGCACTTGTTCTGCGGAAAATATTTCGAGGAAAAAACAGGTATCTCTAGAGAATTATTTGTGAAAGCTCTGCAAACAGAGGGAGTTCCTGCGTACATCGGCTACAAGGAACCACTGTATGCTAATCCACTCTACAGACATAAACTCGCCCGCGGAAAGGGATGCCCGTTTACCTGCCTATTCTACGGCAAAGAAGTAAAATACTCGGATGGACTATGTCCGGTAACTGAAGAACTCTGCTATAAAAGAGCATTATGGCTTCCTTGTCACTCGGAACTAAGGAAAGAGGACATTGAAGATATTAGAAAGGGTATTGAAAAAGTAGTAAGTAATATAAATGAATTAAAAAACATTTAAAAACATTTTAGTCACGATGATCTTGACTGAACCTTTAATCAAAAAGATTTTTCAAAGCTAATGGGGCGACGAAAACAACAGGATTATTTAAGCACGTAAGATTTATATGTATAAAAGATTCTACCCTTCAAGGGACCTGGTATATCTGGAGAAGAGGAAACAATTTCACGTAAGGAAAGCATTATTGTATTTAAAAAGCTATTACCTTACATTGGAAGACATTGGAAGTACTTTGCATTATCTTTAATACTGCTATTTCTAGCAAATCAACTCAATGTAATAGTACCTCTAATTTCCAAAGACATTATAGATAAATGTATTATAGGTAGGAACTTAGAACTATTACCTAAGCTTATAGCTCTTTCTATAGTCCTTTCTATAGCTTCAGCAGGACTCGGCGCTATCAGAAGGTATGTTAACGCTATATTTTCGCAGAAAATAGTTTATGATCTTAGAGTAGAGTCCTTTAAAGCTATTCAAAGGCAGTCCTATATTTTCTTCTCTAAGATGCCCATAGGACAGCTTATATCTAGAATTACTAGTGATACAGATGTAATTTCTATGTTTCTATCGAGACCACTATCAAATGCTTTAAATGCTTTAATTCTGGGAGTACTAGCTTTTAGCGCAATGATTTCAATAAACCTGAAGCTGACACTAATGATCATGCCGTTTTTCATAGCGATAATAATAGTCTATTACAGGTACTCCTCGCTAATAAGACCACTATTCCTTAAAATAAGGAACCAATATGGTAATTTAACATCAGTAGTTAATAATGCGCTCGTAGGCGTAATAACCATAAAGGCTCTTGGGGTAGAGGAGCATTCTGTAAAAGACTTTGAAAAAGAGAATAAGAAGTATCTAGACTTAACGATGAAAGCAGCTAAAATTAGAGCAATTTATATTCCTATAGTATCTCTAATAGTAGGAGCAGCTACAGTCACTATACTTTATTTCGGCGGAATAGGCGCTATTGCAGGAGAATTCACTATAGGTAGCTTGCTAGCTTTTATAAGTTATCTCACTATGCTCGTTTGGCCGTTTAGGTTTATTGGCATGTTTATAACAGCTTTCCAGAGATCAATGACTGCTGCAAAAAGAGTATTTGACTTAATAGAGGCAGTTCCTGAAGTAGAAGAAAAGCCCAACGCTATACCAATGCCCCCTATTAAAGGACATATAGTTTTTGAAAATGTCAGCTTCGGTTTCAGTAAAGACAGACTTATCTTAAAGAACATAAATCTTGAAATTAAGCCTGGAGAAAAAATAGCCATTATAGGGCCAACAGGCTCAGGTAAAACATTGCTAGTAATGATGATTCCGCGTTTCTTTGATCCAATTGAAGGAAGAATACTAATTGACGGCATTGATATAAGAGATGTAAAAATAAGGTCTTTACGAAAACAGATAGCAATAGTTCCTCAAGAACCATATATTTTCGCTGGAAGCATTAGAGACAATATTGCTTTCGGCAAGCCTAAAGCGAGTCTAGATGAAATAATTAGAGCAGCGAAAATTGCTAGAATACACGACTTTGTAGAGAAGCTTCCACAGAAATATGACACACTAGTAGGGGAAAGAGGAATAACGCTTTCTGGAGGGCAGAAGCAGAGAATAGCTATTGCGAGAGTTATTCTCGTAGACCCAAAGATACTTATACTAGACGATCCTACATCGAATCTCGATGCTGAGACTGAAAAAGAATTTATTGAAATGCTTAAGGAAGTAATAAAAGATAAGACAACGATTATTATAACTTCTAGGCCAGCTCTACTCAAGTTGGCGGACAGAATAATTGTGTTGAAAGACGGAACTATTGTAGAGGAAGGATCTCACGAAGAGCTTGTCGCGAAGAAGGGACTTTACTATAAGCTTTATGAAGAAATGGTTAAGGCGGTTGAAGCTGAGGTGAGATAATGTATAGAGCTCTTTGGATGGAACCTATCAAAGGCGAACATAAAGTGCCTTTAAAAGTACTTCTAAAAAGACTAGCTAAAATACTAGCACCCTACAAGTGGGTACTTCTAGGAGTATTTGTTGTAACAATTCTATGTGCTCTTATAGGTCTTGTTCAACCATACTTAATTAAAATCGCTATAGACAGTGGAATAGCCGAAGGTGATGTAGAAACACTGCTTAAAGCCTCTGTACTATACCTGCTTACAGTAGCTTCTCTCTGGGCACTTGACTCAGTAAGATCTTACTACTTTGAATGGATAGGAAATAGATTTGTATGCGACTTGAGAGAAAAACTGTTTAATCACATGATTGGTTTATCGCACAGCTTTTTCGCGAAATCCCGTGTAGGAGACCTTATATCAAGGGTTATGAGTGACTGCGCTCGAGTGAGAGATGTTTTCATAAGCGGACTAGTAGCTGTAGCTGGAGACATAGTAAGCTTAGCTGGAGCCTTAATCATAATGTTTACTCTAAACGTCGAGTTAACATTAGTTACATTAACGATTATTCCGGCAATGATTACCGCTACTTATCTTTTTACAACCAAATTTAGAAGAGTATTCATGAAGGTGAGAGAAAAGACATCAGAGCTTACAACAAAGGTTCAAGAAAGTGTTTCAGGCATACGTGAGATACAAGCTTTCGCCAAAGAGAAAAGAAGCTTAAGGGAATTCCGTAAAGTTAGCGAAGAAGCTCTTGAAGCTAGAATAGAGGCAACCAAAACCTTCTCCTTTTTCCTCCCCTTAATGAATATCATACTCACGATAGGCTCGGCTCTAGTAATATGGTATGGAGGATTAATGGTAGTAGCTGGTAGAACCACTGTAGGAGTTTTAGTAGCTTTCATAACATATACATCCAGGTTCTTCAGACCAATATTCACGCTAGTATCTATGTATAATGTGATTCAAGAAGCGCTCGTCGCGCTAGAGCGAGTATTCGAAGTAATAGACGTTAAGCCCGAAGTAATAGACATGCCTGGTGCAATAGAGCTCAAAGAAGTTAAAGGCCATATAGTGTTCGAAGACGTGTGGTTTTCTTACAACAAGAAAACCCCTGTCCTCAAAGGAGTAAGCTTTGAAGTCAAGCCTGGGCAAAAACTAGCAATAGTGGGGCCTACTGGAGCTGGCAAAACAACAATCGTATATCTTCTCTGCAGATTTTACGACCCCGATAAAGGAAGAGTACTCGTGGACGGTTACGACTTAAGAAGAGTCAAACAGAAATCTTTAAGAAAATTCATAGGCTACGTTCCTCAAGATACGATACTTTTTCCGGGAACTGTTAAAGATAACATAAAAGTAAGCAAGCCTGAGGCAAGCGACGACGAAGTAATAGAGGTGTGTAAGAAGCTTGGAATACACCACATAATAGAGAGACTTCCGCAGGGATACGATACAGACATAGGTGAATTTGGTAAAAGGCTTTCAGCTGGACAGAGGCAGTTAATATCTATAGCCAGAGCGCTTCTTAAAAACCCTCCTATACTAATTTTAGACGAGGCTATGTCCAATGTTGATCCAGCTACGGAAAACATAGTAAAGAGAGCATTAAATATCTTAATGAAAAATAGAACAACGATTATAATAGCCCATAGGCTCACTTTAGCTAGAGACGCTGACAAAATAATAGTAATTCAGGACGGCAGAATAATAGAGGAAGGCACTCATGCAGAACTAATGGCTAAGAAAGGAGAATACTACAAGCTTTACACGGCACAAATGGGTACAGCCTAAATATATTCTTCATTATATTTCAGTCCGACAGGACACACAAGTACACATGATAGACATGAAATACATTTATAGGTTTTAACTGAATTCAAGCCAATAGCACCTACTGGACAGAAAGCTGTGCACGCTAAGCAGCCTTCGCAGGGATTAAAGCTACCGAGGTCTCTTTTCGTTTCATAAAATTCTTCTAAAACAACTCCTGCTACAACTATTCTAGGACCATACTCGGGCGTAATTAAGTGTCCATTTCTACCAACTACACCTAAGCCGCCTTTTTCGGCGTACTTTTCTAGAGGTAAACTGGAAAAAGGCGGAACATATTGAGCAAAAACATTCCGCGAACGTAGTCTTGACACAATATAAAACCCTATTTCTGAAGACTTTCTACAAGCTTCAATCATTTTAGAGAAAATATTTCTTCTGTTTAACTTCGTGAAAGAAACATAATACACTAGAATAGACTTCGCCCAAGGGAAAAACTCTGCTAGAAGTTCGTCTGACTTAACAGCGCACCATTCTACTAAGCCTATTTCACTCAATATTTCATCTATTGAAAACTTATTCACATTAACTTAAAGCCCAAGAAATATTAATTAATTTCCGAAAGTAGTAGAAGCGAAAACTATACTAACAGTTATGCGAACTAACCATGAATGTATTTAACCGAAGTAAAGTTTATACGAAGATATCTTAAATTGAGAAAAATATTAAATAAGCTGAAACAATATAGTAGTATACTTAAGATATATATTGGATTGAAATTATATGAATTTGTATTAAGACATCCTAATCTTAATAAAGATTATTTAATAAAAATAGCTAAGCAGAACAAAGACTACTTTGCAGTCAAAATACTCGAGAAAATATTTGAAAGACCGTACTACAGGGAGCTCGTAGAATATATTGTAGAGTCCGAGAATATTAAATTGGATGAATGTGGAGTGCCATATGTTCAGATGAAAAATATTTTACCCAAACCTGTTGCATGGACTCTTATCGGCTTCATTTTTAATAAAAATGTCGAGAAATATATAGATTACTTAAAGCTGTGTATAAAAGTAAAGGGTGTAAAAGAGTTCTTAAAAAACAGTTTTAGCGAAATAAGTAGTGAGGCTTATTTAAGTGAATCTCTCAGCCATACTCTGTGCACTTATCTTGTTAGAAAGAATATTCTAGGCAAACAGAATTTAGCTGAAGAAATTCTTAGAGCTAGATTTATACTGTATTATGAGTTTACCAAAGGAACTGGAAGAAAACCATATACTTTCTCGACGATTCTTTCGGAAAATTTCTTAAAAAGGGTAGTTGATTTAGCATACTTAAGTATAAAAGATAGAGTTACAGTGGCTCCGACAATAGATCTGTCGGAGGACTTAATTTTATCTAAAAAGGTTTCTTTTACGGTAGTTTACGGTAGTTTAAGAAAAGGTTTTATTAACGCACTATGGGACTTAGCTAAAGATGTACAGGAGTACAACTGGATCTGCAAAAGCAACATAGTTTTCTCCGCTTGTCACTGGAGAAAATTGTCTGTACTTGAGGATAGAGTTTTGCTCACAGAGGGCTTCATTGAGAAAGCGGGTAAAGTGGTTTATGGAGTCTTTAAAAAGTTTCCGGAAGTAAAGTGTGTATTTTTCTTAAGTTTTCCCTATGGCAGAGAAATAAGTCTTCACGAACATTTATCTAGAGTTTTTTCGCAAAGAAATGTAGTTCAAGTAAATCCGTATGTATCGTCTAAAATAGCTGATAGCAAGTACTTGACCAATACTATTTTAAAGAAAGCTAAGCTGAATGTTCCAGCTCAGCTGAGACTTAGTCGAAGCCAGAAAATACACGAGTGCCTGGAGCAAGTAAAAGCTTTCTCGAAGGAAAGAAGGTCTCCCATACTTGTAGTAAAACCTGAGCACGGAACTGAAGGGATTTACGGTGAAGCTGTAGATCCTTCTAACGAGAGTGAGCTACTGTACTGCTTGCATAGAATTTTAGAAAACGATAATGCTGTAGTAGAAGAGCTTAGAGGAAATATAGGTTACCTCGGGTACCCCACAGTATTTAGAATTGTTGTCTCGTGGAATGGTGAAGATTTTGAATATGAAGGGGGATACGCTATAGTGTCTTCTGCTAGAAACGAGTATATAGCTTCAGTATCTCATGGAGGGAGAATAGTTGATGTAAACGTAGCTCTGAAGAACTTGTATACATATAGTGAGCTAAAGCGGATAGACGTAGATCCTCAAGTACTTGTTTTTTCTGCTAAGAAAGCTGCTAAAGCGCTGAACTCGGGTTTTAGTGAAAGAGATTACTTAAAGTACATGGGTGTAGACTTAGTACTTGAACTACGCGACAGAGATATAGAAGCAGTTGTTATCGAAGTAAATGCAAGGCCTAGTGGCTTAAGTTTCTTAAAGAGAATGGATTCAGGCGAAGCAAATGCGATAAAAAATTTATTAAAATATTTAGAGAGATTCGAGTAGAGAAGTAGCTTCTTTTATTTTGTTCAGAGCTTCAGAAACCTTTTCTTTGTAAGTGTTTAGCTTTTTCTCTGTTTCTTCTAGTTTCTTTTTGACTTCTTCTAATTCTGCTTTAAGCTTATCTATTTCTTCTCTAGGTACGGCTTTAACTAGAGGAATTTCTATTTTTACTCCTTCTCTAGCGAAGCGCTCGAATGTTTCTCTTACAAGTTTACCTGCTTCAGTTTTGCCCGATAAGTGATTTCTGATAGTAGCTTCGGTTCTACCCAGTTCTTCAGCTATCCTAGATATAGTGTAACCAGCCTTTTCTCTAGCTAAAGCAGCTGCTGCAACTCCGAGAGAATCTAACCAAGTAAGTCTTTCCTCAGCATGTTTCATTTTTTCTAAGACATCTTCTCTGAGCAAAGTAGCTATCATAAGTGCTGTCTCAAGCCTATGAATATCGCTTTTAGTCAAAGGCTTGAGAGGAATCTCCTCACTCATACTATACTATATACTAGGTTTGCAGTATATTACTTAATCGTCTAAATTTCTACTCGACCTTGCGGAGAGCTAATAGTATATGCGTTAAGTAAATTAAAGACCTGTTTAACGAATAGGTGTGCATGCGTTCATAAGTCATATTTGCCTTCAGTGTCTAGGTAAGCTGGCATACTACTTTGTTT
>Ga0180302_10001402_pt1 | contig 11418 bp, 10 predicted proteins | sample GuaBasSediGuay17_FD_121794 | JGI IMG/M metagenome (GOLD analysis project Ga0180302, IMG submission 121794) | Subseafloor sediment microbial communities from Guaymas Basin, Gulf of California, Mexico - Guay17, Core 4571-4, 12-15 cm | ecosystem: Environmental > Aquatic > Marine > Hydrothermal... | reverse complement strand
GCACTATTGTAGTAATAACAATAAGAATTGAAAGATTGTCTTAATAGCCATACTCACACATCACCCTTTCATCATCATCTCCAGTAATAACAATAAGAATTGAAAGTAAGGTATTCGTCTACGAGTAAACCGAGTATAAACAAGTAATAACAATAAGAATTGAAAGAGTAATAGAAAAGGTGAAACATTAATGGGTGGGTTGAGGTGTCTTAGAGTAATAACAATAAGAATTGAAAGTGGTATTCCGTGGGCTCTCATCCATGTAGCGTAGAAGTCCCGTAGTAATAACAATAAGAATTGAAAGTGGTCTTGACCTTCTCCAGTGCCTCCTCCAGTAGCTCCCAGTAATAACAATAAGAATTGAAAGACGTCAAGGTGAAGCATTGATGGAGTCCAGGGTCCAGGTTGAGTAGTAATAACAATAAGAATTGAAAGGTTTCATTCACTATTTCGGTAAACCTGAATCGTGTACCACTTGGTAGTAATAACAATAAGAATTGAAAGTGTAGACTCCATCCTCAACCTTAACTATGACCTTATCCTTGAAGTAATAACAATAAGAATTGAAAGAGTTGGTAGGGGTTCCTTAACCACGCTACTATCTACTCTCAGGAGTAATAACAATAAGAATTGAAAGTACTTCACCTTAGAACCATTCTTTATCACTGGTCTCCTCTCTCCCCAGTAGTAATAACAATAAGAATTGAAAGATAGCACCATAGGAAGCCGGGCTGGTCTCCGGAGAAGTCTATGTAGTAATAACAATAAGAATTGAAAGTACTACTACCTCTCTTATGATCTCGCTCTTACTATAACCTAGAGTATATAACATTTATTTCTCCATTAGCTTCTTGAGATAACATCAGTAAGAGCTGAAAGTTTAGATATTAATGTATATGTTGAGGTATTGTAGATTAAGAGTGATTGTATCGTTTGTCACTCTTGTAGTGTTATCACGTTATGGTGATTGGGGTTATAGAGGGCTTGAAGAGGAGGGCTAGGGAGAAGTATAAGCATAAGCCAAAGAATGTGGTAGAGAAGCTTGTAGAAAAAGGATGTTAAGGAGCGTTTGGGGAAGCTAGATAAAATAGTCCTGAAAATATATGCACCAAAACAATAGGATCAGTAAAGGTAATGATTAAGAGTAAAAGAGGTTACATTAGGCTACGTTTCTCACTCAATCTATACATCACCTGATTTAGAATAAATGTATAGTAGTACGGCTAGTAATGTATGAGAGGTTTTTACATAATAGGGGATTTGCTATTTTAAGTTCTCTATTACTTATATATTTTATCTAGTTTTAGTGTAGAGATAGGTGAGAACTGTAAGGGTTGAGAGTGTTTAGTTGGAATAGTGGGTGGTTAAAGAGGGGTTTTAGGCTGATAGCGGTGGTTGGGAGAGTGATTTGGATATGCTGAGGCCTATACCTGTGGTCAAATTTAGGCTTATTATTGATTCTAAGTATGAGGATAGGGTTATTGAGGCTTTAACGAGAATAGGGCTTGTACACGTCTCTAAGCCTATGGTTCGTAAGGAGATGCTACTTCCAGCACCGTTGAGGAGGTTCTTGGAGAGAAAGGAGATATCACAGATTGGAGAGTTAAATGAAATCCTCAATTCGATAAGAGATTTGAGTGTTATAGTTGGGGAGGGATATTATGAACAGGCTTTAGCCTTGGTTAGGAGAATTAGGAGCGTGGAGACTAAGATTTCACTGGTAAAATTCCTTATGGAGTTAGGGTTGAAGCCCGGGGATCTAGGGAGACATGAATACGTGTTTGTTTATGGCGGTCTCATTCCAGAGGAAAGGCTAGACATTGTAGTCACTCAGCTGAGAGCAATACATGTAGTTTGTTCTACTAAGAAGCTTAGTGATGAGAGTGTTCTACTCGTTATCGTGGGGCCTATAATACATGAGGAGAAGGCTTTAGATATTCTAGGGAAGAATGGGTTTAAAGAAGTGGACATTAGGGAATGTAGGAAGCTCTCTTGTGAGGAAGCTTTAAACATATTGGAGGATGAGGTGAGGAAGCTATACGGTAACCTATTGCAACTGATAAGTGATATAGCTGAGGAAATCTATGGGAAGGGAGGTGCTGAGACAACAATTATAGATCTATTCCTTAGTTATGTTAGAGAGTTCGAGGACCTCTTAAGGTCTATTAGGGAGACACTTGTAAGAGCTGGTGTTAAGCCTCCAACACTTCTAGAGACAGCTTTAAGGAGGGAGGTTGTAGCTCAGACTATAGAATTTAGTAGGCTCACTGACATAGTGGGCGACCTAAGAGCAAGCATGGATAGGTATAGGAGTGAGTATGAGAAGCTACGAAGTCTTATAGAGATTCCTCCTCCACCAAAAATAGTGGTAAGAGAATACTCCGTAGACTTTGTCCTTAGAGAGCTAGGTAAAATAAGAGAGTATGTTGAGAAAGCTATTGAACGTAGAAGGGCCATTAAGAAACTTATAGAACTTTCCATAACTTCCTCAAAATACTTCATGAATGTTTATAGCTACGTACCCTATGTAGAGGCAGTGTGCTACCTTAGGGAGGGAATCTCCTACATAAGAATATATAGGAGACACTACGTTGCCATCGCTGAAGGGTGGATTCCAAGAAGTCTCATCAACACCTTTAAGGCTACAGTTAGGAAGCTCATACCCAAAATAATATCCCTAACCTTCATTAACCCAAGGGTTGGAGAGAAAGTACCAATACTTCCTAGGTATAGGGGGGTGTTAAGGTACTTCTCGCAATTAACTATGGTTAGAGGTGTGCCATCCTACTGGGAGTTAGACCCAACACTAATATTCACGAGCCTCTTTATCATCATGTACGGTATGATGTTCGGCGATATGGGGTTAGGACCAATAATAAGTCTTATAGGCTACTTACTCTACAAGTTTAGAAAGCCCATACTAGGTATTTCAGGTAGTAGTATGAGAATTCTAGGTGTAATACTTATCTTCTGTGGTATCTCAAGTACCCTTTTCGGACTATTCTACGGTACAGCCTTCTTAGCTGAAGTATGTAAACCCCTATTCATAAGTCCACTCCACGATATTAATGAGTTAATCAAGGTATCCATACTCTTCGGGATAGTACAGATAGTGATCGGCATAGTAATCAATATCACAAATAGTATTGTTGAGAAAGACTACTACAGAGCCTTCCTATGCAATAAGGGATTGGTAGCCCTCGTATACTATGTTTCAGGAGTAACCCTCGTATATGCAATTATAAAGAACAACTACAATTTCAATATTGCTTTTACAGGCTTATACATGATCCCCTCAACACTAGTACTATCTAGTATGGTGATAGTACTCATAGGCCCTATTACAAAGTATTTTAAGGGAGAGGCAGGTATTGGTGAATGCCTAAATGAGGGGATAGCCGAACTCCTAGAGCTAATCATAGGCTATCTAGCAAACACCATCTCCTATGTGAGGTTAGCAGCTTTCGCACTAGCCCACGAAGCTCTAGGTATGGCTGCAGGCGCTCTAAGCGGTCTAATAGGAGTTATACCAAGCTATGTAATATTGAATTTTGTAGCTCTAGGTCTTGAGGGAGTGGTTGTAGGCATTCAATCACTAAGGCTAATATACTATGAGTTTTCAACGAAATTCTATAGGGGCGATGGAGTAATGTATAAGCCGGTACTTCATTTCGCACTAGAGAAGCTAATATAGTAAACGTTATTGTATTTGAGGATGTAGCAAGATCATCCCAATATGCTCCTTGCAATATCTCTCTATTCATTATACTCATAATAGTTACCCGTATATAATCCTGTTTTGACAGACATGTAGGGGGTTGAATACCATGTTTAAGTGTGAGAATTATAGGAGCTTAAGGAAAAGAATACTTCTATACGTATTCTCTCTAGCCTTATTAGTGGTAGTAACATCCATAGGCTTAGCACTGGCTTTACCAGAAAACTATAGTACCCATAGTGGAGTAAGAGATCCAGAACCACTAGTCTATATTGGTGCTAGCTTAGCTGTTGGACTATCTTGTATAGGTGCAGGTTATGCTTTAGGCTCCACAGTGAAAGCTGGATTCGCCGCTATAGTGGAGAAGCCTGAGCTTAGAGGGTTCTTCCTCATAATGGCTGGTTTAGCTGAGGGAATAGCCATATATGGTTTGCTCATAGCAATACTGATGATACTACGTGGTTAAACAATTAGGTATGGGAGTATCTCCCTCCAGTCTAACCCTACTTTTTTACTAAGATATATTGTCAGAATATTTCTTACCTCTATTTCTACAAGGAGGAGTATTGAGGTCACGTACACCACATTTAAAGGCTCCTTCACAATATACTCCTTCAACACTTTATGGAGGACACTAGCTAATACAACATCTATTAGCATGTACTCTCTTCTACTAATTAGGCTTCCAAGAGTTAATGATAGACTACGGTACTTCCTAATAGAGCTTATCTCCCTTACAAGTGTACCCACGTCCACCCCGATAATACTTGGTGTGAGCTTAGAGGATAATGTGGATGAGAACCTGTTGAGTAATGGTAGGTAGTCTTCTGGCTTAAGGTCCCCTCGAAGCTTAAAGTTTATAGCCCACTTTAACCATCTTAGCCCCTTCTCCTCATCAAGAAGTTTCCCTTCTAAGTCAAGATCTCTTCTTGAAATCTCTTTCTCCACTCTATCATAGTAGTCTGCTTCAATACTACACTCGAGTATATCTGGTATCATCAGTTTCCTATAGAGGGTGTAGGCTCTCTTTACGCTTGGGTACGCTCTCTCTAGAAGGGTTATAAGCATCCTTAAATTCTTCACCTTAACTAGAGATGAAGGAGAAATGTATACTCTTACTGGGAGAATATTCCTAACAGTTATTCTCCTATTAGTTATTATCATTCTTATAGAGTATCTTATGTTTTCCAATTCTAGCTTACCTAGAATATACTCTCTTAGGAAGCTTCTGTAATCTTCTGAAACACCCATTTCAAGAGTCTTATAGAGGTTTAGATACTTCTCATACAGTACCCTCTTGAATACATCGTAATCTGGCTCTTCTGTTGGCAACTTTTCAATAACGTCTCCGTAAGCGGTATCTCTTAGCAGTCTAATTAGTGTTCTTGCATCCTCAGCTTTAGCTAGTTTCTTATAGTCTTCCCTCGTGAGAAGCTTAATCTTGGTAGCGTGTGCTCTTACAATAGAGTATATACTCATTTCTCCTTCTTCACCTTTTGGATTTTATCCCTAGTCCTCTTTATTCTAACAAACTCTTCCAGAGCTTTCTCTTGAAGCCTAATACTTATGTACCTTATTCTCTCACGTAGTTGTGGTAGTAGCTTCCTCTCCAGAGCATTAACTATTCTATTAACATACATTAACTCCTCACTTAAATGCTCTATAGTAGCCTCCTTAGCCCCTAATAGTACTAACTCTATTAATGCATCTCCAACCTCACGAGCCAACTCTCTTAAACCTGTATCTGGTATTTGCTCAACATCATAGCTACTAGTTAATTTAACTTCTGGTATTCGTACTCCGAGGAAGCTCTTGTATAGTATTCTAAATTCGGGAGGTTTAGATAAACCCATACAGCTTTTAATGCTATCTGGGCCCTTAAATACATAGGCTTTCCTAATTTTAGAATAGAGAGTTGTAAGCTTCTTTTCCAACTCCTTCCTTTTAGAAACCTCACTTATGAGCCCATAGACCTCCTTTACTAGCTGATCCCTCTTCATCTCAAGAACGTTTTTACCTCTATTGGCTAGTTCAAGTTGCCTTCTAAGCTCGAGTAATGCGCCAGAGCTTATAGTACTCCTTAATACTCTACTCAAAACCTCTACCCCTATGCCTGGGGTGATATTTCTCTATAAGCCTCTTCGGTATTCTAACGAGCTCCTCCTCAGGTATTATCGATAGAACCTCCCATGCTAGGTCTAGGGTTTCCTCTATACTCCTTCTCTCATAGAACCCTTGCCTTATAAACTTCCTTTCAAACTCATCAGCGAATTTAAGATATCTTCTCATTCTAGGGCTTAAGCCTATTTCACCAACTATCTTTGCTAGATCACGAGCCTTCATACCTCTAGAGTAAGCTTCATAGAGTTGGTCAGCAACATACCTATGGTCTTCTCTAGTTTTCCCCTCACCTATACCACTCTTCATAAGCCTACTAAGCGAGGGTAATACGTCTACTGGTGGGTAAATCCCCTTAGAGTAGAGTTCCATGCTTAAGAGGATTTGTCCCTCAGTAATATAGCCTGTAAGGTCTGGTATTGGATGTCTAAGGTCACCACCTGGCATGGTGAGAATGGGCATTAATGTTAGAGAGCCACTCTTATCCCCTATAACACCCGCCCTCTCATATATTGTTGCTAGATCACTATACATGTAGCCTGGGTATCCTCCTCTCCCGGGAACTTCCTCTCTAGCAGCACTTAATTCTCGAAGAGCTTCACAATAGTTAGTCATATCAGTTAATATGACTAGAACGTGATATCCTAAATCGAAGGCTAAGTACTCTGCTACGGTTAAAGCTATCCTCGGTGTAAGCAATCTCTCCATTACAGGGTCTTCTGCAAGGTTGATTATGAGAACTGAGCGTTCTAGGGAACCACTTCTCCTAAACTGGCTAATGAAGTATTTAGCTTCATCACTCCTTAACCCTACACCGCCAAAGACAACAGCAAACTCCTCCTCCTTACCTGGGACAGTTGCCCCTCTAGCTATCTGAGCCGCTATAGCGTTGTGGGGTAAACCACTTATGGAGAAGAGTGGTAGCTTCTGCCCCCTTATGAGTGAGAACATTCCATCAATTATTGAGACCCCCGTCTCGATAAACTCGTGTGGGTAGACTCTAGCACAGGGGTTTATGGGTGAGCCGTAAACGTTCCTCTTCTCACCTGATATTATTGGTGGTAGTTTATCTAGAGGCTCAAATCTACCATTAAATATTCTCCCTAGTACCTCATCTGATACGGGGATTTCAAAGAGTGAACCAGTAAACTTGACTAGACACTTTGTTGTGAGCCCTTCCTCCTCACCCAACACCTGTATTATAGCTTCACTATCACCGACCTCTAAGACCCTTCCAACTCTCTCTACACCATCCTCACCAACTATTCTCACTACCTCACCATAACTTACATCTTTAACTCTTTTAACTATAAGTATCGGACCAGCTAATTCATCAACGCCATGATATATTCTTCCATGAATGCCCTTTAAGAGTCTTATGACATTCTCCTCAGCCATAACCTTTACATCTCCATTTCGTATTTTTTAATTATCTTCTCCAAATCGTTCATTACGATATTGTATAACTCCTTAATAGCCTCTATACCCCTCTCATCCTCCTTAACCCTCATAATCTCATAAACACTTGGTAGACTCGTTATTTCATCTATTGGTACACCATGTCTTACGAGTATGTATGCTTTATCATAAAAGTCCATTATCAGCTTTAACAGTAGATACTGTTTTTCAGGTCTACAAAAGACGTCTTCACCACTCAATGCTACCTGTCTTAGAAATCCCTCCTTGAGTATCTCAGCTGATACAAGTATTAGTCTTTGATCATCTGGTAGAGCACTCTCCCCTACAATACTCGCTATAGCCTCTATCTCTGAAGCTACAGATAGCAATCTCAAGGCCTTCCTCCTATACTTGGGGAAGTCAGGGTGCTTTTTAGCCCACCATTCCTCTAGTGACTCAGCATACTGACTGAAGCTCTTAAGCCAGTTAATAGCTGGGAAGTGTCTACGATAAGCTAGGTCAGGGTCTAGGGCCCACATGACACCTACGAATCTAAGTGTATGGATTGTAACTGGCTCGTTAAAGTCTCCTCCTGGAGGCGAGACAGCGCCAACAATGGTTACCGACCCCCTCCTCTCAGGTTTACCTAGGGGTTTTACTAGTCCTGCTCTCTCATAGAACTCAGCCAGCCTATCAGGTAGGTAGGCTGGGAAGCCCTCCTCAACAGGCATTTCCTCAAGTCTGCCACTAATCTCTCTTAAAGCCTCAGCCCATCTAGAAGTAGAGTCCGCAATTAAAGTTACGTGGTATCCCTGGTCCCTATAGTATTCAGCGATAGTTATACCCATGTATATACTTGCCTCCCTAGCTGCAACAGGCATATTACTCGTGTTAGCTATTATTATCGTCCTCTCCATTATTGGCACTCTACTCTTAGGGTCTATGAGTCTGGGGAATTCTGTAAGAATTTCACTCATCTCATTCCCTCTCTCACCACACCCTATATAGATGACTATGTCGGAGTCACTCCACATAGCAATCTTCTGTAAGGTTACCGTCTTACCTGTGCCAAAGGCTCCAGGTATACAGGCTGTACCACCCTTAGCTATAGGGAAGAAGGTGTCGATAACCCTCTGACCTGTTATTAGAGGTTCTCTGGGGGGATACTTCACCTTAAATGGTCTAGGTTTCCTTACAGGCCATTCCTGCATTAAGGCTATCCCATGCTCTACCCCCTTCTTATCCCTAACTACCGCTACTACATCGTCTACTTTGAACTCTCCCTCCTCTATCCTAACTAACTCTCCCCTCACATTGGGTGGTAGCATTATCTTATGGTCTATAATTTTTGACTCTCTCACAAAACCTATGATACTACCCGGTTCTAGAACATCACCCTTCCTAACTATGGGTTTGAAATACCATTTCACATCACGTTTTAGTGCATTAACCTTTACACCCCTTCTAATGAAGGGCCCCACTCTCCTCATTATCTCTCTTAGTGGCCTCTGAAGGCCATCAAAGATGTTGCCTATGAGGCCTGGGCCAAGTTCTGATACCAGGAGTTTACCTGTGGCATAAACTTTCTCACCAGGCTTAAGACCGTCAGTGGGCTCGTATACTTGAATTGTAAAGTCCTTGGTGCTTGCTCTAACAACTTCACCTATTAATCTTTCCTCTCCAACCTCTATTACCTCACCTAACTCTACATCGTTAACCCCTGTAGCTATAACAATTGGGCCCTTTATTCTCTTAATGTAACCTATGCGCGTTCCCTACTACACCCCACCGAATAGTATTGAGTTTAACTCCTTTATCATAGTATTTCTAATGTAGACTAGTCTTGCATCAAAAGTGTTATTATAGTATATGTCACCTTCAGGAGCATACACTATAACCCCACCTTTGATGCGTATTGGACATATTGTTACTTCAAATTCCACATGAGGATAATACTCTTTTAGCTCGTCTATTACCTCTCTCACTAGGTCTCTATCCTCTAATCTAACGTAGATAACGTATCTACTATAGCCTCTTAAGTCCCTTAAAGCTTCTAGTAATAGCTTCTTCAATACTACCTTATACTCTCCCCTATTGTTTAATGTGAATTTCTCTATCTTCCTTGAAGCCTCCTCAAATACCTCCTCAAGTACCCTATGCTTTAACCTGATAAGTTCTGACCTGTATTTCAGCTTTACGATGGTGATTTCATGGTTGAATTCCTCTCTAACCTCCCTTAAGACCCTATTCCTCATATTCTCTGATAACTCCTTAGCCTTCCTCTCAGCCTCCTCTATTATCCTCTTAGCCTTCTCTTCAGCTTCCCTAATTATCTTCTTACAACTCTGCTGAGCTATCTCTCTAATCTCCCTCTTTAAGGCTTCAATCTCAGATCTCTCCATAGAGAGTCACCTCTACAATTCTTTTTATAGCCTTATCCTTGTTCAGCTTAGAGGATAATTCTATCCTTCTCAGTTTCTCCTTCTCTTCCTCCTCCATTCTTTTAAGTGTCATTGTGAGCTTCTGAAGCTCTCTTCTCTTAATCTCTTCGTACCTTTTGAGGTCGCGTGCTTCCTCAATGATTTTATGGGCATGCTCTCTAGCTCTCCTAATTATTTCTTCAGCTCTCCTCTTAGCCTCTCCTATCATCTCCTCTGCCTTCCTCTCCTCCTCCAATAACTCTATTAACCCATGCTCCTCCACTTCTACCATTTTAGTCTAGCCCCCACAGCTTTACTTACTAGGTCTTTTAGGTATTCGAGTCTAGTACTCTTAATCCCACTAAGACTAGGCATAATGACTATCAGGGGCGGCTCCTTTAAATCCTTAAACACTCTCTCCCTAACCTTATAAACATCTCCCGCCAACTCCTCATCAACTAATACTATCTTATACCCCTTCCTCAAAATCTCCTCAAGTATGAGCTTTGTATCCTCATGCTTCTCAATAATCTTGTAGTCTACTCCTACGAGGCTAAAGACCATGGCTTCAGGCCTATTCGACACGATTATCAGAGCCTTAGATGCCAAGGTGTAATAGTCCTCCTTGCTTCTCCCTACTTATCCTCTGGTTCCCCCTATTACCATTTCTACTACTATAATTAAGTCGGCTATATAAAGTCTATTACGAGGCCATACACCCCCCTATGAAATAGGTATTGAAAATTAAAAGGTAGGGAGCAAGAAGCTTACAAAGAAGCATCTATGTTCATATCTTATTAAAGCATATGCATGTACTAGAGTTCATTCTCACCTCGGTATGCTCTATCAATGGGAAGGTTAATCTGGAATACTGAAGGTTAAACATTATTTATTCTTGCTCTCTTATAATTCTAACCAGGTGGATAAATTTTGGCTTATCTTGAACTTTATGAGCGTAAATGCCCCATCCCCAGAGGATTACATTCGTGTTGACCACGAGGAGCTGAAGAACTTCGTCACAGACATATTCCTTGCTCTAGGAGTGGATAAGTGGGAGGCAGCAATAATAGTATCAACAAGTGAGGGTAGATCAAGAAGGGAAATACTGAGACACTGGTGGGCAACAATGAAGCTACTATGGAACTTAGACTTCAAGGCCGCATTAAGGCTATTAGAGGTCCTGAAGGCTTCAGAGAAGAGAGAAGGGAGTACCTTAAGCTTACAGTGGAAGTCCAAGAGCGATCATAGAATTATACTATAAGGGATGGAACATAGAGAAATAGAAATAAACCTACAAAGAACCTGTTAAAAGACTACTAAGAACACTAGGATAGGGAAGGGTATAAGAGGGAATTAATAGAGGTAGTAGAGGATCCTGAAAGACTATTAGAAGCTAGTGAAACTGTTGAGAGAGAAGCTAATAGAATACAATATGGTGATAGAGTTACCAGTGTGAGGGCTAAGACTAGCAGGACAACTAGAGAGAAACCTAGAGTTAGGGGTGGGAGAGGAGTATGCATGGCAAATACCAGTACACAGGTATCTCATAAGAGAACAACTAGTGTAAAGAAGGAGGGAAGAGACTATACTACCATACTTCGCGAGGCTCACTCTTCCTAACGGTGACTAGGGGGTCATCATTAAATCTCCATAAACCCTCACCAGGCCTAATAAGGATAATGCCTAGAGCATCTAAAACTCTATCACTAAGAATAACCTCACTCTCACCAGGAGTAATAATTGCAGTAGCCCCTATAGGGCCTT
>Ga0180302_10001401_pt1 | contig 11420 bp, 5 predicted proteins | sample GuaBasSediGuay17_FD_121794 | JGI IMG/M metagenome (GOLD analysis project Ga0180302, IMG submission 121794) | Subseafloor sediment microbial communities from Guaymas Basin, Gulf of California, Mexico - Guay17, Core 4571-4, 12-15 cm | ecosystem: Environmental > Aquatic > Marine > Hydrothermal... | reverse complement strand
TCTATAAAGATGTCGATCTTGTAAAAATGCCTGAGGAAGAGTTCCGCGAAAGAATTAGATGGAAAGAAATATCAATGGTGTTCCAAGGAGCAATGAACGCTCTAAATCCAGTTATGAGGATTAGTGATCAAATTGCTGAAGCAATTCTTCTTCACGAACCTGACACCACCAAGAGAGAGGCTTTAGAAAGAGCTGGGAAATTATTTGAATTGGTTGGAATAGAACGATCTAGACTAAATAATTATCCGCATGAATTTAGTGGAGGTATGAGACAAAGAGCTATGATTGCTATGGCTTTAGCTTGCAATCCATCGTTAATAATTGCTGATGAGCCTACCACTGCATTAGATGTTATTGTTGCGGCACAAATATTGAAGCTTTTGAGGGAATTAAGAAAAACGCTAAACTTGGCTATGATTCTTATTTCCCATGATTTGTCTGTTATTGCAGAGACATGCGAAAAGGTGATTATAATGTACGGGGGCCAACTTGTTGAAACTGGTGACGTAGTGACTATATTTAAGGAGCCGTTGCATCCTTACACCCAAGGTCTAATCAGCGCCTTCCCGGATGTTAGGGAAAAATCTACAAAACTCATTTCAATTCCCGGTTCTCCTCCTGATCTCTTAAGGCCTCCACGAGGGTGCAGATTTCATCCGAGGTGTCAATATGCTATGGAAATTTGTAGGACTACTGAGCCACGATTGACTAAAATAAAAGGTAATCACTATGTTGCATGTCATCTTGTTAAGTAGTGTAAACGGAGGAAAATTATCTTGGAACCGATAATCAGAGTTAAAAAATTAAGAAAGTGGTTTCCAGTTAGATTAGGGTTCTTTAGATCAATTGTCTCAAGAAGGCAGTTATTCGTAAAGGCTGTAGATGGAATAGATTTCAGTATATATCGCGGGGAGATATTTGGCTTAGCCGGGGAGAGTGGAAGCGGAAAAACAACGACAGGTAGGCTTTTAGTTAGGTTGATAAAGCCGACAGGAGGAAGAATATTCTTTGAGGGTAAGGATGTAACCTTTATGAGTGAGACTGAATTCAAGCCTATGAGGAAAAAGATTCAAATCATTTTCCAAGACCCTTATGAGTCTTTAAACCCTCGTATGCTTGTTCGCGATATACTTGAAGAACCTCTCCTTATTCATGGATATACAGGCGAAGAATTGAGAAAAAGAGTCTACAAGGCACTTGAAGATGTTCAGCTTATACCTCCGGATGATTTCCTATTGCGGTATCCTCATGAGCTAAGTGGCGGTCAGAGACAAAGAGTAGCTGTTGCTAGGGCGCTTGTTTTAGACCCAGATTTTATAGTTGCCGATGAACCTGTATCGATGCTTGATGTTTCTATAAGAGCAGGTATCCTTAACCTGCTATTAAGATTAAGGGAAAAATATAACGTTGGTTTTCTGTTCATTACGCATGATTTGGCTCTTTCTCGTCAAATATGTGATAGGATAGCTGTAATGTATCTTGGAAAGATAGTTGAGATGGGGGATGTTGACGATGTTATAGGGAATCCTCTTCATCCTTATACTAAAGCTCTTATTGCCGCGGTTCCAGTTCCTGATCCCACGTCAAAACGCGTTGAAGTTGTCATTTCAGGCGAAATTCCAAGCGCAATCTTTCCTCCTTCTGGTTGCAGATTTCACACGCGTTGCCCAGAATTTATGGGTGATATATGTAAAGAAGTTGAGCCCCAATTAGTAGAAATAGAAAAAAACCATTTTGTTGCTTGTCATCTTTATTCAAAGAAATAAGTTTTCTATGTCTATTCTATTTCTACATACTTTGCTTTTTAAGGTTAAATTTAGATGTAAGATTTTTCCATAAAGCTTTTAAATCTCGTTTGACTTCATGTTCTTATGCTAAGTAAGGGAGAGGGGAAAAGTGCGTAGTAAGACATTAATTATGTTGATCTCATTTCTATTGATAGCAACCATAACAGTGACGCCAGTTTTAGCTTGGATTGATTCAACTAGTCCAGGTCCAGAGCCTACTGACGATGGAAACTGGGAGGCTTTCGGGCCAAGAGCTGACAAATTGCTGATAAAGCTATATGCATCTGACTGGTCAGAATGGACTGGTCTGGAAAATGGAGAAATTGACATTACAGACTGGCCTGTCGACCAAGAGCATTACAACAAATACCTTACTGCTCCATTTGATAAGAGCATATTGGTAACTTTCTATGGGCCTGAGTTCGGTCTCTTCATCCTAGACGTGAACAACAACAATAATCCATACTTAGGCAACCCGCCAGATCCTAAATATCCCAACCCTGTCTATCCTAACCCATGTGGAGTAAAAGAGTTCAGGCAAGCAATCTCCCTGATAGTAGACCAAGACTATATAGTGAGGACATTCATTGGAGAAGGATTTGCCTATCCACTATACCAGCCAGTAGGCCCAGAATTTGGTAGCTATCAGCACCCAGAAATCAGACCTGGTGGAGCACTAGAAGAGCTCTGCTACCTATACAACCCAACAAAGGCAAATGAACTTCTTAACGCTAGCGGTTTCCCAATTAATCCAGACACTGGGTGGAGATTCTGGGATCGTAATGGCAACGGTATAGAGGATCCAGACGAATACCTCGAACTTAAGTTCTTCATTAGAAGCGATCACAAACACAGGGAGGACGCCGGCTTATGGATCGCTGAACAAATTGAAACTAAACTAAAAGTTAGAGTACATGAAGTTTTAGGGACAATCAGTGCGGCAAGAGATCAAGTAATGGCTGAGAAAGATTTCCATCTCTACACGGGTGGATGGGGCCTCGGCGTTGACCCAGACTTCCTGATCCTATGGAACTGGTACTTCTACTGGCACCCAGGCAGGCCCTATAACTATGCAGGCTGCCACAATGCAACCTATGACGAAGCAAGCTTCGGAGTTTTGTTCGCTAACACAGAGGAAGAAGCCAGAGAAAACGCTTGGCTATGCCAGGTAGTATTCTGTCAAGAAGCTTTCAGCGTACCTCTGTGGAGCTATGCCGCCAGCAAAGCCAACGCAAGACGCTACACAGGCGGAACAGGCGGAGTACCTGTATCACCTGACGATGGAGAAAACAAGTATAGAAACCAGACTTGGGAAGGAATAGTGAACATTCCAGGTTATGGAACAGACAACGGCTACACCTTCTTGAATATGCACCCGCAAGGATATGAATTCGGCGATGGAAGTATGACGATAAGATATGCATTCAAGACTCAGGACATTAGGCAGTTGAACCCAGTCTACGCAGAATGGCTATGGGACAATATTGTGCTCGACCTAATTGGATATGAGAGTCTGTTGGCTAGAAATCCATATGACCTTAGCCAGTTTATACCTTGGGTTGCTGAAGCATACACGGTAGACACCTATGAACACCCAATTTATGGAACTTGTTCAAGGATAACCTTCACTCTACGTGATGATATCTTCTGGCAGGACGGTACACCAGTGACTGTAGCTGACATCTACTTTACCTTCGTAGAAATAGATGACATACTGGAGTCACGTGGACTACCTCCACCATGGTGGATATCTAACGTGGAGAACATATTGTCATTCACTATACTAGACCCCTATAACTTCGAAGTTCTACTCGACGTCAAGAGCGTCTTCGCTGTAGGATGGATAGGTGGAAACAGAATTCTGCCAAAGCACATTTGGAAGCCAATCTGTGAAGAAGGCGACCCGACAACTTTCGCGCCCGATCCCAACTTAATTGCATCTGGTCCATGGAGACTGGCTGAATACGTTCCTAACTCACACGTATTGCTCGTAAGAAATGCTCCCGGCAGCACCGTAGACACTGGTTTAGAGGGAAGCACACCAATAACAAGTCCGGCTGGGTACTTTAGGCAATGGCCATTTAATGTTTACACCCATATAACGGAGCCAGCAGAACTGGCGGATCGCAACAAGATACCTTATGAAGCTAATATCACAGTAGTTTCTGATGTAATGAACTACTTTGCCCTCTATCCATTAGAGGGAAATGCAACAGTTGAAGTAACCGTGGATGAGACGACTGAAACGGTCTTAACGAACGAATCATTCTACATTGAACCTAAGGGAGTCATTTCAACACTTGACCTGCATGTAATACCAACATGCTGGATGTGGTGGGACTCCTGGGTTCACTACACAGATTTGCCTGGACCAAAGGCCATTCTAACCTACAAGGAATGCTATCACATATACGTAAACCAATACATAGTGGTTACTTGGATGGATACGCCGATATGGAACTTGATCGGGCAAGACAAGGAAGTAATCATATGTGTCTACTATTACTTCTTGGTTCCAGATATGCCATTCCTACCGCAATGCGTATGGATACCAGTTGATGTTGACGGCAGAATTTACTCAACATTGAAAGAGGACATTACTGGAAGCACATGGTATGATGACTGCCACTATCCAGACTATCCATATAAGACTCAACTTCCAACTCCAGACTACAAGGTCGACATTAAGGACGTGGCTCTGGCCGCTAGAAGCTTCGGTGCCTATCCAGGCCACGAGAGATGGAGTACAGTTGCTGATATAAACGGCGACTATAAAGTAGACATTAAAGACATAGCGGCTATTGCGAAATTGTTCGGCTGGGTAGGCGGCTGCTAAAAGCCTTCCTAAAATCCCCATTTTTTATTTAATTCTAATTGAAGCGTGACTATTTGTTTCTGTTACATGTTTTAGTTTTGAAGCTATCTTGTTATGACATTTCCTATGCAAAATTTTCCTTTAGGCCAAAGTTTAAATATGAATTTCAGAAGCATTATAACGACATTGGAGCGTGGTTGAAGGTGTCAAGCAAAAAGAGGTTAAGCTCTGTAACATTGAATTTCACAATACTTATAATGCTTCTCTTAAGTTTCTTGACGGCTTATTCCTCAATGTTAATTGCTGGTGGTGCTGGAACATCACAAGCTGCTACTAGCATTAAGGTTCTTCCTTCAACAATGACTGTTAATGTAAGTGAATATTCAATCTTTAATGTTTCAGTATGGGTCTATGATGTTGCCGACCTCTTTGCGCATCAAGTTTATTTGACAGTAGACGATTCATTCTTATATATTAAATCAGCTTGGCTTCCCGTGTGGAATTCTTCCTACGTCTTTTACGGAAAAACTTCTGTTAAGCCAGCTCCAGCTCTCTATGACAGTAACAATAATGATTTGTATGATTCCGTAAAAATCGGCGACTCGCTTCTTTGGGGGGTGTCTTCTTTTGAAGGAACAGGTCTTCTAGCAATAATAGAATTAGGTGTTTTCGAAGGGGCGAGTATTCCGGCTACTACCGTATTGAACATTACCAATGAGGATACTTATTTATTAGATACCTTGAACGCCGAGATTCCAGTTGACAAATATAATGGTGAAGTTACAATTGTCGGTGAAATCGTGGTTAAGGAGCCAAGTCAAATCACGTTGAATGCAACTCTTCGGGAGTTGGTGGCCGGGCAGAGTGTTATGCTTTATGGAGCAATTATAACGCCGACGCCTGTTTCAGGCGCATCGGTAACAATAGAGTATAGAACACCTGGGCTGGCTTTTTGGAAAACATTGTGTAAAGTAAATACTAATGCAACCGGATGTTTTAGTTTCGAATGGATGCCTGATGTTGGAAGTTACGAGTTGAGGGCGAAATGGGACGGCAACAAAGATTATTATGGTGCTACAAGCGACTTGATAAGCTTAGATGTTAAAGAAGCGGAGGTTCTTCTTGAAGTTTATTGGGCGAATCCTAACCAGACAAGTATAGGTGATCCAAACGAATATTTGCCTTCTAAGCCAGCAACCTTCAACGTTTCAATCTATAATGTGACTGACCTCTACAAATGGCAAGTTAAGATATATTATGAAAGTTTCTTAATTAGAATTGACAATGTGTTCCTTCCTGCAGATCACATTTTTGCTAATAGGAGCTATTCCATTAGTAATTTTACGGGAGTGGATGAATATGGATATTATATTCTGGTGAATGCTTCTTTATTGCAGGGCAAAGGCTTTAATGGCAGTGGTACTCTTTTCCAATTCAATGCTACTGGTTTGCGGCCTAACGCCGTTTTTGAGAAGGAAGGTTACTTATATTTCTCCTGCGAATATGGAGATTTTTCGAATACTTCTCTTTGGGATTCTAGCGGAAACAAAATATTCTTTAAGTGGCGGAGTCTTTCGCGGTTGATTGTGAGGGGAATGTTATTTACTAAAATGAAGGTTATAAATCCTGAGACTAACAATGAATTCTTCAGTTTTAATGTTTACAACTATCCTGTTGGATCAAGGTTTAATGCGACAATTATTCTTGAGGACGCTTTAGAGGTTGGAGGCTGGGTTGTGAAACTTTCGTTTAATGGTAGTTTGCTTACAGTTACCAGAGTGTTTAAACCGTCGTGGGATTCAAACTATGTGTTCTATGGAAAAGAAACTTCGCCGTTTTGGTTCTCTATTGGTTCTGATTATGTTCTGATCAATGAGACTTTACTTGAGGGAGAGTCTCCGGTTGATTTGGTTGGAAAGTCGGCGTTGCTGGTTGTGGTGGAGTTTGAAATTGTTTATGCTCCTCCTCCGCCTGCTAATGCAAGTGAAATTTCCATGGTTGGATGTAAACTTGACATTGAAAATGAAGAAACAGTCTATCTCTCAGGCTCTGTTTGGACGTCTGTTGAATGTGTAAATGGAATCTATACGTATAGTTATGGAAGTCAAGCCTCAGATGAAGAAGGGAGAAGGTCTCTTTTAGAACGGTGGCTGGACTATTGGCCGTATTTTGTGACAATAATTGTTGTGGTAATCGCAATTTACATTGTGATTAGAAGGAGACAAAAGAAGCTTGAGGAAATCTATATAGAAGAGTAATTTTGTCTACTACTCTTCTTATTTTACTCATGTTCGTTGAATACAGTTTGATATAGAAGATAATTCCGGAATACTTAAATTTCGAAACGATGCAATTTTATCATGCTAAGGAGAAGGGAGAAGCATGAGAAAATTAAGGGCGGTTTATTCGCTAGCCATTGCAGCAATCCTTCTTCTAGGATTCATGGCGGTGATTCCCATACATGCAGAGCCGGAACCAACTATTTACATGGATCCGTCAGATAATGTATTTGAAACAGCCACCACAAGTCCTGGCTATAGCTGGAACATAACTGTTTGGGTTTCAGATGTAAGCGACCTCTTCGCCTTCCAAGTGATGCTTTACGTAAATGATACTATGTTAAATATTACAGGTGCATGGCTTCCCACATGGGACTCCGAATACGTATTCTACGGTCGCTCTACCGTTATGCCTGCTCCAGCCTTCTACGATTCAGACGGTGACAACTATTATGAATCTGTCAAGATAGGTGATACTATCCTTGTGGGCGACACCTTTACGGGAACTGGTAAAATGGCAATAATAGAGCTCACAATAATCAGCTCACCAGGCAAATATGAGACACTTTCATGCGACTTAGCCATCGATAATCCAGACACCTACTTGTTAGATAGCACCACTGCGGAGATCCCGGCGGTAAAACAGAACGGTTCATTCACTTACTCATGGTCTCCGCCTGCAGTTAATCCGACGATTGCCATAAGACCAGAATATGTACTAATTGACCAATACACAGATGTCAGCGAACTTCCATCACCCCACGTCACCGTTGACGTCATGATTGAAAACCTAGACCTAGGCTGGGCACTACACAACGCCACCTTCGTGATAGGTTACAATACTCCAGAAGAAATCCTATCATTAGTCGACGTCCAAGTTGACCCAGCATGGGCGACCTTCACAGTTGACACCTCAGTACCAAACCAAATAGAAATATTCGTTGAAGGACATCCAAGCCCGACAGGCGACATCAAAGTTGCAACCCTAATGTTTGACGTCATATATCAAGGCGTAAATCCGCCACAGACAGTCTCCAATGTATCTGACATCAAATTCCTAAGCTACGAGCTCTGGAACACAGTAGGCACAATACCTGTAGAAGCAGTAGTAGATGGAATGGTTGAAGTTCAACCACTCCTAATCCTGCCTCTACCATATCTGGCAGTCGAACCAGCAGACACGGTCCTCGGCCCAGACCTCTGGGTTGGCGACCAATACGGAAAAACATTCAAAATCAACGTAACCATAAACGACCTGCACTTCGCATGGCACTTGATAGGAGTTCAGTTTAGGCTAGGCTACAACAAAACGCTGGTGGAAGTAGTAGATGTAGAGGAAGGACCATTCCTACAATACTACGCACAATATGGAACCTACCCAATAGTAATCTTTGAAGATGACGGCGTGTACGGTCCGCACATACTCTTCGGTGATATAATCCTACCTAACAGCACCGGAAGCTGGGCTTGGATGCCAGACTATCACGGATGGCCTAACGGAACAGGCGTCCTAGCCACAATAACCTTTAGACCACTACTCCAAAGCTGGACAGAGACATACACTGATGACTTCCCAATACTGGAAGTTGTGCTCTGTGACGAAGAAGCCAAAGACATAGGATACTTGCCGCCTCAAAACGGAACCTACACCATGCTACCAATAGAAGCAGTAGGTAGAGTAATCGACGTATGGATGCAATATCCAGCACCCTACGGAGGACAAGGACTCAACCAGCCGGCAGACCTAGTACTTCCACAACAAGAAGTATGCCTAACCGCCAAAGTAACCTACAACTGGTGGCCAGTAGAAGGCAAACTCGTAACCTTCAAAATATTCGACAACAACGGTAACCTCTACGGAGTATTCCAGGCAACCACAGGCGCAGACGGCCACGCAAGCGTATGCTTCAGAATGCCATGGCCAGGAGAAAACTACTTCGGAGTATGGACAGTAGTAGCCTCCGTCGAAGTAGCAGACGAAATAATAAGTGACACCATGACATTCCACTACGACTACCTAGTCCAAATATGGAAAGTAGTCACAGACGCAACAGAATACGCGCACGGAGACACGGTAGAAATAACAGTTGACTTCGGAACCCACGCACAACAAGAATACACAGTATGGATGGTAGCGGAAATACAAGATGAACTAGGAGTAGTAATAGGTAGAGTAGTAGTCGAAATAACAATAGGAGGAGCACAATACTGCACATACGCCAACTTCACAAGCGTAGTCACGATAGAGATTCCACACAGCGCCTATGCAGGAGAAGCAACAGTACGCGTCAACTTCCTAAGCACAGCTCCACCGGACTGCGGCCCAGCAGTAACACCAGAAGCAACAGCAATAATCTACATACTGCCCCTATAAACCTTTTAAACTCCCTTTTTTTTAACATTACTTCCTTAAGAGTATAACTTATATGCATAATAGTACAAAAAAATATTAGGGAGAGGGAGAGAAAGTTGTCAAAAAAAATCATTATTTGGGCAGTATTCCTATTGCTAGCTTATTCTCTTCTTACATCTGCTTATACCGTTAAAATTACGGAAGCAGCCTCCCTGAACTTAGAACTTTATTCCGACAAAGAATCCTATGAAATTGGAGAGGATATAACATTAAATGGAACATTAAATCTAGATGGAACACCAGTAACCGACGCTCTAGTATTAATTCAAATTAACAAGGCTGATGGGACGCTATGGCTTGTTAGGACTTTGCCAACGGGAACAAATGCAACAACAAAAAAGTGGAGCTTAGAAGTAATCAGCGTAACTCCATTACCCTCCTCTTCGCTAGAAAGAGGCGACATGCTAGGGCTATGTATTAGTGTTCACAACAATGATCCATTTGATCGACAAACCTTAATGGTAGTATCCCTCATTCATGAAACAGGCATTCCTCTCAGAGTAAAAACAATAGCAAATGTAACAATCCGAGCTAACAAAACCGAAACATATTGGTTTTCAAATGTCTTTTCGATACCAGATGATGCACCTGATGGGAACGCTACCGTTTATGTAAGCTTAATAACAGATATTCCCTCAAAGGGGGGCTGGGCATGGGGCCTCGAAGGACAAACAGTAATTACCATAGGCTCAGTAGGAGGTTCCCAACAATACGAAGCCGAACAAATTGAAGGAGGCTTTATTCTAAAAGTTAAGACAAAAAATGTCTATGCACAGCTTGGGAACTACACAGTTTATGCTTCAGTATTATATGTTAAGCCCCCACAAGCCTACGCAGACTCTGCTTCAATGACTTTCGAAATAATACTGACCGGAGACTTGACGGGGCCTGACGGAATACCTGACGGTAAGGTTGATATTCGTGATGTTGCCTTAGTTGCCGCCCACTTCGGCACCCAAGAAGGCGACCCCAACTGGGATCCAAAGCCGACCTAACAGGCCCAGAAAACACCCCAGACGGAAAAGTCGACATAAGAGACATAGCCCTAGTAGCCTCTAACTATGGAAAAATCGGAATTTACCCATAACGAGGAATGAGAAAATGAGATTTGAGATATCCCTCTTAATAACGATCATATGCATAGCCTCGATTTTAGAATTCAGTCCAATAGTTCATTCAGAAATGACAGAAATGACAACTCTTCAATTAATGCCAAAAGACAATTACTTACAACCCATGGATAACTTCACACTAATAGTGTATGTCACAAACGTAACAAACTTAAATAGATGGCAAATAACCCTAAAGTTCGATCCTTCTTGCATGGAATGTATAAACGTCAGTCTCCCTGCGGACAATATCTTTGCCGGAAACGATATAATCGACCCAGCTCCATACATAAATAACACAAACGGCTTAGTGGTGAAATTTGCTGCTTTAGATTCATCCTTAGGCGTAAATGGATCAGGAAAACTTGTTCAAATAGATTTTAAAGCTCACAGCTTTACATGCCAAACATATATTAGTTTTGAAGGGATAAATCAAATAAATCCGTTTAATGGAACATATCTGCAAGATCCACAAGGACATTTAATAATCTTCCAACACTCCTCATCGACAATACATATTCTCCCACAACCAAATATTTTCACTGTATCCAGTAACGGAGAAAACTATAACATAACAGTCTACACCAACGCTACGTCGATAAGCGCCTTTAACTATAATGAAACGGCTAGGCAAATCAGCTTTAATTTAACAGCTTCCCAGAGCACATCAAGCTTCACTTGCGTCAAAATACCAAAAGCAGTATTAAACAATTCCTACTACGTAGTTAAAGCGAATGATGAAGCGATTCCAACGGAGATTTTCCAAAATCAAACCCAAGTCTTAATATGTTTTCTTTACACTCATAAAATTACAGGAATAAAAATAACGATAATTGGAACGATAATAGGGGATCTAGATGGAGACGGTAAGGTTGATATTCGTGATGTTGCCTTAGTTGCCGCCCACTTCGGCACCCAAGAAGGCGACCCCAACTGGGATCCAAAAGCCGACCTAACAGGCCCAGAAAACACCCCAGACGGAAAAGTCGACATAAGAGACATAGCCCTAGTAGCCTC
>Ga0180302_10001400_pt1 | contig 11421 bp, 12 predicted proteins | sample GuaBasSediGuay17_FD_121794 | JGI IMG/M metagenome (GOLD analysis project Ga0180302, IMG submission 121794) | Subseafloor sediment microbial communities from Guaymas Basin, Gulf of California, Mexico - Guay17, Core 4571-4, 12-15 cm | ecosystem: Environmental > Aquatic > Marine > Hydrothermal... | reverse complement strand
GCAATGAACATGGCCCATGCCTTAACGAGAGGCGTGGAGTGGGGAAGTGAACCCCGAACTCCCGCATGAAGTCCTGACGCAAAGTCAGGATGGAACGGGAGAAACCCGGTCCGTTAGGGCGGGGTAGTTCACTAAACTATTTAAATGAAATAACTCCAAAAAATTTTAAAGTCCAACAGTAATCCATATGAAGTGACACAGATGAACACTTTAAGGCTTGTCGAGCTTCTATTAACTGCCGAAATATTTAACAGATTCGATGAACTAACGGAAGACGATATACCAAAAGAAATAAGGAAGCTCTTTTACAACAACAAGGGAGGCTTGAAAAGACCATTAGTGGTTAGGGAAGATACTGTAGTCAGTTATGCGGGTAGGACAGACTCGAAATTACCATTTATTGACTTCAACGCTTTTTCCAAGCAGTATAAAATTACTTCTTTTGAACTAGCTACAAAATGGATGTCCTCAAGGGGTCTCAGTGTTATAAAAAGGAATCCGGTGCTGGCCTATTATTACCAGAACTTTGACTCGTTGGATGTTTCGTATGAAGAAGCCAAGAAGTTGAATTTACCCAAACACGGCGATAAAGAGTGGCTTAAGACGATAATATCTGAACTTGAAAAAAACGATGAAACTAGAGAGATGCTAAGCTTGGTTAGAGTGACCTCCCCAGAGGAAATTCCAGTTGACTTTAGCGAAGTTGCGCTAAGCGATGAACAATTGGAGGAGGTTAGAAAAATAGAAATTGCCATTGAGGAAAGGGAATTTCTGAGAAAGATAGGACTCTTAGATATCGGTAAATTGTTGTTCATAGGTCCTCCAGGAACTGGAAAAACAACTACTGCCCGAGCTCTTAGTAAAAAATTGTACCTACCGTTACTGGAGGTAAGATTATCGATGATAACAAGTCAATTCCTCGGCGAAACTTCAAAAAACATAGAAAAAGTGTTTGAGATAGCTAGAAAACTAAGTCCTTGTATACTGTTCATCGATGAGTTCGACTACGTTGCAAAAATGAGGACTAGCGATGAGCATGCCGCAATAAAGAGGGCTGTGAATACCTTGCTAAAATCAATAGACGAAATAAACTTGGTGAGCGATGGAGTTTTGCTAATCGCCGCAACCAACCATCCAAGTTTACTGGATCCTGCGGTATGGAGAAGGTTTGATAAAGTTATAAATTTCCCAGAACCAGCGGAAAAGATCCGTTACAGAATATTCGAGATATTTCTTTCAAAGATTGATGGAAGTTTTGATATTGTGGATCTTGTAAAAAGAACGAGTGGTTTTACAGGAGCAGACATAAAACTTGTCGTGAGAGAAGCCGTCCTTAAGGCTTTACTTGAGGGCAGGAAGAATATAGCTCATCAAGATTTAGTTGAAGCAATAGAGGATGTTAAGGCTAGACTTTCACTGAAAGCATCTTACTAGTATGATTATTACACTTTTAGGAACCGGAGATTCTCCAGGGACTCCAAAAATAGGATGTCACTGCAAAACGTGTGAAGATGCAAGGAGAAGGGGATGGGAGAGAAAGCGTTTCTCGGTAATGATCCAAAACGGCGGAAAAACGATTCTGGTCGACACATCTCCAGATATGAGGAGACAGTTGCTTGATAACGATGTGGATCGAATAGATGCCGTTATCTGGACTCATTGTCATTTCGATCACTTTGGTGGTTTCGGCGAGTTTTACAGGGTTCAGACGAACGTCAAAGTCTATACAACACCAGTTATCCATGATGACATTGGAAAATTTATGCAGTTCTTGAAGTACAAACCTGTGGAGGTTAGTACGTTTGAACCATTTGAAATCGCTGGAGTTGAATTCACCTTATTTGTAGTCAATCATCCTCCTGTTGATACCGTCGGTGTAAAAGCGGAATGGAAGGGTTATAAGGTGGTGATTAGTAGCGACACAAATTTTGATATACCAACTAGAACATTGGCTGAAATGGAAAATCCGGACCTATTTATAGTTGAAGCGCTGGCTCCAAACGGTAAATTTAGAAAGCATATGAACGCAAGTGAAGCCTTGAGGCTGGCAAAGAAAATTAATGCAAAAAGAGTTGTTTTGACCCATATGGGACATTTCTTTCCCCCTCATTCTGAAGCAATAAAATATCTTCCTGTTGGAGAAGACTATCAGAAATTCTCTTTTGGAGAGGGCAAATTGAATGAGTTTTTTAGGTATTGACTTGGGAGGTGCAAATTTAAAAGTAGTGAGCAAAAAAGGTTGGCAAATTATCTACTTTCCAATTTGGAAAAAGTTTGGAGAGCTTGAAAGACTTCTTAGGAGTATAGCGAAGAAACACTCAGCAGATAAAGCCGGGGTAACCATGACCGCGGAACTTTCAGATGCCTTTAGATCTAAGGAGGAAGGGGTTCAAAAAATCGCCGAAGTTTGTCGTAAGGTTTTTGCCGAAGCATTTTTTCTAAACCTGGATGGAAGGCTCACAAAAGAGATCGATGATCCGAGGAAATATGCGGCGAGCAATTGGGTAGCATCTGTAGCTTTCCTAATTGAAGATGGCAGAGAGAACTTCGTTTTTGTCGATATCGGATCAACGACCACGGACATAATTCCCGTTACAAATAAGCCTAAAGCAGCTTTTACAGATTTTGAAAGATTAAAGAGAGGTGAACTCGTATATTTCGGAGTCCTACGTACGCCGGTTTTTTATGTTTTACACGAAATTTATTCAGCTCCACTATGTCCGGAGTTCTTTTCAATTACCGCGGATGTTTTTAGAGTTACTGGTGATATTGGTGAGGAGGATTACACTTGCGAAACTCCCGATGGTAGGGGTAAAGATTTGGAAAGCTGTCTGAGGAGATTATCCCGATCTATTTGCTGCGACCTCGATGAACTTGGAATTGAAAAGGCTAGAGAAATTGCAAGTAGGGCCAAACTAAATATGATTTTGAAGTTGTCCGAAGCTATCAGGGAAAAGCTGGAGGAGTATGGTATTTCGAGTGTTTTGGGTTGTGGTATAGGGGAATTCCTGATTGAGGAGAGTTGTAGAGGTATAAAAGCAAATTTTACGAAACTTTCCGAAATTTATGGCGATTACTCGAAGTTGTTTCCAGCATACTCAATTTTTAAGCTTGTTGAGAAGGAGGTTGAGGAATAGTATTTGACATGAATGCTCGATGTAGCAAGCTTTGTTGAACGCATCCCTTAAACTTTTACCTGCTGCGTAGATGCCATGACCTCTGACAATTACCGCACCTTTATCCCTTATTTTCTCAACTATTTTGTTCTGAAGATCTTCGCTCCCAAATTCACCGCTTACGATCGGAATCTCGCCGAAATAGATGGAGCCTTCTAAATCAATTGGTTTAACGTTCTTCAACTTTAAACTTAATGCCACGTTGTAGACCCCATGACAGTGAAGTACGGCACTGTAATGAGTTTTTTTATAAATTTCTTTGTGAATATCTTGATCCACTGATGCTTCCTTATTGTATTCGGTAAGAGAAATCCCAACGAACGAATCCTCGTTTAAATCGTCCAAACACTCTCCACTTTTTGTTATAAAAATTCTATTCCCCTTCTTGAAACTTAAATTTCCGCTTGCTCCATCAATTAATCCCCTTGCTGCTAGGAGTTTTCCGATTTTTATGGCTTCATCCAGCATAGTCCAGTCTTCAACGAAACTTTTAAAAACATTTTTTGCAATATTTTACTGCCTCAATGGGCTATTCTAAAACACAAAGAGTGGGGCGCCATGATTGAAGATAAGATATATAAAGGAACAACCACAGTAGGCCTCGTTTGTAAGGACGGTGTAGTGTTGGCTACCGAAAAAAGAGCGACAATGGGTAATTTTATCGCAAGTAGAGCGGCAAAGAAGATTTTTCAGATCGCGGATAGAATAGCGATGACGACAGCTGGTAGTGTTGGCGATGCACAATTTCTCGCCAGAATAATAAAAGTTGAAACGAGCCTATACGAGATAAGAAGAGAACAAAAACCCACTGTGAGAGCCGTAGCAACCTTAACATCAAATCTACTCAATTCTTATAGGTATTTCCCTTACCTTGTTCAACTGCTCATCGGAGGTCTTGATGAAAGGGGAGCAAGCATATTCTCAATAGACCCCATCGGTGGAGCTATAGAAGAAAAGGACTTGGTAGCCACTGGAAGCGGGAGCTTAACCGCATATGGTGTCTTGGAGGATAGATTTACACCGGACATGAGCACAGAAGAAGCCGCCGAACTTGCTATAAGAGCAGTATTTTCAGCTATGAGGCGAGACTCGGCCTCTGGAGATGGTATCGATGTTGTAAAAATAACTGAGAGGGAGTTCTATCAATATGGGCCAAGTGAAATAGACGGGATAATTTCGAAATTTAAAAAGATTTAGATGAGAAAGTATCTGGATGAAGTTAAGATCAAAATAAAGGACTCCATTCCAAGGAAAATTAGAGTAAAAAATATCGAGTTTGAGGGTCCTCAGCTGGTTATATACGTAGAAAATCCTCAAGAACTCGCAGAAGTCGATATTATAAAAAAGTTAGCTAAAGAACTGAGAAAGAGGATAATAATACGACCGGATCCAAAGAGCCTAAAGCCGCCCGATGAGGCTAGAGAAATAATAATGAGAATCGTCCCAGAGGATGCGAGGATCTCTAACATTTACTTCGATGAAGAAAATGGAGAGGTCATAATCGAAGCAGAAAAACCAGGCGTGGTAATTGGGAAACAAGGCTCTACGTTTCGGGAAATAATGAAGGCTGTAGGCTGGAGTCCCAGGGTCGTTCGCACTCCACCGATAAGGTCGAAAATAATCGAGAGTATTAGGAGTTACCTGATGAGCAAGAGAGATGAGAGGTCGGAAATACTCAAGCGAATCGGCGAAAGAATTCATAGAACAGTATTAAGAGAGGAAAAGTGGGTTAGAGTGACATTTCTCGGTGGAAGTAGGGAGGTTGGAAGGAGCTGTTATCTCCTACAGACGCCCGAGAGCAGAATACTAATCGATTGTGGTGTTAACGTTAGCAACATTCAAAGTGCACCTTATCTCTACGTTCCCGAATTACAGCCACTAAGCGACATTGACGCCGTTGTAATTACCCACGCACATCTTGACCACTGTGGCTTGGTCCCATTGCTCTTTAGGTATGGTTACAGGGGACCGATTTACATGACCCCTCCAACTAGGGATTTAATGGTGCTTCTACAGCTTGACTTCATTGAAGTGGCGGAGAGGGAGGGAGTAGGGGTACCATACAACTCCCCTCTAATTAGGGAGGCTCTTAAGCACACAATAACTTTGGACTATGGAGTCGTGACCGACATTAGTCCGGATGTGAGGTTAACATTTTACAATGCGGGACACATCCTTGGCTCCGCAATAGCCCATTTCCATATAGGGGAAGGACACTACAATATAGCATTTACCGGCGACTTCAAATTTGAAAGAACTAGGTTGTTCGATCGAGCATCTACGAATTTCCCAAGACTTGAAGCACTTGTAATGGAAGCCACGTACGGTGGGGTAAACGATCACCAACCATCAAGGAAAGAGGCAGAGGAGCGGTTAATCGAGATCATAAATTCGACGATCGATAGAGGTGGAAAAGTTCTGATTCCAACTTTTGCCGTCGGCAGAAGCCAGGAGGTAATGATAGTCTTGGAGGAAGCAATTAGGGAGGGTAAATTAAGGGAGGTAGAAGTATTCCTGGATGGCATGATTTACGAGGCAACTGCTATACACACAGCATACCCAGAGTACCTAAATTCGCATTTGAGGGATCTGATATTTTATCATGGAATAAATCCTTTCATCAGCGAGAGCTTCATTAGAGTCGACTCCTCATCAAAAAGAGAAGAAGTCATCGCCGATTCTTCTCCGTGTGTTATTTTAGCTACTTCGGGAATGCTAAACGGCGGACCGGTGATGGAATACTTCAAGTTTCTGGCACCAGAAGAGAAAAACACGATAATATTCGTTGGATATCAAGCAGAAGGAACCCTGGGTAGAAAACTTCAAAAGGGTTGGAGAGAAATTCCATTTCCAGTTAATGGAAGGAGAGAAGTTATAGAAGTAAAAATGAGAGTTGAAACAGTAGATGGATTTTCGGGACATTCAGATAGAAGACAGCTCATGAACTATATCAAGTATCTCAATCCCAAGCCGGAAAAAGTTGTCACCGTTCATGGTGATGAATCTAAGTGCATAGAACTTGCTTCAAGTATCTACAAAACCTATAGGATTGAAACAAGGGCACCAATGAACTTAGAAACGATAAGATTTTTCTAAATGAGGATTCTAGTCTGCCCCATCTGTAAATCAAAGGAGATCGAACTTGATGCTGGAGGATATACGGGGAAGTATCATTGCAAAAACTGTGGGTATATAGGCAGTCTTATCCTCGAAATGAGTGAGGAAGAGTATGAAAAGTTGAGGGAAGAAGTATCAGGCGAGAACGAGGGAAGCTGAAAATCAAAACCTTATATATCCTTACTCAAAACGTGGCCCATGCAAAAAATAATTGATGAAGCTAAACTTGGTAATCCCGTCATCGTTCTGGATACCGATAAAGCTGCGTTGTGCGTTCCAGCTGAAAGAATAACCGGTGAAGTTTTGAATTTTATGATGAAGAACTGCGACGAGATTCGCTTAGCTCTTCCTTGGAGGAAAATTGTTGAGCTTGGGATAAATAGGTTTAGGTTCTACAATGGAAACGTGATCCCATTGGACCCCAAACTTAACAAAATTTCAGCCGATGACAGGGCCGAGTTCATTCGATCCTTGGTAACTGGGAAGGCGGATCTAAGTCAAATAAAATGTCCAGGGAGAATATTTGTTGAAGAAGCTAAGGAAATGGGAGTCTTAGAAAGGCCGTCTATGGCAGAGGTTTGCATAGATGTCTCGAGAATGTCGGGTTTGTCTTTAAGTGGTGTGTACGCAACCCTGCTTACTTCTGACGGTTCCGTTGCAAGTGAGGAGTATGCAAAAGATTTTGCAAGTAAAAATGGATTCGAGACGTTTAGAATTAGAGAAATGATAGAGTATAGACTGAAAAATGAAAAGATAGTGGAAAGGGCCGTTGAGGCCACATTACCTACGAAATTTTACGGTATTTACAAGGCCGTGGGTTATAGAACACCCTTGGGTGAGATAGTAACACTCGTAAAGGGAGAAGTCTGGGAAGGAGATGTTTTGGTTAGGATACACTCGGAGTGCTTGACGGGAGATGTATTTCATTCTCTGAGATGCGATTGTGGGGATCAGTTGGAACATGCACTTAAACTGATCGATAAAGAAGGGAAGGGCGTTGTTATTTACATGAGGGGGCAGGAAGGAAGAGGTATTGGCTTGATCAATAAGCTGATGGCTTACAAACTCCAGGAGGAGGGCGTTGACACCGTGGATGCTAACATAAAGCTTGGTTTCCCACCAGATTTGAGGAGTTATGGGATAGCGGCCCAAATACTAATGGATCTCGGAGTAAGGAGCATTCGCCTTCTTACAAATAATCCTCTTAAAATTGAAGAATTAAAAAAATATGGTTTTAAAGTTAAAAGAGAAGCCATAGAAATTGAACCCTGTGATCTAAATTTGCCCTATCTCAAAACGAAAAAAGAGAAACTTGGACATCTCTTATGTCTAAACGACTAATCTGCGACTGTGGTAACGAACTCCTCTTCCCGACCCAATACTGCTTGTACTGTGGGGAAAAATGGGCTATTGGTTGTGGAGTTTTTGTTTCAAAGAGTAAAATGCAAATAGGAATTGTAGGGAAGAAGTACAATGAGATTTTGAACTTAAAACGATACGTTGAGGAGAAATCTCTAAGAAATCTTTACGAAGTCGCAGCGGAGAAAATATACGATAGGAGAATTGAGGAAATTTTCGTTTCGGGAGAAAATTATAAACTCGTAGATGAGGCCATGGAAATGTTTAGGAAAACCTTCTTTCCCTTCAAATTGGTCAGGACGGATACTTTCAAAGATTTTAAAGCATTCTTTTCTAAGCTTGAATCTTACTTGAAAACAATCTCTCAACTCAAAAAAGTCAATTTAAGACCTGAAGATAAGATTCAGGGGAGCCATTCTACGATAATTGGGGAGAGAGAAGGTTACCAATTGTTGTTGAGGATAGCAACTTCGCCTTACGTAAAGAAAATCGTCCTCGGAATCATCGAGTCGAGTGGTACTAGAAGCTACGGGGGGTTGAGATTTAAAGTGACGAGGTGTGATGAGAGGGGAAATATTAAAGGGCTGTTAATTCATGGAAGTACCGTCCAGCAAATTTACTTAATAACAACCGCATCAAATAAAGAAGAAGGAGAGATGATTTTAAGAACGATTAGGTCATCCTAGTATTTTCTTTACAGTTTTGACACCGAATTCGTACAACTCTTCAACCCTCTTTGTTGTTGTACCCTCTGCAAAGATCCTTGCAATTGGTTCAGTTCCGGAAGGTCTTATAAGAACCCAACCATCCTCGAAGTCTATTCTTGCTCCATCAATATGGTTCGCTTCTGGGAATTCTTTTTTAAGTTCGTGAAGTAACTTCTTCTTATCCTTGCACGGTATTTTCCCCTTTACGATGTAGTACTTTGGTATTTCAGCTGCTAGTTCACTCAACTTTTTCCCCGTCTCATCCATAAGTTGGAGAATCTTTGCGATACTCATACCGCCATCTCTTGCAACCAAGTGTTCTGGGAATATTAATCCGCCATTTCCCTCACCACCAAAGACTGCATCTTTTTCTATCATGACTTTTGCAACAATGGGGGAACCAACAGCTGTGTATACGACCTCTCCTCCCTCCATTTTGACTACATCCTCAACGCACTTGGATGAGGAAACCGGTGTTACAACGACTCCGCCGCCACTCTTTTTAACGTAGTACTTTGCCATCAAAGCCAGAACAACGTCTTCCCCAACGAAATTTCCATTTTCATCGACGAATACAGCTCTGTCAGCATCTCCGTCGTGAGCTACACCCAAATCGGCGTTGAAATCTACAACTGCTTTTTTTAGTAGTGTTAGGTTATTATCGGTTGGTTCTGGATCTCTCGCGGGAAATCTACCATCTGGGTGACTGTTGATACTATAAACATCACAACCAAGTCTTTTTACAATTTCAGGTGAGGTTAAACATGAAGCCCCATTCCCACAATCGACAACAACCCTAAACTTTTTGTCAAGATCGACACTTTCGACTACAGCGTTTATGTATAGCTCATTACAGTCGTCATCGTAAAGTTGACCAACTTCTGACCAGCTTGCTACCCTGAACTTCTTGCTTTTATAAACTCTCTCGCTCTCCTCGTCCATCTCTCTGAAGAATTCCATACCATTCTCTTGGACGAACTTTATACCATTGTATTCTCTTGGATTGTGACTGGCTGTGACAATAACTCCGGCGTTGCAGTCCGTCTCTTTTACGTAAAACTGTAAGGCGGGAGTTGGGGCTATGCCTACATCAATCGAATCACTTCCGGTGGACATAATCCCCGAACAAACCGCACATTTTAGCATTGAGCTAGAAATTCTAGCATCGCAAGCTACCGCAATTTTTCCAGGTCTTAAAGTTCCAATAGTCCTGCCTAGATTTAAGGCTAGTTCTGGAGTCAGCTCCTCGTTTGCAATTCCCCTAACACCATTCGTTCCAAAGAGCTCTCCACTTCCTCCAACTCTCATACAAACCTACTCCATTCTCGGGATAAAAAATTATTTCAATGAAACTCTAAAAATGACCTGGCTTGCAGTTCTAAGCCTTCTCCTTATTTTTGGTAGCTCGTACATATAAAGCATTAACGTTCCTTTGACTTTTCTTTTAATACCAAAAGCTTTTCTTATAAAATCAGCATGAAGCTTGTCCCTCACATAAACAACCCTTTCGCCACCTATATCGTTCATCTCCAGGATGATGGGGATTCTAAACCTATCCCAGTCCAACTCATCAACGTGCTGGGAGATAAATTCTAATTCTTTTCTCTCGATGTAGTATTCGTTCCCGTCCTTTGCCCTTATGGTGGGGTCTTTCTCCTTAAGCATTTGTTTAAGACTCTTGCTTTTCTCCGGCATGTGTTTATTTACCGCCTCGATCATCCTAGCTAAGATCCTCTCATTCATATTCTACCTCCAGAGTAATGTCCCTATCTCCACTTTTAATTCCAAGTAGCTTTGCGGCATCCCCTTCTCTAACACTTAACTCCAAGGTATTAAAACTACCTACCAAGGCTAGTGGCTCTCCAATTCGAACGTCTGAATACTTTCCAACGTACGGGAATTTAACGTCGTTTAGATAGAAGGCTTTTACACCTTTTATGTATTCTTTCCTGAGATTTGTAATGAGATTTCCAAACTTGTCGATGTATGCAACTCTGCATTTGATTTTCGATTTGTAAAAATTAATTTTAAAAAGATCTAATTTCTTTATTTTGGTTATTGGAGTAAAGTATTTCTCAAATTTGGATTTTGCAGCCATCGCAGCAGCTGGAGCAAATATGTCTCTTCCGTGAAACGTTTTTGACCGTTCTCCAACGAGCTCTGATATGGATCGATCGATCTCAAAAACCTCTTCGATCCCGTCCTTACTAGCCGATGGGTAGGATATCCCATTGTCTGGTGAAATGAATATGTAATTTCTGGTTTTAATCGCAATTGCTTTTCTAAATCCGCCAACCCCTGGATCGACAATGGCTAAATGGATTGAATTTTTTCCAAAAAAATGAAATGCATGGTAGAGGATGAATGCACCCTGAAAAACGTTCTGGGACTCGATATTGTGGGTTATATCGACTATGTTAACATTTTGAGCGAGCTTTAAGATCACTCCTTTCATCACTCCTGGATAAAAGTCCCCAAAATCCGTTACTAGGGTTATCGTTCTCATACTCCGAACGTCATTCTGAGCCCATCTCTAAGTCCCGGTGCTAAACCCAGGACTATTAGAATAAGTTTAAGATAATTTTTAAGTTTTTCCGGTTCTTTTGAAGTGTCGATGATGTAAAGCACGCCTAGAAATACGAAAAATTTTGCAAGCGGTAGAGAAATCGGTCCGAGGTTCTCTATGAGAATTCTTGGAATTACATGAATTTCAATGTAGCCGAGGTACTTCGTACCTATGTATGTTTCGATCCCATCGAACATGTGAGAGAAAAAAACCAGTATGCTGAATGCGTTCCTGCAGTAGGGCACTATGCAGTAAAATACGAGAGTTAATAGAAGAGATAGAGCAAAACCAAGCGGAATTACCCATAAATTCCTTATTTCTAGGTTCGAAAAAATCAATACCACGGAAATTATGGTTAGTACAGATCCAAAGGTCGCGTATGGTTTGTAATACTCTCTTTTGTAAGTTTTAATGGAGATTACAAGGGTTGGAAAGCAGATTAGAAAAACTATTACGTAGATGAGTGGGGTCATGAAAAAATAAGATATAGGTGGAT
>Ga0180302_10001397_pt1 | contig 11427 bp, 7 predicted proteins | sample GuaBasSediGuay17_FD_121794 | JGI IMG/M metagenome (GOLD analysis project Ga0180302, IMG submission 121794) | Subseafloor sediment microbial communities from Guaymas Basin, Gulf of California, Mexico - Guay17, Core 4571-4, 12-15 cm | ecosystem: Environmental > Aquatic > Marine > Hydrothermal... | reverse complement strand
GGCGTAGTCGCCGTGGGTCACGTACAGCGTTAACCCCTCTGCCTCTAGGGCGAGTACCCCTTTAACGACGAGTATCTCGCTCCCGTAACATAGGAACTTTATGACGTCTTTTGGGGGTATCGGGTCGTGAGAGGAGGAGCTCACTACGTAATACACATTAACCCCCCTTTTACATAGATCTCCAAAGGTCGAAGCTAAAGTTAGATGGAGCCTCCTTTGGTCAAACCCCCTATGGTATCTGTCGAATAGATCTCCGGCTACGATCACGTACTTTACGTTCATGCTTAAGAGGAACTCATTTATTGCAGGGTCAACCTTAGACCTTGCGTCCCTTAGGTGCAGATCAGAAATTACCGCTATCAACCCTCCAGCCACCTTGACCCTAATAATCGGTCGTTTGAGGCCTAAGGACCAAGGGTGGGCGTAAATGAAGTAGGCGAGGAGCATAATGACCCAGGTAACTAAGGATATTAGCAAAGTGATGGCGCTCGCCCCGATCGCTACATTACTCGAAATAGCAGGTCGGCCGCCAATGCTCAGGCTGGGGGCCACGACACTTATCCTTAGTGCCGGCGGCCGACCCTACCATAAAAATAGCGTGGGGGTTAAATATGCTTTTTCAGATAAACCGGGGATATCTTTTAATCGGGTTCCTATAGTTATATATATGACAACGGCCATGAGCGCTGCGAAGATAGGAGCGCTTTTGTTAGTTATCGGGATCGCGTTGATCCTAGCGGGCGCTCTTATGGAGCTCCTAACCTACATGGGGAGGGGGTTTAAGGGCGGCGTCGGGGCTACGATATTCATAGGCCCTATACCCGTAGTAATAGCTTGGGGAGAGAAGCCATTATTGCTCGCCCTAATAAGTGTGGTGATAGCGGTTGCCATGGCATTGATGATTACTCTAATGCTCTTAGCGCAGAGGAAGATTTTCATCGGTGACGAAAATACCCCCTCTCGATGAGAGGGCTGACCTCTCCCACCCCCTCGTTGCCAAGCTCCCTCCTTACTAATTCCTCAAAGGAGAAGACTTTTATCGGGACGGCAAACCTGATGCCTGCCGGTGGGGATATCAGAAGGGCCTCGCCCTTATCTAAGGTTTTGATTTCCTGCTCGGCTTCATCTAAGTAAGGGCTGTATTGGATTACCTTAAGGTAGTCCGGCTTGGTAGGCAAGGAAAGTATGACTTTAGTTAGGGCTTGCCTTACTACTGGCTCTATCAGCTCGCCAGGCATCTGCGTTATGTAAAGCCCGCCAACCTTATACTTGCGCCCTCTCTTACTTATTATCGAAAATATGTTTTCCCTCATCTCACCGTTGCTCATCAGTGATGTCTTAGAGAGATATTTGTGCGCCTCCTCTATCACTATTAGGACGTACGGGAGCCGCTCCCATCTAGAAGGTGCGGTCTTCCTAATCTCCTCATATGTAGAAAAGATCCTCCTAGCTACGGCTGTAACCAGGAGCTTCTCCTCCCCCTCACTGGCGTGAGGTAGGTCTATTAATATTACCCTTCCCTCTCCTACGGCACCGAGGATGGCGTGGAAGAGGTTTGCCTCTAAGTCCTCCTTCACGAAGATGTCCCCATTTCCAAGGAGGTATCTTACCTTCCTCTTAACGGTATTTATGGTATTTATATGAACGGTCTTCCTCATCAGCCTGTACGTTAAGCTCGAGGCGTTATATATCAAAAACCTAATCCACTCCTCCCCCTTCTCCCTCCAGAGCAACCATAAAAGCTCCTCTTGGGGGGGAGAGAGCTCCCCGGTCATGATGAAGTCCAGCGGATGTAACTGAGCATAGGAGACCTTAAGCGGATGAGCCATTATACTCCTCTCCAGGGGACCTCCGTCAGATTGCAGGGTCACCTTTATCCTCCTAGGTTCACCTACGAGGTTAGTCACGTAGAATAACCTATCCTCGGCTTCCCTTAGATGCGCCAACCCATAACTTTTAATGGAGCCGCCTTTGAAATACTCGCTCTCAGTGTCGAAAAGGACAAGGCTATATTTGCGATCCCGTACCTTCATCACGGAGAACGCCAAAACCTTGCTAAGGTTGCTCTTGCCTGCACCTGTAACCCCGCTTACTAGTACATGGTGGGGGATTATCTTGCTCCCTTCTAACGAGACCTTCACATCGGTCTCTTTATGGCCAATCCTTATTACGCCTAAAGTTATATCTCCCTTGTCTAAGTTAAGCAACTCTAAATCTATCTTGTTGAGCGTCTCTACGTCGCTGAAGAGCTTCGGAACTGAAGTGGGTCCGTGAACCCTCCCACCCTCATCCACCTCGCATATTATAGTGGCTAGGGCTGTGTCGTAAAGCCTTAAGTTCCTATCGTAAAGGACGACCTCCTCCCCCCTTTCCCGTTTATGGCTGAGCCTGGCTATCTCCGCAGGGGTGAGCAGTGATTCTGGTCTGAAGTCATAAACCCTTAAAATGTACTTGCTTCCCCCCTCGCTGACCTTCAGCAGTTGTCCCCTCTCTACCCTCACCCCCTCACTTATTCTGAACTTTACGTTAGTGCCCTCGGCCCATATAACGACTCCTACTTTCATCCTAAGGACCCCCACAAAACCTCCTCTTTAAAGCTATAGGCCTCCACGTCAGCCCTAAGGCGATCCCCTATCCCTTCTTTATCCGCTAGTTCCATGAAGGAGAGCCTCATTAGTTCAAGTTCTTCATGTCCTATCTTAGAGGAATCATGAACGCTCTTAAGAGGGTAAGGGTAGCCAGGTAGAGCTGGGTCCTGAAGGTAAGCCAGTTCCCCTAATATCCCCCCTAACTCCCACCTTCTTAACGCCCTCCTGGAGACATCTACCCTGAAGACAAAATTGGACTCATCGCTAAGCTTTGCTATGCTTATATCCCCTATGTACCATGACGGTAGCTGGCTCTCCCTGAAGAGGGGGTAATAATACCACGCCATCTCTCCCATGTATTTATGAGCTAAGCGCGAGAGATATCCCAGTAGGCTGGCGCCGTCGCTTAGCCTGAGTCTACTTACCTTCGATAGCCCTATTAAAATGACGCCCCTACGCTCAGCTGCTAGGTCGACCTTCTCGAAAAGCTCCCTAGTCTCCCTCCTTAAGGCGGGCACTGCCATGAGACCCCTATCTAGGAGCAGGTAATCTCCGCGCCTTAACCACCTCATCCTTTTAAACGCCTCGCTAAGCTCCACCTTCAGTAACCATTCGGCCGCCTCTTGTTTGTCCCTGATAACCTTAACCCTTATGATGGGCTCCTCGGTAACCTCCACCTTGACGCCCCTCCATACTCCCCAGGCGACTTTGGACACGACAATCTTAAATGGGCCGCAGTCTAAGAGCAGCTTTATTGAGGCGTCTATGGCCAGAACCCTCTTACAGTGGGGATAAGGGACCAAGCTCCTAATGGAGCTAGCTCTGATGGGATTGCCCCTTATCAACCTTTTACCTACCTTTATGATCGGGTAGGGGGCTAATATTGGCTCCCCGGTGATCGAGTACTCCACTACTTTTCTTTGGTATAATCTTCTAAGCTCATCTATGGCCTCACTTAAATCCTCTTTACAGGCCCTGAGCCCCCCTAACCGTGCGAGCATTGCAACTTCCTCTCTCAGAGACTAAGGTAAAAGTGCTTTCTGGAAATATAATAATTATGATAATTAGATAAAATAAGTTGAGTACATGGTCTCATCTCAATATAACGGACGATAGATACAGTACCTATTCTAAGTTACTAACATCCGTACAATTTTTATAAAATAGTAACTTAAAATAGGTACTGTTAGATAAAAGATGCGACAGTAAGAAAGGGATATATCTCAGTAATATTACTAATAATATTGTAAGAAGTATTAAGATACTGAGGCCAACCCATGGTAGTGGTCATCGAGTACGTGGGCTTCCACCCCACGATGGCGTTAGAGGGATTCAACTACATCAGGATGAAGAAACCCATAGAGGGCGTTTACATCCTCTACGATAGTAAAAGGGATAGGTACGGTGCTGCGTCGAGGAGGAACGCGGAAAAACTTATCAAGAAGCTTGAGTTCTTCAAGCCAATCAAGGTAGGGGTCAATCCTCAGTCTCAGCTCAGCATCTTTTCAACCCTCTATGCCATCTTAAGGCTTGAGGTGGGGGAGAGGCGCAGGGAGGCGTATGTCGATATAACTGATATGCCTCCAGAGGCGGTGGCCACGACGGCCATCGTCTCGACGCTCTTCAAGGACGTTCACCTATACGTGGTGCCAGCCAGAGAGAGGGGGGACTTCATACCTCCGCCGGAATCCCCTAAGTTCGAGGAGTGGTTGGAGGAGAAGGACGGCAAGAAGGGCATGGAGCCCTTAGAGATAGCGCTACCTAATGTGAGGCTGAGGTTCTTTGAGGAGGGGGAGGAGGGGTTATCCATAAGGATACTTTCTATCCTTTATGAGAAGGGGGGTGAAGCCTCTTCCATCAAGGATCTGATAAGATGGTGCGGAGGTAGGGCGACCGACTCCGCCACTAAAAATAGGTTCAGCAGGATCATAGATAGCTTGTCGAGGAAGGGCTTCCTATATAAAGTGCATAAGGGAAGGGAAAGGAGGATAATATTAACTGAGTTCGGTAAAATCTATGCTAAAGCCTTGAGGGCCAGTGAGGAGTTTGCGCTGAAACCCCTGCAGTTGGAGATCGGCACGATATAAGCCGGCCTCTAGATGGCATAGCTAAAGACGAACTCTCCCATACGCTCGATCCCCTCTCTTATCCTCTCTTCAGGCTCGCTAACGAAGGTTAATCTCACATGTCCCACCCCTCTCTTACCGAAGAAGGAGCCCGGTATAACCACGACCTCCTTCCTGTAAAATAACCTATTGGCAAACTCCTTATCGTCCCTACCCATCTTCTCAAGATACGAGCTCATGTCAACGAAGTAATAGAACGCCCCCTGAGGCATCACAGTCTTGGCCTCTGGGAGGTGCTTCCTTATCAACTCGCCCATCAGGTCCCTTCTCCTCCTATAGGTGGGTAGCACAACCTCTTTCAAGTACCTCCCTTTAATGTCATCTTCATAATATTTGAGGAGCGCGTACTGCCCCAATGTACTAGGGGCCAAGCTCGTATACTGTTTAATCTTCTCCATGGCCTCTATTACCTCCTTTGGAGCTAATGTATACCCTAGGCGGAGCCCGGGGATGGAGGCCTCCTTGGAAAACGTGTTCACTACTATAGTTCTCTCCATCGCTCCTGAAAATTTAGGTATCCATACGTTCTCCCCCTCATATACTATATGCTTGTAGGTGGCGTCGTAAATTATCCAGAAATCCCTGTCCACGGCCAAATCTACTAGCGCCTTAGCGAACCCCGCAGATATAATCCTACCCGTGGGGTTGTCGGGGGACAAGAGTATGAAGGCCTTAGTCCTCGTAGTTATACACGACTCTAGGTCGTCCACCTTGGGCTGGTAACCGTCGTCTACAAAGGCGGGTATCGTTTTAACTCTACCTCCAGCCAACTTTATCGGCTCGCTGAAACCTACATACGTTGGATCTACTATTATCACCTCGTCGTTTTTATTAAGTACTGCAAAGAGGGAGAGGAGTATGCCTTCGGTGGCCCCCTCGGTTATTATGATCTCCTCCGGATCATAATGGGTTCCGAAGCTCTCCTCTATGTCCATGGCTATTAGTCGCCTCAGTTCGGGAAGACCTTTAGTCCCGCAATAGCCGACGGCTTTGACGATCTTCTCCCTCAGCAACCTCTTCATCTCCTCAATGACCTCTGGGGGTGGAGGAAGGCTGGGAGCACCGCCACCAAAAGAGATTATGCTCTCCTTAGACCTGCTTTTATCCAATAAAGAGGCTATTTTCCTTATAGGGGAAGACCTTATTAGCTCCACCCTATCCGAGAGAGAAGGCAAGAGTCACACCCAATTACTAATTTGCAGAGAAACGGTATTACTTTAACGCACTCTTTCAATATAAATCCCTGGCCTACCTGGCTCTGAGAATTTTGCTCTGCCCTCCGGATCGTAAAGGGGCGAGAGGGCGTCCTCTACTGATACGGCTAACCCTACCTCCCTCTCGATATAGCCCTTTAACGCTTTAAAGACTTCAAGTTCATACCTCCTATTGGGAATCCCCACCATAGCCTTACCTCTGAGCGCCTTCTTCAATAGCTCCACAGCCTCCCTCTCCCTCCCCTTCACGGAAGGCAGGGAGGTAACCTTAGGCACGATATCCTTTAAGCCCCATCCCTCAGCCCCCCTCCCCTCCCTCAGGACCTCATACTTCCAGTCCTCAGCTCCGACATATAAATGAACTTTAGCTCCCCCTTCGACCCTCATCAGTTTAGTTAAGTCCTTTACGTCCTCTATCGTTCTAATGACGGCCTCTACAGTCGCTTCGAGCTCTCGGTCTATTTCAGCCTCCTTAGGTCTAGGCCACTCGGCTGTCGATATGAAGCCACGCCCACCGAGCCTCCTCCAAAGTTCCTCACACGTATGGGGGATGACGGGGCATAAGAGCTTTAACCAGTCCTTTAATACCCTCCTCTTCACCCAGTTCTTCTCCTCCTCATCGACTTTCTCACCCATCTTCTCATATTCGCTGAGGCAATTCAAGACGTTAAAGAACGACTCCTGAACGTACTCCCTTAACTTCATCTGTTCGAGGAACCTGGTTGAGCGCTCTATCGCCTCGTTAAACTTCGAGAGGAGCCACCTACTGGGCAGGCTTAAGGACCGTGGCCTAACATAGCTCTTGCTCTCAATTATATTGGAGGCTACCGACCAGAATTGTCTTAACTTCCTAAGGACGCTCAGAACTTCCCTCTCCCTCCAATCCACAGTACTAGGGAGGTCCGCTGCGTAAACTATGTAGAGCCTGTAAAGATCAGCACTGTATTTTCTAGGGATCTCTACCAGCGGCAAGATGTTACCTTTGCTCTTGCTCATCTTCACCCCCTCCCTCGTTACATACTCATTTATGGTGATCTTCCTCGGCCAATGCTCTTCAGGGAATATGGCTACGTGGTGGAATATGAAGAAGCTGAGATGGTTAGTTATATGACCGACCGACGTATGTCTGAGATCTACGGGATACCAATAGAGGAACTCAGCCCTCATATCTTTGATGGCCTTGAGGGGTATCCCTGTAGATTTTGAGACCTTTTCGGGATCGCCTTTGCCTAGGAACACGTAATCGAAGAACTCTGGCTTTAACATTTCGGCCTTGATCCCGCACTTTCTTATTTTATGGATTATTGTGTAAAACGCCATGTAGATCGTGGAGTCGCTTAGGGACTCTATTATCCATTCCTTATCGAAGGGAAGCTTCGTGCCTAATCCTCTTTTCCTAGCGGCTGGCCTCAGTGATAACCACTCAAACGTATCCTCGAACAACTTCCTATACTTTTCGGGGTAAATGACCATTTTGTTGAGCGCCAGAAAGGCCCTCCCCTTCCACTCTTCCTCCCCATAATTTATGAACCACTGATCCTCAAGAACCGCCACCACCACCCTAGCCCCGCATCTGCAGTGCATGATGAGGGGTGAGGTCTCATAGACCGGCGTGCCAGCCCCCCTTTTCACTAACCAATCCCTCACCTTAACTTTGGCCTCGCTCACGCTCAGCCCTGAGAAGCTCCCCCGACTTATGACCCCCTTATAATATTCCGCCTTGTATAGGACGCGCGTGGCCTCGTCCAGCTTCCCTCTCTCCTCTTGGCTCCTTATCCCGAGCCTCTCTACGACCTCAGCTGCCGGGAACTCTCCGTAGCCCTTGAGCTTTATCACATTTATGGGCCTTATACCTTCGATCAGGCTTTCCTCAAGTCCATAAGACTTATAACGAGCTTTAACCTCTAAGAGGGCTACGTAGTCGTAAGGGGCGTGGGCTGGCACGCTGTACACTATCCCCGTAGCCTCGTCATCGTTAACGAACTTAGCCGGTAATATCGGGATCTCCCTACCAGAAACAGGTTCTAAGCACTTTAGCCCCACTAGATCCCTTCCCTTAAACTGGCTTAGCACCTGTATCTCCTTGACTTGAAACTTTAGTTTCGAGGAGCATTTCTCAGAAATTATCCACTTCTCCCCATTAACCAAGGCCTTAACGTATTCGGCGTCGGGGTTCACCCAAAGGTTGGTCACCCCGAAGATAGTTTCCGGCCTTAAGGTGGAGGCGAGGATGTACCAGTCCCCCAGTTTGAATTTAACCGCGATGTATTCCTTTACCTCGGGCCTGAACTGATCGCCACCGGCTATATCGTCCTCCCCTACAGCGCTCCTATCGTTTGGACAATAAAGCACGGCGTGCCTACCTCTTACGAGGTATCCCTTTTCACGAAGTTTTAGGAACTGCCAGGTAACGAAGGCGTTGTATTCGGGGTCTCCTGTCGAGAACTTCCTTCTCCAATCTATCGAATATCCTAGACTCTTGAAATCCGTGCTTATGACGTTAGCGAAGAAGTTAGCCACGTTCTCCGGCCTCTTAAATGAGGATAGTATTTCCTTTATCTTACCTTCATCGCTCACATACAGCCTGACGTAAGATTTGTAGAGCCTTATGGCCTCCTCGTCCCCTCTAGCTATCCTAGAGGATATAGAGGCTATCGGAGTCCCCGTTATATGAAAGGCCATGGGCCATAACACGTTGTACCCCTTCATCCTCATATACCTAGCTATTACATCACCTATGGTGTACGTCCTGCCATGCCCTATGTGTAGGGCGCCGGACGTGTATGGATAAGGAACTGTCACGAAGAACTTAGGCCTCGAGGGATCAGGCTCTGGCTCAAAAACTTTTGCTCTCTCCCACTCCCTTTGCCATTTGTACTCTATCGATCTGAGACCCTTTAAGAACTCCTCTTCAGAGGCATTTCTTGCCTTCACCTATCCTTCCTCCCCTTGGAAGATGGTACCAACTATATCCTTAATGTCCTTAAATTTTTAATTTATCGGCCTAGAGCCACCTTAAAGTATATTGCTTAGGGGACGGATTTAAATTTAAGGCGCTGGGTAGCCTAGTAGCTAACCTCATGGTGATCTAATGGGGTCAGATATTGTGGAATACAACCCATTGGGTGAAATTAAGAGTAGCGTCCTTGCCATCGCGCGCAGGGAAGCGAGGAAGAGGGGCCTAGATGAGTCCATAGAGCTGAGGAGGGCGCCAAGAAACCTAGGGGACTACTCCCTCTCCCTCATTAGGGCAACCACCAACGCTAAAGAGCTAGGAATGTTGGGGGAGGCTATCGCAGAGGCTCTAAAGAGAGAGGTCAGGTTGGTTTCAAGGACCAATCTAGTTGGAGGTTTTCTTAATCTCTCCGTAGATGCGATCGAGCTCGCTAGACTAGTTTTCAAGGCCGTGGGTAAGTTGGGGGATATGTATGGCTTCAATCCATCTAAGAGGCCCAGACGGGTGGTGGTGGAGTTCTTAAGCGCAAACCCCATCCACCCACTCCACATAGGTCATCTAAGGAACGCGCTTCTGGGAGAGTCCTTAAGTAGGTTACTTAGCTTAAGGGGGCACAAGGTAAGGAAGCATTTTTATATCAATGATGCCGGCCTCCAAGTCTCGATGGCGGCTTACGGCTTCTCCAAACTAAGTGCCTCGGTAAAGGAGGGCTATAAGCCGGACGAATACGTAGGGCTGGTATACTCCTGCGTTAACGTGCTCCTAACCATAAGGGAGCTCAAAAGGCAGCTTGAGGGCGTTAAGGGTAGCGGGAGCGTAACCGGACTCACGAGCAAGCTGGACGAGTGGGTAGCCCTAGCAGCGAAGTTGAGAGATAAGGACCCTGAACTATTTGACCGGTTAGCTAAAGCTCTCTCTGAGGAGGAGGATCCCCATTTGATGGTAACTGAACTGAATAGGAGGTTTGAGAGAGGGGAAGGAGGGGCGGTCAAGTTAATTAGGCATATGTGCGAGCTAGTGATAGAAGGCTTCAAGGAAACGTTGAAGAAGCTAGACGTAAGCTTCGACAGTTGGGATTGGGAGAGCGAGGTGGCTCTCTGGAGCGGGCTTACGGAGGAGGTGATAAGCAGACTTAAGCTTACAGGTTACGTGGAAGTCGAGGACGGATCCTTAGTGTTAAACGGAGATAAGATATTAAGAGAACTTGACCTTTATGATGAACTGGGAGTGAGCAAGGGCCGCTCCATACCTCCGCTCACCTTGACCAGGTCGGACGGCACCACCCTATATCCGGTAAGAGATGTAGCCTATTCGATATGGAAATTTAAGAAGGATAGGGCGGACATCGTTATAAACGTGATAGGTGTAGAGCAAACCCTACCGCAACTTTACGTGAGGATGGCCCTATGGCTCCTAGGCTACAAAAGGGAGGCGAAGAACCTCGTCCACTACGCCTATGAGGCGGTGAAGATACCTGGGTACAAGATGTCAGCTAGGAAAGGGCTCTTCGTCAGCGTCGATCACCTAATAGAGGAGGCCCGTAAGAGGGCTCTCTTTGAGATGGAGAAGAGGGGGCTTAAGTACCCTGAGGGCGAGAAGGAGGGGATAGCCAACGCCGTGGGCCTAGGGGCCGTTAAATACGCGATATTGAGCATCGCACCTAACAAGGTCATAAATTTCGATTGGGATAGGGCGCTGGACTTCAACCAGAACAGCGGTCCCTTCATACAATATGCGTACGTAAGGGCTAGCAGCATCCTTAAGAAAGCGAAAGAGCACCCGCCTGAGAACTTTAAGCCTGCCATCGAGGACGAATTAGAGAGGGAGTTGTTAATAGAGTTGGGCGAGTGGCCGGAGGTCGTAGCCAAGGCGGCCGATACCTTACGTGTGGATCTAGTGGCCCTATACGCCTCCAACCTGGCCAAGCTTTTCAACGTCTTCTACGAGAAGCTACCGGTGTTGAAGGCTGAGGGGCGGGAGCTCATGTTCACTAGGCTGAACTTAGTTCGTGGCGTTAAGGTGGTGTTAGGCAACGCCTTACGCGTGCTAGGGATCGAGGCCCCGGAGAGAATGTAGGTGGCGGACATGGGTCTTGATACCAAAGCCATCTCCTTAACGGCGCTTTTTACTTCCATGTCCGTAACTTTGAGGCTCTTTAAACATCTGATGCTAGGCCCTCTCCAATTCGTGAATATACCATTAGCGATCTCAATGATAGCAGGTAAGCTCCTCGGCCCCTTGGAGGGTTGGACAGTGGGTATGGCAGGCTTTATCCTCACCGACATCCTCTTAGGCTTCGGCCCTTGGACTCCAATAGATGCCACGTTAAGCGCCGTGATAGGCGCGTCCTGGGGGGTGGGGAAGGGCAGAAGCATCCCTTGCTCCCTCTTAGGCGTTTGCGCGTTCGCCTCCACGTTTATTTATGACGTCCTCTCATCGATGTTCTTTTACATGTTGTTCGGACAACCTCCGCTCCGTGCCTTTCTCATAGGCCTGAGCGGGCTGTTCCTTCCCGTATATGGTGGTGTATTAGGCGTAGGGCT
>Ga0180302_10001396_pt1 | contig 11431 bp, 8 predicted proteins | sample GuaBasSediGuay17_FD_121794 | JGI IMG/M metagenome (GOLD analysis project Ga0180302, IMG submission 121794) | Subseafloor sediment microbial communities from Guaymas Basin, Gulf of California, Mexico - Guay17, Core 4571-4, 12-15 cm | ecosystem: Environmental > Aquatic > Marine > Hydrothermal... | reverse complement strand
GCACAGGTCATAGCTTGGACTTTAGGAGGAGTCCTTTGTATACTCGTCGCTCTCTGCTTTGCTAGGCTAAGCTCCTTAATATCTAAGTGTGGAGGGCCTTACATATACTGTAGCACCGCCTTTGGAAGGCTTATCGGCTTTATGGTAGCATGGGCTTACTGGATAGGGCTAACCATGGCAGTAGGAGCTCTAGCCTTATTCGCTGCAGACAGCCTGGGAATAGTACTAAACATCTCAGAGTCCTCTTCATTGACTTTTATAGCTCTTGCTATCCTCCTGGCCTTAACGATACTCAATATAGTGGGGGTTAAAGTCTCTGGAGTAGTACAGGATCTACTCACCTTTTTAAAGGTCGGTATATGGGTAGCCTTCGTCATTTGTGGAATCCCCTCGCTTAAGTTTAGCGGAATCAATGCATCTTCCTCCCTCGATTTCAAGAGCGTGATAACAGCGACACTAATAGCTATATGGGCCTACTTAGGCTTTGAAGAAACTACAGTACCAACCGAGGAGATGAAAAAACCAGAAAGAGACGTCCCAATAGCTGTGATTACGACAATACTCTTCGCTACAGCTCTGTACATTTCAGTATCTGTAGTAGCCAGCAGCATATTAGGAGTAGAAGAACTGGCTTCTCATGGAAAGCGTGGAGTTGAGATGGCAGCTAGAGCTCTCTGGGGAGAGTTAGGCGGTACTCTCTTTTCCATCTTTATGATATTCTCCATCACTGCAGTCATGAACGGAATATTACTAGCTAATAGCAGGCTCCTCTTCGCTTTCTCAAGAGACGGTCTTTTAACTCCTAGCCTAGTCAAGGTGCATAAGAGGTTCAGAACTCCCTGGGTGGCGATAATAGTTCAAGCACTTGTAGCCGCCACAGTAGTGGTATTCTTCACTACCATAGCCGAAGTACTATCAATGATAGACTTCGTGCTTCTAGTTCCTCATGTATTCGTATCTCTGGCGTTGCTAAGGATATCGTTTAAACCAAGAGGCATTAACACCAAATCTGGCATCAAATTACCGGCTGAAAAATTAGTAGCACTCATTGCCTCTTTATTAAGCTTGACAATAATGGTTAACTTCGCACTCGATATTGCTAATATCAAGGCAGTAGGCTATGGACTGACAGCGATGTTACTCGGCGTACCGTTATACTTCATCTCGAGAACTTCTCGATAAATTCGCTAATTAATTCCACTTTTATTTACCCCAAAGACAACTAGAAGTTACATTAAGACTACTACAATACGCACACCCTTTAATGAGCTATGCTCCTTGATATCTTGTGAAAAAGTATATTACCTAACTCCCCATGTAGTAGTTTAATCCCAAAAGGAATTTATTTATGGGGTGTCTTATAGATTAAAGGGATGAATTTGCCGAGTGCTGAGTCTTAGCGATGATGTACCATTCATGAGCTGAGGCTTTGTGGTGATAGTGTTTCACATTAGTTGACTTCTCGTTTACATGGGAGGTCGATCATTACACACAAAGACCCTGATTCTGTTGCTTAAATCCTCTAGAAAAGAGATAGGATTAGGAATACTAGAGAACGAAAACTATAGCAGGGAACATATAAACATTTACTGTTAGGGTCACTAAGTACTACCGAGCTCCATAGCTACTACACATTCCTGCCAGTCTATCCGCAATTGATAATAAAGCCTCGGTAAATCCAGGATCAGCCGGTAAAGCTGAGCTCTGAAGAAAATGCAAGTGAAGTGATTAGGAGTTACAATATTCAAAAGGTGAAAAAGAAGGAAAGTTGATACCGCAAAAGTGCACCATACGGTATCTAGGAACGTGGTCAGTATCCACTAGTTTCAAATGGGTAACTGCTTATTCTCCTCTATTACTTACTTCTAGCTCATCTAGAGCTAAGAAGCTTTAATATGTAGCATTGGCTCTGCGGAGGTTCTCCCACAGCTGAGGGTTCTCTATATTTACTCTTTCATTCCATATCCAGTAGCCATCAGCTATCTCAAGCAGTACGCTACAGAGGTATCCGATGCCCTCTACTCCAACCTCTACTGCGTCTAGGTATAGGCCCGGCAAATACCATGTCTTGGCTTTCATAGTACTTAGCTTGAGCTTTTGTTTGCTCACCTTGTTCCAAATATCGCCTCCAGAATAGGTTATGGGATCCAGTATGAGTATCCTAGCTCCAGCGTCACTGAGGCCCCTCATAGCTGCTTTGATGTACCACAGGAAGCTGTCTAAGTGTCCGCCCTCGTAGAAACCTAGGGTCAGGTCCTCGTTAACCGCCAGCAACTCTTCTCCATACATTTTGTAGTTCTCATAAACGTTAAAGCTAAGCCAGTCATAGTACTCCTTAAGCAGGCCCTTTGAGGCGAGCCACCTGTGCCTTTTTTCGGGCGGAATGTCAGGCGCAGTTACGTTAGCCTGTGCCACAAAGCCTTTAAAGCACTGGTCGCAGAAGCAGCCCTGGGAGTATCTGCCGCCGCCTCCATAGAGCTCAAGTTCAAGTAGTACGCCGTCAACCTCCTTGAGAAGCCTAGCTATGTTCACTGCCTCCTTAATTATACACTCCGTCCAGAAGGTCTTGTCGAGAGGACACGCAGTCTTAGTCTTCTTCCCATTTCTCTCTACGAATAGCCCATACTTGACTGGAGAGTAGAAGTTGAAGGACGTTCCGAGGTAGAGCATACTATAGTACCTTAGCCCATACTTCTTGGCGTTTATGAGGGTTTTCTCTAGGCCTTTCGAGAGAACTGGATCAGCCCACACCCTAAACTTATTCGTCCAGACAGCGACAGAGTTCAATCCGTTCTCAGCAAGCCTCTTGACGTCTTCCTCTTTGGATATATCTCCCAAGTAGTTCCAGCCACTAGGAAAGCCCATAGCGGCCATCTTAAACTTCATTTTCTCCTACCAAACAGCGCTTGCTGGTTTAACTTATAAAAGCTTTTCCAACAAGGAGCTGGTTATAGTCCTGTCTTAAGAGAGATGTTAATTTCATTCTTTTAGCACTTGTACAGCTTAACTTATAAATACTGTAGATATAATCTCCTTAATCTCTCTTTTAGGTGGAGTAATGGATACCGCCTTTGGTAGTTAGAGTAGCTCTTGGACTAGGCTTAATGGCTAGTGCAGTTTATGCTAATATGCTACTCTAGTAGGACTTATAAACTGAAGCATGGTCTGATGGGATATGGTGATAGTCTAATCATGAACTGATACTTTCTAGAATTCCAGAACACTTGGACTTTATGATAGTTGAATTCTATAGGAACACGGCTTAGCAGCGCTCTTGAAACCTCATGACCTAACATCATGAGATAGCCTTAACAAGATCATCGTGAACAATTCTTATGGGATGTAAATTGTTCAATGAAGATACTTTTCCCAAAGAGGTCACTGGAGTTCTATACTGTAAAGATAGAATTCTAGCATAGGTATCCTTAGAAGCTCAAATAATGCCTGAACCTGGAGTACTCGCCAGAACAGCATCGATAATGGCTGAGATGAACATCAGAATATTAAGCCTTTCTTTCACTAGTAGAGGTGATAAAAGGCACATCACCGCTTTTATAGACCTAACTGATTCAAAGCATACTTTAGAAGAGCTAGTAGAGAAACTCAAAAAGCAGGAGTTTGTGATTCGAGTAAAGTACTCGGGCGCGGATCTACCGGGACTACTAGTAGACAAACACTGCTTTCCCATAGAAACTCTGGGAAGAAGAATAAGGGCACTCCTAATTCCAGTTAAAACTCTTAGCAATATTTTCGCTGATTTAAAGAAAAGGTATGGCAAAGTCAGCTGGGTACTAGCTTATCATCAGGGAGTAGTGTTGGGAGAACTAATCACTAAGCACCTAGTAAAGTACTTTCCCGAGTCTCAAATGGAGTTAGCTCAAGCTCTCACTAAACTCTACTCAGCTTATGGCTGGGGCAGGATGAGAATAGAACCTTTCGACATTGCAGCAAAAGAGTTTAAGGTAATCATTGAGGATAATTTTGAAGTAGAGGGTTACGAGAGAAGTGATGAGCCTGTTTGTCACTTTACCCGAGGCATTCTTTGCGGTGCAGTTTCAGTAATGTGGAGAGACGAATATGAGTTTGAAGTAAGGGAAATATCGTGCAAGGCACAAGGCAAAGCCTTCTGTGAGTTCATAGTACGAAGGAAATACGAGTCCTCCTCTACTAACCCTGATTAAGGGGGATGCATTAGTAGAGCAATAGGTGAGAGGCGTAGATTCCCCTCTGAGCCCTCCTCGTTAGTGTTTTAGTCTCTAAATTAAGCATATTTAAAGCTCACATAGATTAATCTGGTAATAGAAGTTAAAGTCTACTGGGAGGTAATTTGAAATCCCATTACATCGTCTTTAGAAGACCATTCGTGGTTGACATAGAGCAAGAAGACATCAGAGAGCCACGCTCTCATGAAGTCCTAATAAAGACATCCTGCACATTGATAAGTATTGGAACTGAACTCACGGCTTACTCCAAATCCTTTCCAGAGGGATCTGCGTGGTCAAATTACGTTAAGTACCCTTTTCGTCCTGGGTATTGTAACGTAGGAGTAATTACTAAAATTGGAGAAAAGGTGAAAAGCGTTGAAGTGGGTGATAGAGTCGCGAGCTTAGCTCGCCATGCTGAGTATGTGGTGGTCTCTGAAGATGAAATAGTGAAAATTCCAGAAGAATTAACCAATGAGGAAGCAGCATTCCACACTATTGCCGCTGGAGTGATGAACAGCGTTAGATTAGCTCAAGTGAGTCTAGGAGATAGTGTAGGAGTCATCGGAGTTGGGCTACTAGGTCAGATAGCTATCATATTTAATAAGCTCTGTGGAGCCTTTCCCCTCATAGCCATAGACCTATCAGACTTTCGACTGAAATTGGCCTCGATTTCAGGAGCACATTATACAATAAACCCGAGCAGAGAGGAGATTCACGAGAGAGTGAAAGCATTGACTAAGGAGAGAATGTTAGATGTGGTGTTCGAAGTTACCGGCAATCCACAGGTAATTCCTTGGGCTATAAGGCTATTAAGACGAATGGGTAGGCTCATTATCTTAAGCTCTCCTAGGGGACCTACTACACTTGACTTCCATGATGAAGTGAACTCGCCTAGCAGGGTGATAATCGGAACTCACTTCTCAAGTCAACCCTCTCATGAGACATTGCAAAACCCTTGGACCAGAAAGAGGAATACAGAGCTGTTCTTTGAGCTATTGAGAAACAGAATCATTAGCGTAAAGCACTTAGTGACGCACAAATTCAAATGGTATGAAGCACCAAGGGTATACGAAGAGCTGTGGAAAGACAGAGCTAAGTTCCTAGGAGTGATACTAGACTGGACCTGATCCATTCGCTCTGGAGATAAGAGCGACTATGTTGAATTCCAAAGGATTTATAGAAGTGAAGAAACTAAGAGGAGTGCTCGCACTAACATTAACCTCGATTATCTGGGGATCGTCGTTTCCTATTATCAAAGTAGTAATTGCTGACGTCAGCGAGTATGCTTATACTTGGATAAGGAGCTTAATAGCAGTAATGGGTTTGACTCCTTATGTTGTATACTTATACCTACGTGGATATTCACTAAAGAGCATGAGTAGAGGGGGCCTCCTAGCGGGAATAGCCTACTCGTTAGGACTATGGCTTCAGGGATGGGGCACTAAATATACTACGGCTTCAAATTCAGCGTTTATAACAGGCCTTAACGTACTCTTTGTTCATCTATACACAGCAGTTAAAAAGAAGTGCTATAGCTCTAAGTTAGGTCTGTCTTTATTTCTTTCGATAGCTGGTCTTTATCTACTAACAGTACCTAACTTCGGACCAAACGTTGGGGACTTTCTCGTCCTACTAGGGTCGATAATGTGGGGGATTCAAGTTATACTAGTCAGCACATATAGTTACGGAAACCCCTTTGTATTTACCTTCTTCGAGATGATGCCTGCATTATTCTTCATAATACCAGACGTATTAGAAGGAGGAATAGAGCCCTTAGATGCAAAGAGTCTAAAGGGTATCGTCTACCTAGCGTTGATATGCGGTGACATTGCTTTTACGCTACAGGTTTACGGGCAAAGATTTATAAGTTCAGCTGTCGCAGCGATAATACTACTACTGGAGCCAGTAGCGGCAGCAACGTTTGCCTTTCTAATCTTAGGAGAGGTAATGAGTTCCCTACAGATTATAGGAGCTATATTGATTATGTTGGCTATGTTTCTAGTCTCATCGGATGAGGACTACAGATGAAAGGATTAGATATCGTTTTTAGTCTATCAGTGGTTCTTCTCTCAGCTTCTTTAATGCGATCTTCAAAGAGTAGATGCCTATGGATAATGAAACTATTGAGTATACTAAGAGAGTCATTATGAGAGAACTTATCATATTATAGTTACGTGTGTAAGACAAAAGAGCCTCTCTAACGAGTTTTAGCACATATGTCTGCGGCAACAAGTATGCTAGGCTCCTTAAGCTAGCAGGCAGTGCCTCTACGGGGAAGTAGACACCAGACACCACATTCGATAGTAGCGCAAGAGACCACTGAATCGGCTCCCTCCCTCTCCAACTTTTTAAGAGTATAGTCGTGCTGGCAGACACTAGTCCTATGCCGCTAGTAGCTAGAATTCCTAAAATTACAGAGATCAATGCTAGAGCGTAATCAGCATTGGGTACAAATTTCAAGCCGATCGAGTACCCTACGATTAAGTACAGCGCCAGCACTATTATTTGTTCTAAGTAGCCGTCTAGAACGAATCCCAATATGCCAGCTGTGATTGGGACACCATGTATCATCATATGGTCTATCATGGAGAGACTCTGAGAGAAGAAGCCTATCCTCCCCCTAAGCATCCTCAAAAGTGCGAGGCGATATGCCATCAAGCTATGTGTTAGAAGCTGGTTTATACTAAGTCCTAAAATTATAAAGAGTGCCATTCCTCCCTGTTGATAGAACAGAGAACTTTCAACTACGTTTGACATAATAATCCAAATTAAGACTCCCATCAAGACTTCAATTACTTTAAACGGTAATGTCCATTCTAGCCATGTAAACCTAAGTACAAGACTAAATTTTATGAAGTTTCGAGTAAATATGAAGTACTTTGTAAACTCTTTGTAAAACGACTTCATGAGGCTCTCACCTCGGCAGTCATATGCTGAGGAGTCTTTACTGACTCCTTGTCTTTAACTATACTATTGTCCCTTTGCTTGATCATGTGTATGTAAATGTCCTCTATCGTAGGAGGGGTTATCTTAAGCGATTTGAATGAAACACCTCTAGCTGATAACTCCTTCAGTATTTCATGAGCTTCTTTGATAGAGCTCAAAATAGCCTTAACCATGTTCCCGCTTACATCGAGTATCTCTACGCCTTGAAGCAGTTCCTTAATAAACTTTAGAGGCCCCTCAATCTCTAATATGAAGCGCCTCACTAGGCTTCTGAATTCGTCTAGAGCTCCATAAAAAACTTGTCTGCCATTGTATAGGAAGAGGATATGATCAGCTAGTCTTTCAGCCTCTTCCAGATTGTTTGTAGCGTATATGACGGTAGCTTTATTCTCAGAGGCAAGAGTCCTTAAAAGGTTCATTATATCGGTAGCAACCTCTCTTGATAATCCAACTAAGGGCTCATCCATTAGATATATGCTAGCTTCTTTAAGTAATCCAGCTGCTAGTATCAATCTTCCAACCATTCCCATAGAGAAGGTTCCAATTCTAGTGTTCATATACTCTGTAAGGCCTACTAGTTCCAGTACCTCTGGTACTCTTGATTTATTGAGACCATATATTTCAGCATATAATTCAAGGTTTCTTCTAGCAGTAAGTCCTATATTAATCCACATAGCTCCAGATGCAGTAAGTCCCGGAATATAGGTGAAATACTTTGCATAGGTACTGAAAGGTGCACGAGTTAAGTCCATATCATTTAAAAGTATTCTTCCCTCACTTGGAGCTAATAGTCCAGCTAACACTTTTAATAACGTGGTCTTACCTGAGCCATTAGGACCTATGACAACTAATATCTTGCCACAGTCTAATTCGAAGCTCACCTTCCTTATTGCATAAACCTTCTCCTTCTTCACACTCTTGGAGAAATACTTATTGTATATCTCATTGAAAAAGCCACCAGGGTCATCTGTGCTATAACTTATGCGTTTCGTGAACACATATTTTGTGAATGTTCTGCTTAGATTCTCTACCTTAAGCGTCATCACTCTATCAACTCCTTTATCTCCTCCTCTAGTGGAGGTATGATGAAGCCTGCCATTAAGGAGGTCACCATAAGAGCCTGAAGACCATTACCAGTTATTTGATATTCTCCTCTCTTCTTCGCTGATATGAACCGATTTTGAAGAAGTATCCGTAAATGGTGGTATAGCTGTCCACCTTCTAGACCAGTGATTTGACTCAACTCACGAGCTGTTTTTGAGCCTGTACAAAGAGTCTTCAATATGGCGACTCTAGCTTCATTCGACAATATCTCTGAGAAGAGAGCAATCCTCTTAGGATGTAATCTTAAAATCTCCGAAGGACTCGACACTAATTCCCAACGCGTTTTCCTCTCATTAATAGTTAAGAGGCTAGCTATTAACACAAATCCCTTCTCGTACTCATCACTGTATCTTACTAACTCCTCCTTAATAGAATCCAATAATGAAGGTTTAGTTAAGGTAACTCTCTCTTGAACGAATTTAGATTTTAACTCTTCTAACTCTTTCTCTAGCCTTGAGACTCTTTTCTCTAATTCTGAAAACCTATTCTCTACACTCATACAATATATTGTTTTATTGTATAATTATATAAATATTACTCTAAAACAATGAAGTGTACTTTTTCTATTCCTAAATATCAAAGAGTTATGACATTAGATGTAAGGTGTAGATAATAATAAGGTCATTAATAATCAATATGGACACTATTCTTCTTGAGCAAGGGGAAGTCTTTCTTTCACGATATTCCATAGACTATAGGTATTCACGAAAAGCTTTTATACCTCTACGCTGGGAGAGAAAATGAGCCCCGGTCGTCTAGCCAGGTCAAACTTCCGGGGTTAACCTGCGAGGGACTAAGGATCTTGGCCTCTCGAGCCAAAGTTGGAGGGAATCCCCTCCATTGGATACCCGGGTTCGAATCCCGGCCGGGGCACTTACTTTTCATTAACCTAAGGTAATGATGAACCATCTTATTCTCTCAAGAAGTTTGTTTTATTCCTTAATTACTTCAACTCGAGATCATCTCTATCCATAATGAATCCAAGGAACTTATTCGTGAGATAAAGTACAGAAATTATTAATATACTTCCTAGTCGCTAAGCAACATCTAAAACCTTCAATCGATCATTAGGTCTCCATGATGTCCCATAATATCTTACCTTCAGCATCCTTGGGAATAGGCAAACCCAAGTGTGCTGAAATCGTTGGAACTATATCTACGAGGGAGGAATTACGCTTTAACTCGTAACCCTCCCTTATGCCTCTACCTTTTATAAATAATATTGAATTCACAGAAAAGCTTCCTAACACGGCTCCAGGCATGAACGAACCATGGTCTCCAGTTTTATACTTACTCTTAGTGACAGCTAGTCTGAGAATCTGTTCATGGTCGAGTACATCACAACAAGATGCCTCATAAGGGCCATCAGTAGTAGCATAGCCTGGTTTTAGAAAGTATATTACATCCCCAACTCTATCTCCCCAGAGTCCGAAGCTTCGTGCATCTTGCTTCTTTAACGCTAATGCTACTACTTTCTCTCCCGTATCGGGGTCTTCTATATCATATAATATGTCTATTATTTGTTCCTGTAGATTTTCGTACTCTTCACCACTCCTCACGATTCCGCCAGGGTCCCTTCCCTTCAAGTTAATCCATATGAATGGAGGCTCGCCATAAGGGAACACTTTGCTTCTCTTCCAGTTAACAACGTACTTTCCCAACTCCTCATTCCAATAGTAAGTTAAGAGTCCTTCATCCATAAACGGTCGAGCTATCCAAACATAGCCTAGTATAGGTAAAGCTGCATGGTCAGAAACAACTACGGTTAGAGCGTCTGGAAACATCCTCATGACCTCTCCAACGATTCTGTCCAATACTCTGTAACTATGTTCAAACACCCTCCATGCACTTTGTGCTCCTGCTTCAGAGTATCTGTGATGCTTGGGGTACAAAAGCCCAAGATAAGTATGATTTATGGCATCCAGCAAGTGATAGTGCATTATGAGCACATCTGGGTCAAGCTCCCTTCTGATTAGGGCTATCACTCGCAAGAACCAGTCCGCTTGAATTTCTGCGTATTCTCCTCCATAGTTCTCGTATCCACCTATATATGGGCCTACTTCGCTTATGATTTTCTCCTCAAAGAAATCTGGATAAGCCCATCCATGAACAGGTACTATCTCTGTTCGTTGTATAGCCAATTCCTTTCCATCAGGACTAATTCTTAAGAGTCTGAACCTGAATATGCCCTCAGCTTTACTACACCGAGTTCTAAAGCCCCTAATCAAATATTTCTCATAAAGCCATCTATGCCTCCAGTGAAAACGGTCTGTTAATCCTGCTATGCTGAACTTTTCCTTGATCCATTTACTCCACTTGCCTACCTTCAATTCTGCTACTTTATTTAAGCAGTTCTTTCCATCGCAAACTAACACTGTGTCATATTCCTCCTTAGAGGCATATATCAGTAGATTGTATATCTTCTCGTCGCTTACTCCTTCTTTAGGTTTTAGCTTTCCCTCTCTTTCTATTAACTCTGTTTCACCACTAACAAGTAAGGCCGACTCCAGTGGGGGCTTAGCAGAAGGAGGAACGTTAGTCCATCCAGTTGCTTTCATAACGTGAATTTTAACGTAATTGCCCACCACCTTTCCTGCCCAATCTCTTAGCTCTACGAAGAGCTTCTTAGAAGTTGCGTAGATAGTTGGTCGATAGAATCTCCATGGATTAGTGGGATTCAAGCCACCTATGACCACACCTTTCTTTATTGTAGGAGGCCAGGCAACAGGGTAGTTTAAAATAGCACACTTTAATCCCTTTTTCTCATAAACATCCCAGAGGAATTCAGCCTGGCAGTAAGTAGAAATTTGAGACCTAGACCGAAGTCTCATTCCATAGTCTAGTGGTTCTCCTGGTATGTGTATGTAGAAGCTAGTAACACCATGCGTGCCAGTATATGCACCTGTGACTATTGTAGCCCAATTAGTGGGAGTGTCAACTGGAGCTACAGGGAGTACCTCTCCATAGGATCCTTCCTCCATCAATTTTTTGAAGTTTGGAAGTTTTCCTTCATCAGCAAAGTGTTTCACAAAGTAGTACATTGCTCCATCAAAACCTAATATAACCAATCTTTTGTTTCCACCCCTAACCAAGATAATCCACCTACCTTTCTATCATATACCACTTTATCGATTCCCGAGGGGCTTTCTTTAGTTCAGGAATTTCTCCGCCAGCAT
>Ga0180302_10001395_pt1 | contig 11432 bp, 13 predicted proteins | sample GuaBasSediGuay17_FD_121794 | JGI IMG/M metagenome (GOLD analysis project Ga0180302, IMG submission 121794) | Subseafloor sediment microbial communities from Guaymas Basin, Gulf of California, Mexico - Guay17, Core 4571-4, 12-15 cm | ecosystem: Environmental > Aquatic > Marine > Hydrothermal... | reverse complement strand
GTTACTATAATTTGTATATTACGCCGCTTAAGAGTGTTTTTGTCCCAAATTATGATCTAGGCGACATAGTATATGTTGTTAAAAAGACACCGTCGGAGATAATTATACGGGTTGTAGGAAGATTTGGTGTTCCCGTCGAATTCGAGTTGGAGGGGAGAATAATCAGAGCGAAGGAAGCAGCAGTAATTAAAATGTCGGGCTTATCAGTAATAAGCGATAAACTCCTCGAAAAATGTGGAAATCAGGGTGTTGGCAAATGCTTAATACTTGTTGATAATAGCAAGAAATCAGTCCGCATATACTCAGAAAGAAAACTCAATATGGTACGGTTTCTAAATGAGTGTTCCCGGGATCCTCATACAAGCTCACTAATTACAGCTTTAGAATTAGGATACAGACTTAAAAATATCTATGGTGATGATGCTAAGGAAATCCTCAATAAATATTTCGAACAATTTAGAAAAAAGCATGGTGTCCTAGTTATTTAGACTTCTAATAAGGGCTGTAAAGTTGAAAAATATCGGAATCACTTTCCTATCAGCTCTAATTTAGCCAAGTATACTATATGTCTGATTTCTGGGAGTATTAGTTTTTCCAATGCTAGCCTTACTGCGCTTGGAGAGCCTGGCACCGCAAAAACTATTAGGTCGTCATAGAGACCTGCTATAGCTCTGGATAGCATAGCTGATGCTCCTATCTCCTGATATGATAAGTACCGGAATAGCTCTCCAAATCCATCTATTTTCTTTTTTAGCATAAGCTCTAGGGCTTCTATAGTTGCATCATCCCATGTTATTCCAGTACCTCCAATGAATAATACTGCATCAGCTTTCTGCTTAATTGATTCTTCGATAGCTCCTATTATGGCTCTTCTCGAATCCGGAATTATTCTTTTTGTTAGAACTGTAAAACCAGCCGTCTTTATAATTTTTGTTGCTAACTCTCCGCTTACATCCTCAATTTTTTCTCCTTTCTGAAGAGATCTAAAGCGCGATGTGCTCACCACATATACAGAGAATCTAACATCCTTTACTCTCTTCTTAGCCTCCTCTTTATGATTTTTATGGTTCATTCGAATTTCACCTTCTCCACAACAATTATATCAGATATCCTAGTCCAGGGATAATTCCCAGTCTCATCCTTCTCATATTTCTTGACCATATCCCAAACATTCAGCAGAGCCATACTCACACCCATCAACGCCTCCATCTCAACCCCAGTCCTAGCAACACTTTTGACAGTAACTTCGACCTCTACATAGTCATCGCTTAGCCTAACATCAACGTCAACATGCGTTATCTCTATCTGATGACAAAATGGTAGGAGCTCAGAAGTTCTTTTAACAGCATTCATAGCCACAATTTTGGTAACCGTTATGACATCTCCCTTCTCCACACGTCTCTCCTTAATGAGTTTAATTGTTTCTCTCCTAAGTTTTATCCGTCCTCGAGCCTTCGCGACCCTTAAAACATATCTTTTGGGTGTTATATCGACCATACGAGCCATAATTCAACACCTTTGAAGCTTGAAACACATAGCTCTAAATAGTTTATAGCCAATATAAACTATCAAAATCCGCTGTTCTAATAGAAAATTTTAGATAACCGCATCTATTGTCTGAGGGATCCGATGGTGTTTTGATATAGAAGACTTATATTAGTCCTTTTTCCTCTGGGGAGATAATTATTAGTAATATTAATGGCGATAACCGCCTAGATATGTTTGCTACAAGCTTTGTGGGAGAGTTAATAGCATTGGATGAAACGAGTGGTTCTATTTTGTGGAAGTATCCGATAAATAGCACTCTTTGGCCTGCTAACCTTGTCGATCTTGATGGTGATTTGAGATTGTTGTTGGAGATGAAAGCAGTCTTTGTGCTCTTGATGTCGCGGATAGCGGCTTCCAGATTTATCGGCAGGGGGCAGGAATCTTAACTTTACGCGGAAGAGAAACCAGGTTTTTTATCGATCGTGATATGGATTTTCTCTCTGATTATTCTGAGTTGTACCTAGGTACTGATTTGGCGGAGAATGATGCCGATGGTGATTGTGTGGGGATGGAAGGTCTACTATGGTTTGGATCCGATAAATCCTAGTGACGCTGAGCTAGATGTCAATGGTGATGGGCTCTCAAATTTGGAGGAATATAAATACTAACCTTACGAGAAATGGTACTGATGACGATAAAATGCTTGACTCATGGGAAGATGGGAAGCCAAATATGATCTGGATCCCAGTAACGCCCCTCTAGATTATGATTCAGATTGTCTATCTAACCTGGTGGAGTTTAACATAGGTACTGATCCAACAAACACCAACAGTGATGGTGACTTATTTGGGGATGGGGTTGAGGTATCTACTAGAAGCGACCCAACAGATCCCATGACGCCTTGGCTATTCATTGTGAGTTATATCATTGCTGAGATGATCATTACAGTCCTTATTTTTAGAATGGAGATCATCTACAAGAAAAGTAAGAGATCGTACACCCAAATTGGCATAGGGAAAGCTATTGAGATGAAAGAGGATTTTCTGTTGGTTTTTTGGCCTCTCTTTTTCTGATGTCAATTCCCAATTTAATCTTTCTGGTACTAATTATTATTTTAGAAGCCTACTATCGGTGCATATAATAGGATGAATCATTATCTTGGTGATGCTTAGTGGAAATCCGCATAGTTATGGGTGACATTACCGAGGTTGTATGTGATGCCATAGTTAATCCTGCAAATAGTTTGATGATTATGGGTGGTGGCGTGGCTGGTGCTATTAAGAGGAAGGGCGGCACCGCTATTGAGAAAGAGGCAAAGAAGTTTGCACCGGTTCCCATTGGTGAAGCTGTTGTTACGTCCGCAGGCTCTCTTAAAGCTAAATATGTTATTCACGCTCCAACTATGGAAAAGCCTGCCATGCGAACTACTAAAGATAAAGTAGAAAGGGCCATTAGAGCCGCTCTGATGAAGGCCATTGAGCTCGGTGTAGAGTGTATAGCTTTTCCTGGTATGGGGACCGGTGTTGGTGGGCTATCTGCAGATGATTTCGTTACGATTTTTCTGAAGGTTCTTTCTGAGATAAGAAATTCTCTTCTTAGATCCTCTATAAGGAGAATTCTTCTTGTTGCCTACACATCTGAGTTGTACGAAGCCATGAAAAAAGTGGAGAGAGAACTAGACTTAGAGAACTTTTAGAAGTTCCAGGGATCTGATGGGAGGTTCCTCCACCTCTTTGCGAACTCCCTCATATAGCTCTGAGCAGCATCCTTTAGAATTTTTAGTGTTTCCTCGACACTTGTTTTGAAGTTCGCTGCCAGAATTGTTATTGAGCATCCATTCATATTTTCTGTTTGGATCGCCAGTTTTGTTCCATTCATATTTAGGAGACCAAATTTAAAGTTAGGATCCTTGAAGAGAATATCGAAGTATTGCTCATAGATCTTCTCTACAAGATCTTTCTTCCCGGCAATTGATATTGGGAGGCTTTGGGAATCATATATTGCTATGGCTTCAGCCCCTAGCCTATCCAGCAGAGCCTGTGATATGAAGTCTATATAGTTCCCTCTTAATGTGTTGTAGAGGCTTCTGAGAAGAACTAACATGCTTAGTGTGTCATGTATGCTCGTTTCTAACACAAGGATTTTTGATTTTGAACCCGCTACAGCATTCTTTATTTCTTCTCCCGATAGGGCTCCCTCTATGTCCTGTTTATGTGCAAGAAGAATTATTTTAGGTTTCTTTACAGCATATTTACTACGCATCTTCTTTATGAACTTAAAATACTCCCTTACCTCTGGAAGCCTCTCTGGTCTTGCAGCATCAACAACAAATACTATGTAATCTGCGGATGGGAATAATATCCTATAGAAATCCTCATTCAGCCTATACACCTTTTGCCCAGGGATTATAGATATTGTTAGCCCGGCCCTACTTAGTCTCTCAACCCCTGTGGATGCCACCGTCTTTGATGCCCTCTCACTATCGAGGTATTGTAAGAACAACTTTATGGATGTTTTACCTGCCCTGTCAAGACCCACAAACACAGCGTTAACCATAATAATTCACCGTAATACCTACTGGGCACGGTACTTATAAGAGGAGATATTGCCCAAGTAATATTGGGGAAAGAGAATTAGAAATAGACAAGAACGATAATAGCTATTATTCCTAGAGCTATTTCTGCCGCCATGAAATATTTATTCTTTACGTATTCTAATAGAAATTCTTCTAGCGAATTCTTTCCTATTACTAGACTTGACATCTTCTCATATAGACGTAGACCGATCGTCCTCCTAGTTATTGGATAGAATATATATACACTCCAATCTACCATATCGAGAGCCAGATGAAGTAGGCTAAATAGCGGTGTCCACCAATATTTGAACCCGAACCAGTATAGTAGTGGTACAAATACCATCCAGGGAACAATACTATGAAGTGGTGAGGCTCTGTGCTCGGAGGGCTTAAAAACTACATCGCCATCTAGAAAAACACCAAAGAGGAGAGCTAGTAGAAAGGAACATATGTCGGAGGGAAAAAACATTGTCAAGAATCTCCATAGAAGATATGTGGTGGCTAGATGTGCAAGAGGCAACATTTTGTTCATCTAGCGGATCCTAGGTCAGTGTGAGAGGTGGGTCATCATGACTTTTCTAGACGGCAAGTCAATCATCATTCCTAAAGAAATACATTAAAGTTTTTTCTAATATTTCTGGGGAGATAAAGTTGTTTTTCATTGAGATTGATCGAAACACAAAACTGTATCTCGTATTAGTATTCGCTGTGTCTTATTGCTTGGAGGCTGGCATAATTCTAGGGAAGATATATGGGGATTACACACTTGCTAATCTCTTCTTAATATTACTTGTTTTCACACCGGCAACTATAGCGGGTATTATGGTTAACATGTTTGGTGAGCCACCATATTTTCTGAGAACAAAACTTAGGAATGCCAGGTTTCTCTTTGTTGCCTATGCCTATCCTCTCTTTCTGATAATCTTAGCAGCTATTCTCTTAGACTTACTGGGTTTTGATATTGACTGGGGGCTCACCGCATATAAGGCTCAGCTATATTGGACAGCTATCCAAAGTGGTATCTCTCCAGATACGTTCTATGAGATGATGCTGATAGGTGCTTTAGCCGCACCAATAGTTAATTCGCTATTCGCATTGGGAGAGGAAGTTGGCTGGAGGGGATATCTTCTAGACAAGCTTCTAGCCCGAAACCCCCTTGAGCGAGTCATAATTTTTATAGGGGCTATCTGGGCCCTATGGCATGCCCCGCTAATAGCGATTTTAGGGTACAACTACAAAAGTCTTAGGGCTCTCGGTTTACTACTATTCATACCGTTCTGCATATCCCATGGGGCGATTCTGATATGGCTCAGAATAAAAACTGAGAGTATATTAACTCCAGCTCTGGGACACGGAGCAATCAATGCTTTTATCTGGTATGGTGCTGCTTTGCACCCAGAAGGCAATGAACTACTACACCTCGTGCTAGGTGTCCCAGGAGTTCTTGTCGCATCGATTCTTGGATTTATTATGTATAGAGACCTAAAGAAGGATTTGGTATTCATACAATTACAATAGGTATTAAGTATTGTTGAGTCTTCTCCTCACACTAGCAGAAATTCTTGAATCTTTTTGTTAGTTCATCAGCTTTCCTTATTAGGCCTGCTTCGTTGAACGTTCTTATCACCGTTCTAAAAATTCTGCATGCCAGCTCCCTATATCTCTCTACGTTTAGCTTTTGGTGGGCCAGTAGGAACGCATATATTACCGATCTGCCTATCCCAGCGAGCTGTGCGCCTCCCAACTCTATGCTTGGTACTAACACATGTATATGCACATCGAGAAAATCCATAACCTCACCAACCTTTCTTTTGTCTAGGAAATCCCATGAGGCTACCAGGAAGCATGATATCATGTATGAGAATGATGATGCTATTTTTCCTTGAGTGATGAACCATTTATAGAGTCTTATCAGCTTCTGAAGGCCGTATTTTAGTACTTTTTCCTTATTTTTCCTATCCATGTATCTTATTGCCATCGACATTAATAGGCTTATAAGATTCGAGGAGAAACTTGCGAGTTTATAGGGTTGGACAAATTTCCAGCCATCAATACCCTTGACATTTAGCCCATCCAGAACTATAAATGTGGCTTCAAGTTCTTCTATTACCGAAATATTTAACTCCATTAGACACGATGAGACACCGCTTAGAAATGTTACGATGACTTCTAAGTAAGGTCTTATCTTGCTTGCTTCTTGGAGTATTGCGGCTAGAAAATCAAGAAGAAGCTGCCTCGAATTCCTGACAAAACTTCTTAATGCCTGTTCCCTTGTGAGGAGCATATAGAGATTCACTATGGTCGCGCCCAATACTTGAAACACGTCTATTAGTGACGAAACAAATATTGGTAGCTTTGCTCTAAGAATTCTCCGAATATATTTTATGTACATCCTAATGTTTAGGGTTATCAGGGACATTTTCTCCCTCAGCATAAGTACTGGTGATTCTATGAGGGCTGTGATAAGCATTTGATACGTGATGATATTGGGTATCGCCACTAGAAGAACCTTGCCATCCTCAACAGTATTAGAATTAAAAATCCTATCCAGCCTAGATAGATTCTCCTTAGCTCTCCTCTCCCATATGAGGAGATATTTTCTTATCTCGTCGTAGCTAGTTATTGTATATGCTTTCTCAAGGATTTTTTGCCTCTCATATAGGGCGATTAGATATGAGTATATAACATCAGATTTGTTCTTGAAAAATTCTGCAAGCTTGATGGCGAAGTCCCCAAAAACTCCTATGAGGGGAGATATGAAGAGAAAAGCTAACATTAGGGAGTCCTCATAATCAAAACTAAACTTTTCGGTTGCCTCGAGATACGCTTCGATGAGCTCTGTAACCCCTATACTTTGCTTTAGATACTCAATTTCTTTTCTTAGAAGATCAGCATAGACATTATCCTCGGGTAGCGTATCAGCGAGGCTTTCCAATTCCTCTAGAGGAGGAGCAGGCCTATTTATTATAGACCTCGCTAGGATACCCATTTTAAGACTAAAAATTCTATTGATAAGACTTTCGGAGTCTTTGGATAGGAGATATGCCAGGTTAAAATCTCCGTTGAGGGCGTATCTTATCGCTGATTCCCTAGCTTCTGTTTTTTCCATGAATACTCGCCACCTTCTTCTTTCTCTCTTAGCTGAAAGATTTAATAATCTCTTAATTCGCTCTATTCTCTGCATTGTTGGTTTCCTCACAGCTATCTGTTCGTAGAGGGGAACCCACATATTAACTAGGATATCGGCTACACTTATGGGAACGCTGGGCTCAACATATCTTTGGAGCAACTTCTCGACTTTCTTGCTTAAGGTATTATCAACTATCTCCCTTGCCGGCTCTATTTCATCCGAACTATCTATTTTTGCTGCAATGAATAGGAGAAGTCGCTCTACGTAGTCTCCAGCTACTGATGCCAATGAGAACACTAGGTATCCCTTATTTGTATCTGTTATTAGAAGCTTATCGTCGCCAAAATCAACTCTTCGAACCTTACCTATACCGAGAACCTCCGAGAGAGCCCTAACAGCATATACCAGACTAGCAACGAGTTCTTTGCTTCTGATCGGTATTAGTGTTGATATGCTTATAGGTATTCCACCCTTCGTCGTAACACCCACAATTTTTATCAAATAGAACACCTAATCACAAACACTTAATTTTACAAAAGCACAAGGAGAATTCAACACTATTAATAATACCTTTATAGTGAGGGATAGCCATGGGATTGGGTTTTATCGAGTAGGATATTATAGTATGGCTAACCCATGTTTGGAACGTACTTCTTTTGGAGGTCTGCAAGTTCCAGTAGGAGGTCAATCTCACCGAGCCTATCAGCCTTTGTGAATTCAGATAGTTTTCTGGTTGCACCTCTGATTATGATTTTCCTTATGAGTTCGTACATAGAATTCGTCATGTTTGTTAGCCTATCAACAAGGTCTATTGGATATGGGCAGGCTGTATGAGACGAATTAGCATTCAGCCAAGACAGGATATTTTCTAGGCCTATACCCGAATAGTCTGCTATCTCAAACCTAACCACATGCCTTGATCTATATGGTTTTATAAAGCCCACGAACACGTCCTTGGTCCACGGATTCTCATTTAGGAACGATAGGAATGTTTCTCTCCTATTCTCCGTAACAAGAGTTCTATCGATTATAGGGGAGCTCCCAAGATGACCTATGAGCAGAGCTTCACCAGGTTGGAGTATTAGTGTCGCTAATGCTTTATCACTAGTCCTCTCCAATGCTCTTCTCGTATTATCATCTAGCATTATTTCCCCTTCCTTTTCGAGGATTTTTATTAGCCCTCTCCCTATGAAATGTGACCTGACTCTTTTGACTATCCCTATAACTGTTTTCTTTTTCTCTTCGCAGAACTCCGCTACTTGTCCAGAGATCTCTAATAGCTTCTCCTCTTGTGTGTAGAAGCGTGTTGTAACAACTACTATTGGCCAGAGAGGTATTATTGGGCCATCAAACATCAATATTTCCCAGGGCTTGGTCTCGAAGCTTGGGTCTTTTAGGATTTCACATGCTATTTTTCTTTCCACAATTTTTGATATCGCTGTTTGGATCCGTCCAGTAATTTCCTCTCCGCACTTCACAGCTATCCTCATGCCCCTATTTATCCTTAGATCTACACCTCTAGCTCGTGGATATCTTATGTAGCCACCTACCACGACGAATAAGTCTCCATAGACGAGAGGTAAGGGTGTTCGGAAAGAGGAATCTATAGCGTATATTCCTTTGATATCTGGGGTTCTCTTAGGATCCAATCTGACTATCTTTGCTGGGCTTTCAGTATCTTCTATGACTCTGCGTATATCGGCTATCACGCTTAGGATGTAAGCGATCTGTTCCCCTATCTTATATGCTTCTTCAAGAGATTTTTTCGAAAGTTCTGTTATCAGTTCAGGTGTTAGATCTGGTTCTTCCTCTTCCTCCAAGTCATATTACCTCTTTAACCTCCTTAACTCTGATGGCGATGGGTTTTCTAAGGGGATTCATTAATCCCGCGACGTAGAATTCTCTCGGGACGAGCTGCGCGAGGTTCGACATGTCAACTCCCGTTATATCTGTGAAGTCCTGTATCTCACGTAGATCTGTTGTTTGACTTAGCTTAGAGAAAAACACTGTATTTATGTTGGCTCTTATATCTGGATCTATGCTCCTCGCTAATCTTTGCGATGCGAGTATCAAGCCATACTTCCATTTCCTACCCTCCCTCGCGACTCTCTCCACTTGCTCTTTGCAGTATCCACTGCCCCAGGTATAATTTTGTGCTTCATCTATCACAACAACAAGGTTTATCGGCACATATCTTCGCTCCTTTCCCAGGAAGTTCTTCTCGAATATCCATCTCCATCCACACTCAATTATGTCTCCAACAATTGTTCTTTTCATTTCTAAAGTCTCCTCGAAGGATAAATCTATTACAAGAGGCTTTCCTTGGTCCTTGGCCTTACGTGCTAGTTCGATGATGTCTTCTACCGAGTATTTCCGGCCGAGAAGCATACTCTCAATAAGTTCTGGTTCGACAAAATACTGCATTCTCATGCCGAGGCTCCTAACAGTATCATCCCTCGCACCAAGCGTCTTTGCTATTGTCTGCAGCCTAGTGGTTATTTCTCGGTGAACATTCTTTAGTTCTTCTTCGCGACTATCTGTAGATTCGAGGCGTTTCCTATATTTTGGTATACTCTTCTTCAGCTCCGCCCCGAAGAACTCTAGGTATGTGGTGTAGTATTCGCTCAGTCTAAGCTTCTTCATGAAGAAATCCGCTATTCCGAGGGGCCCAAGCTCGATCTCAAGTGAGCATATCGTTGTATCTGGATAAAAAACAGTGTAGTCCATCCCAGTATGGTCGAAAACTATCACAGCATACTCTGTCTTCTGAACTATCTCATCTATTAGAACCTTAACAAGTCTTGATTTCCCCATACCTGTAGCACCAAACACACCTATGTGGTACTGCACATATTTAGGATCGAGGGGTATCTCGACATCTACTGAGTATTTGTGTGTGCCTACAACTATTGGGGCTTGGGAGTTAGATATTGTTGTTGCTAGAAGCCTCGTTATTATGTCGCCCCGCTTAACCCTATAAACCTTACTGCCAGGAAATGGAACATATGTCACATTCCTACTTATACCAACAACGTTGTTATCCTCAACAAGTATCTCGGCGAGGGGCATTATGTGTACATTTGTGTATACAAGCTTCTCAATCTTGTCAATAGCATCGGGATATTCCTCGATGCCTACCTTAACGCGTTTCCTGAGATATGGTTCGAGCCTACTTATCCTTCGTAAAACGCCAAGTATTATCGGAGTTCCAGGATGCTCCTCATCATAAATAAGCATAAGTTCTTCTTCTCTTATCGAAATTTCCGGATCCCCAGCGAAGATAGACACCGGGATGCTTGTCACGGAGGCATCTGATAGAGCAAAACCAACAAGATTGTCTCCTAGGAGCTCATCAATACTTATGTTGATGGTCAAGAAGAAACACCTAGATAAATGGCTACCAAAATTACAATATATCACATTATTAATTTAGTAGCAAAAGTAGGGGCGGTGATCTATCTTGGAGACAAAATTGCTATTCTATGAGGATCCATATCTTAGGGAGACCAAGGCCAAAGTTGTTAAAATCGAAGATGATGTTGTTTGGTTGGATCAAACAATATTCTTTGCGGAGAGCGGAGGCCAAGAATCTGATCGTGGCTACATAGACAATATTCAACTGATTGATGTTCGGCCTGAGGATTTTGGACATATCCTATCGGAGAAACCAAGTTTTGGTGTTGGAGACGAGGTAAACCTCGTTTTAGATTGGGATCGGAGATATCGCATCATGCGTCTCCACTCCGCCGCGCATCTTGTAAGCATAGCTGTTGAGGAAGTTATAGGTAAACTTGAGTTGATAGGATCTCATGTGAGCCCCGAGAAATCTAGGCTCGACTATGCGTTTGATGGTAGGATTTCCGATTATTTTGATGCAATCATGGAGTTTATCAGACCCTATCTCGAGAAACCCCATGAGATTGTTATATATAGGAAACCTGAGAATCCTCAGATAAGAGTATGGAAGCTAGATCGCTGGGAGTTACTGTGTTGTGGTCTTCATGTTAGTAATACTAAGGAGATTGGCCAGATCCGTCTAAAAAGGAGGAATTTAGGGAGGGGTAAGGAGAGAATAGAAATATACCTAGTATAATATCCCTAAATTCTCTCTATGCAATTATTATCCTACTATTTATGATTCACAATCAGCAGACCAGGCAATATTCTTTGCTTTTTTATAGCTTAATGCTAATCTAACTTACATTTGGATTTCTTACTGATTTTTTGGCTGAGGGGATT
>Ga0180302_10001393_pt1 | contig 11436 bp, 11 predicted proteins | sample GuaBasSediGuay17_FD_121794 | JGI IMG/M metagenome (GOLD analysis project Ga0180302, IMG submission 121794) | Subseafloor sediment microbial communities from Guaymas Basin, Gulf of California, Mexico - Guay17, Core 4571-4, 12-15 cm | ecosystem: Environmental > Aquatic > Marine > Hydrothermal... | reverse complement strand
GTGTTTGCATACTATTCCTAAGACCTCCTTAGCCTCCTCCAAGGCCTCACGGCTATTAGCCCCTACAACTCTGGGCAGGCTCTCTAAGGTCTTTGAGGGATCGTCAAACCAGTCCCTCCTGGGAGCCACGGCCACCTTGAAGCCCCTGAGCTTATCTAATACCCAGTCGACCCAGGATGGCGTTATGGTGCTCTCGATCACCACGAGCTTCTTCCCACCCTCACATATCTTCGAGACCACGTCCTCTAAGGCTTCTTTCCAAGGTCTGCCGTTGCGCTCGGTGTTGACGGCTATGAAGTGAACAGCCACTTTGTCATCAGACACCACGCGCTTGTAGTCTAGAGTAGCCTCTATGTTTGGCATGGCGTCAGAAAGCTTAAACGGCACCCAGTCTTGAAGCGTCGGTATGTGGGGTGGAGGCTGCCCCCTGGATATGGCCTTTACAATCCTCGGGTTTATGTCGTAGCATATGGACTTAACCCCCTTGACCGCGTAGAAGGCAGCCGTCGAGAAGCCTATGTAGCCCGACCCCCAAATAGCTATCTTCGCCTCGCCTTTGAGCAGCTTGCTTCTTAAGTTCAAGGTTTTCAGCCTCTAAGCCTAGAGAGACCTCAGCTTATTCTGTATTAAACTATGTTGTGCATACTCGCTAAAGACTTTAAGCCAACAGGCTAGAAATAGAGCTCTCCAAAGAAGCCTTGCATACTCATCTCCTAGACGCCCCTCGGCGAACTTCTCGATTAACCTCTTTAGGTCTCCTAGCTTTAGGTAGCCTTCTAAGTGTTCCTTAGCGTTCTCTAGGTACTGTGAGGCTTCTCGAGCTACCTCTCTAAGCCACTTGGCTTCAGGCACTTCAAACCCTATTTTGCTCCTCCTGAGCCTTATAGGCTCCGGCAGTATTCCCTTAAGCGCTTGCCTGTGGACGTACTTGGTCCAGCCATCCTTAATCTTCATATCCTCAGGCATGGACATGCTGAGCTCGGCAAGCCTGTGGTCGAGGAAGGGCACTCTGCTCTCAATGGAGTAAGCCATGCTGTTCCTGTCCTCGTACTTCAACAGCTCGAGGAGCCTGCCTCCCGTCAAGTCCTTGGCTAAGGCCTCATTTAGCGCCTCAGCCCTAAGCTCCTCTACGACGTGCCTAGCCCTCCTCACCTCATCACTCATGATCTCCTCGGCCAGCTTAACCCTCTTGCCTAGAGCGACTGCTAATCCCAGTTTAGCCTTAGAGGCTATGAGGTCTCTGAGCTTGTAGGCCTCCTTTAAGGCCCTCCCGAGCTTCCCCCTCTTGACGAGCTCCTTGATGTAGAGCGGTATGTAAGCGTGATAGCCAGCTAACAGCTCATCTCCACCCTGCCCGTCTAGGACTGCCTTGACGTGCTTAGAGGCTAGCTCCATGACCTTCCACTGAGCGTAGACGCTAGGACCTTCAGGTGGCTCTTCGTGCACAGCTATGAATCTCTCCAGCTCCGCCATGAGCTCCCTCGACGTAGGCCTAATCGTGTACCTCTCAAGCTTGAAGCTCTCGACTACGACATTGACGTACTCCTCCTCGCTTATCTCCTCGTCCTCAACTATTGAGGAGAAGCTGAGGAGCTTAGGCCCAAGCCCCTTCTCGCAGACAACCCCTTCATTTATAAGCTTGTGAGATGCAGCCACGATGCTTGACGAGTCTATCCCGCCGCTGAGCAGGAAACCCAGTGGGACATCGGTTCTCAAGTGTAGCTTGACGGCGTCTAGGAAGGTCCTCCTCCACTCCTCCACATACTCCTCCTCTCCACCGCTCTCAACCTTGAGTGTGAAGTTAAGGCTCCAGTACCTAACCTTTCTGAGCGAGAGGGTATCGATGTCGACTTCCACGTAGTGAGCAGGTAAAACTTGAAGGACTTCTGTGAAGAAAGTCTCCTCCCTGACTTGGGGGCGCTGGAAGGTTAAGTAGTGGTATACGAGCTTAACATTAGGCTTAAAGCCTGAGAACATAAGTAGAGGTTTAATCTCCGATGAACACGCCACGAGGCCTCCTTTAGCTGTGTAGTAAAGGGGTTTTATGCCGAACCTATCTCTGACCATGAACATCCTCTTGGCCCTCAAGTCCACGATGATGAAGGCCCACATCCCTATGATCCTCGAGAGAAGGCCTTCAAGCCCCCACTCCTCATATCCATGTATGAGCACCTCGGCGTCGCTGTCAGACTTAAACCTATGCCCTCTCTCGAGGAGCTTCTCTCTAAGCTCTCTGTAATTGTAGACCTCGCCGTTGAAGACGAGCCACACCCTGCCGTCCTCATTTGGCATGGGCTGGTGGGCATTAGCTGAAAGGTCTATTATGCTAAGCCTCCTGTGAGCAAGCCCCAGCCTAAACCCCTCACCGCTAAACCCCTCTATCGACCTGTAGAGGCCCTTGAGGTGTGGATGGCTATCTGGACCGCATAGCTGAACTACTTGGAGGGTCTCGGGGTTCACCGCTAAGTAGCCCTCATCGTCTGGCCCTCGGTGCCTCTGCAAGTCAGCCATGGACTTGAGGACCTTGAAGTCCAAGCACCCGCTCTTCAGCAGTATCGCTGCTATACCGCACATGGCTCATGCTCGAAAAGCACTATTAGGCTTGAAGTGTAAAAGTTTTTCTAAGCCGTTGGGTAGACCCTACAAGCCATGAAGTGAAGGGTCATGGGGAGGATATGCTTATTCACATCAGCATCAGCGAAGGTCTACGGCCTCATGGACAGCATGACCATGATCATTAGGCGAGTGCTCCCTAGCTATGCGATAATAGCCATAGGCAGAGAGGAGTTCTGCAGGAATCATCGAGGCGTGGTCGATGCGTGTAAGCCCATTCCGAGGCTTCTCGTCGAGTTATTTGAGAGGTTTGAGCGTAGAGGCCTCCAGCTGCTCGCTAGGGCTTTCATCTATGTGTTGACACACCTATACGTGGCGCTTAAGGTCTTGAGGTGCAGGTGCGACGTGCTGTTCGTCATAAATGCAGACGCCCTGATACCCATGCTCTTGGCTAGGCTCGCTGGGATACACGTGGTCTTGAGGCTTGGTGGTAGCTTCTACGAGACCTATAGGAAGGTTAAGGGTGAGCTCTTCGCTAGGTCGCTTAGGGTCTTGGAGAGGGCTTTAACAATAGTCGCCCACAAAGTCGTCTATGCAGGCCCTCCGAGGAAGCTATCCGACAAGTACTACGTGGCTAATGAGCATCCGGCCTCAAAGGAGTTCTTGGAGGCCTTCAAGTTCACCTCCAACGCAGCTGATAGGCCGCTAGTAGTGGGCTATCTGGGTAGGCTGAGCATGGAGAAGGGGGTGGACGTGTTGGCTGAGGCGGTTAAGATCATGGTGTCACGAGACGAAGAGCTAAGGATTCTCATAGCTGGCGACGGCCCACTGAGAGGGTGGATTGAAGATAAGCTTCGACTTGAAATTGAGGGTGGGAGGGTTAAGCTCCTAGGATGGCTACCTCACGAGTCGACGCCCTCATTTCTATCTGGAGTACGCCTCCTGCTCATGCCCTCATACACGGAGGGTTTACCAGCAGTCCTCGTGGAGGCCATGGCCTGCGGCACGCCAGTTGTAGCCTCACCCGTAGGCGAAATACCCAGCGTGCTTGTTAACGGAGAGACTGGGTTGCTAATAGACAAGCTAACCCCCGCTAGAGTTGCCTCACTAGCTTTAAGCTTGGTGAGAGATGAGCCTAGGCTAAGGCGAATGTCGGTGAACTCCTTCAAGCGCTTCAAGGAGATGTTCGACGAGGAGAAAGTCCTCTCGATATGGCGTGAGTGCTTAAGTCCTCCATGCAGGTAGCGTATTGATGCTCGCGCGCAAGAAGAATGAGAAGGAGCTGCTTTGCAGAGAAATAGTCTCTCTAAATGAGCATTTGCCTTGAAATTACATTACACCCATCTTTTCCTCCATTCTCCTTATTTTATCCATGATTTCTCTATGATGCTTTTTACATTTAAGTTTGTACTTGGGTTTGTGATTTCATTTGCTTGTGTGATGTTGCTTTATGTTCTTTGTTTTTAGGTGTTTAACTTCGTTTTGAACGAAAGGTGTATTTTGGTCTTTTGTGCTAGGGTTTTGATGGAGATGGCTTTGGCTGAGGTTAGGATTCTTATTACTGGTTGTGGTGGTATTGGTGGTTTTAATTTTGTTAGGGCTTGAGGGTTGGCGTTGAGGTCGGCCTTATTGTTGATGGCTGTGGTGTCCTTGATTTGTGCGGCTTGCTAATGCGCTTATAGTTTGGAGGTTTTTGTTTTTAGCTTGTTCTTCTTAATTTGGATGTCTATGACTTCTTGTCGTGACTTGAATTTTAGTCTTGCTGTGAGGGCTACTTCTCTCTCGATTATTGTTATGCCGTTGAGGGCTTTTGCTTTAAACCATGGGGGTGCATAATCTATCACTACCACGTCTATTGGTAACTTTGCTAGCTGCTCTAATGTTTGGGAGAGCTTTTCTTGGTATTGCTCGACTTTTTCATATGGCACTTTATGGTTTGTGTATATGGCTATGTCGATATCGCGAAACGCCTTGTCTTTTAGGAAGCCTCCGAAGATTACGGCTATCATTATCTCTCTTCTATCCTTTAATGCTTGATGTATGGTCTTTACGATTTGGTCTTTCTCTTTGGGTTGAAGCCTGTGATACTCAAATTTCCTTTTTTCTTCAAGGATCCTTAGAGGCATAGTTTTCCACCTCTCTAATGAACTCCTTTATGGCGTTTATGCCGCTGTCTTTGGCTTCTCGATAGATTCTTGCGTCATCAACCCCCCAATACCTATGTATGATCATGTTGCGTAGTGAAGCTAATGAAGCCATTGCCTCGGCAATTCTAAGGCTTATTATGCCTCTTTCTGCGAGTTTTAAGAAGACTTCTCTATAACTTTTAGGTTCCTCGTCGAAGCATTGTTTTAGTATTGCTATGCCTAAATCGGCTGATGCTTCAACTATCAAGACTATTGAATACCTCATTGAGAACCTCTTGCTTCTATTTTGAATGAAGTCTTCAATATCCAAGTTAACTATGTTTCGAATTTCCTCTAAGCCTTCTCTAATTTCACTTAATATGCTCTTAAGGTATTCTTGATCTATCTTCGTTGTGAACCCCTCTTCAGCTTATTCTGCTTTCAATTATGTGTAAAGCGGATTTTAAGGTTTGGCATGTTTCTTTGAGAGTCTTCTTGGCTTAAAAGTATTCCTTAATGATGCTTCCTCATTAATTGTTAGCAGCTTTGACTTGATGGGGTGTTAAGGTAAATTTAAGTTCTGGTTGTTGTCTATTTTGCTGTTAGTTATGCCTTATCTCCTTGGCTTAGAGGTTTTCTTAGGGCTGCTAAGAGGTTTGTTCTGGTCGAGGTTCTTCGTATTGATGCTCAGCGTGGAGGCTTAATGGCTCTAGGCAGTGCACTTGTTTGAGAGTTAGAGGTTTAACGTCATCATGTCGTGGGCGACCGTGAATTCACCTCTCTTCTTCACGTAGCTTAATAGCTCGCTGAGCGGGATGTTGTGGTGGGCTATGTGGGTTAAGACGACATGCTTAGCGCCTATGGCCTCTCCCACGCTTAAGGCCTCATCGACGTTATTGTGGTTTTCACTATAGGAGCCTGGAGCATAGGTTGAGTCCACCACAGCTACATCAAGCTCAACCCTCTCCAAGTACTCGAGCTCCCTGCTCCCTAACCCCTTCGTGTCAAATAGAAACGCCACCCTGCCATCAGGGTTCTCGACGACGTAGCCCAAGGACTCCACGTTGTGTATTAGCGGTATTGGCGTCACCTTGAACTCTCCAAGCCTAATCTCCCTGTAGGGCTCAGCGACCTCGATCTCGAGGTTGCGGGGGTCACGCGCGACGTCGTGGCTTAACACTTGAGGTGCGTAGACGGGTATTCTCCTCGTGGACCACTTCAACCTGAATAGCCCTGCGTAGTGGTCTGGGTGCCAATGCGTTATTAGGATAGCGTCTACATCTAGGCCTCCGAGCCTCTCCATTACGTCGAAGCCCACATCAACTAGCAAGTTGAGGCTACCCATCAGGAGTATGGAGGTGGGCATCCTCCTAGCGACAGGGTTCCTCCTAGCCTCTTCACAAGTGTTGCACCTGCAGTTTAAGGCTGGAACACCCTCAGACGCACCTGTCCCCAAGAAGGTTATTGTGACCACGCCGACCGCCCCTGAAGACGTAGCTAAGCTTCTCAAGCCTCAGGCGTTTAAAGGTTAAGTGTGTAGGTGGCTTCACCTATATTGAAGCTCACGGTGGTCGTTTTGTCGACACCTCATGGAGAGCTTCTCGAGAGAGCTGGGGTTGAGCTCCTATGGTTTGACAGTATGGGAGCTAAGTGCTTCTCCATAGCTGTGAAGACGCGTGAAGGCGTGATCCTCATAGACCCAGGAGCTGCTGAGATGCAGCCTAGCTACCCTCTACCGCTAGAAGAGAAGCTTAGGCTTAGGAGGGAGTGCATTAAGGTTTTGGAGTCATGGGCTAGAAGAGCTCACACGATAATAGTGACGCACTACCACTACGACCACCACGTGCTCCCAAGCGACTCAGACGTAGAGGACTCCAAGTCCTACTGGCTCAACGCCAGGAACATAGTCTTGAAGAACCCCAACAAATACATAAACGAGAGCCAGTGGGAGAGGGCTAGGCTCTTCCTATCGGAGCTCTTGGCGCTAGAGGGCTTAAAGCTGGAGGACTACATGGCTCAACCGGAGGAGCAGGTCTTTGAGGACCCCGTTGAGCGCCTTCAGACATCTACATCTAAGAGCTTTGGTGACTACCAGAGGCGTAGAGAGGAGCTTCTAGCTAAGGGGAGGCTTTGGTTTAAGAAGCTCGTGGAGGACTTGTGGTCTAAGGCTCCATGGGTCAAGGAGCTCGCCCTCCCCTCAGGAGCTAGGGTCTTGTGGGGTGACGGCAGGAGGCTTGAAGTCGGCGGCGTAGTCGTGGAGGTCTTCAACCCATGGTTCCACGGGTTAGAGTACGATAGAACTGGCTGGGTGACCCCCATCCTCATAAGGTCTAGGGGTTACAGGATCTTCTACTCGAGCGACTTGATGGGCCCGATAATCGAGGACTACGCTGAGCACATAGCTAAGCTGAAGCCCGACGTTGTGCTCCTAGATGGCCCTCCAACATACCTATTCCCCTACATGTTCAACAGGATTAACCTCGAGAGGGCTGTTGAAAACGCGTTGGTTGTACTAAGCTCTAGGCCAAGGCTCATGATATACGACCACCACCTACTTAGAGAGAGAAGGTGGCGTACGAGAGTTTCAAGGCTATTCGAAGAAGCCGAGAGGCTAGATGTGCCGCTACTAACGGGAGCAGAGTGCTTGGGCCTTAAGCCCCTGATAGACACTCTATGATTGAAGCTTGTTAAACTCACTTCGCTAGACGCTTGCTATAGGAACACTTCTTCTCGAGCACTTGGACCTCAACGACCTCTTCAGTCGCCACGGATATGGGCATGTAGTCAGCTGTGGTGTACGCTGCAGCCCCTCCCTCAATGGATAGAGCTATTACGCCGCATGGAGCCTTAACCGCCTCGCAAGAAGCCTTGACAGCTATTGGCAGGTCAACGCCAAATGCCTCGTAGAGCATCGAGGTCATCCTGCAGGGGTGGGTCATCATTATCGCCTCGCCCACACCAGTTGAGCATGAAGCCACTCTCTTAGCAACCCAGAAGCCAGCTCCAGGTATAGGTGAGTCCCCAACTCTACCAGGCATTTTACCCCTTATGCCTCCTGTGCTGACGGCTGAGGCAAGCCTGCCCTGAGAGTCTAGAGCTACTGCGCCAACGGTATCCACCACTCCACGGCTCGACGTGCTTTGGCAGTGCTCCAGTGGAGGCATCCCCCTGCTCTTGGCTAGGCTATCAGCTCCATCGCCCACCAAGAGCACGTGATGGGTATCCTCCATAACAGCTCTAGCGAGCTTAACTGCATTCCACGTGGCCTTAACGTGAGCTACAGCTCCAGCTCTCTCCATCCACATGACGCCAGCGTCTAGGCTAACACCACCAGATGAGTCCTTGCAAGCCCCTCGCCCAGCATTGAAAGCCCCGCTGGCCTCCATCAGCGTGACTGCCTCGACAACTGCGTCTAAGGCAGATCCACCCTTGAGGAGCTCATTAACTCCAATCTCAACAGCTCTACGCAGAACCTTAACAGCCTCCTTAAGCTCGTAGTGCTCCCACCTGCCAGCTCCACCGTGAGCAATGATCAAGACCACTCTCCCTCAACCCCACAACCCTCAGGTCAAAACTGGCTGGGGCTAATTGAGTTGTGGTAAAGAATGCCGTGAGCCTTAAGCTTGGGTTTAAACCTCGTTTATACCGGCACTCCGCTCTCCATAAGTCCCTTGAGTAGGCTTGTTAAGCGCTCTAGATCCTCCATGCTTAGGATCTCTTGGAACGTGTGTATGTACCTAGTCGGGATGGAGATGACCCCACTCGGCACCCCCTCCCTCGATAGGTGTATGGCTGTGGCGTCTGTCGTGCCACCCTCTAAGACCTCAAGTTGAAATGGTATCTTGAGCTTCTCAGCTACGCTCATGATCCACCTCTTGACCTTGGGGTTCGGTATGAGCCCTCCACCTAGGGAGTCTCTTCGGCCGTCAGCGGCTAGGATGACGGGGCCTCCTCCAACCTTGACTGGAGCCTCGTGAGCCTCCATGCCTGGGTGATCGCCTGCTATGGTCACGTCTACCGCTATGCCCACCGTTGGCTTCACGGCGTAGCCTGAGACCGTAGCTCCTCTAAGCCCAACCTCCTCCTGTACGGTGAAGACAGCGTAAACCTTGCAGTTAGGCTCAGCCTGCTTCACAGCTTGAATTAGAGCTGCGCAGCCAGCTCTATCGTCGAAGGCCTTGCCGGCCACTAAGCTATTTGCGAGCTGAATGAAGGGTTTGTCGATCGTTATGAAGTCTCCGATCTCGACACCCATCTCCTTAACTTCACTGGCGCTCTTAGCCCCCACGTCTATGAACATCTTGTCGTAGGTCAAGAGCTGCCTCCTCTCATCCTCCTTCATCACGTGCACGGCCTTACTACCTATGACCCCGCGCACCCTACCCTTAGACCCGTGAATCACGACGTGCTGTCCAACTAAGAGCTGATCCCATATGCCTCCTAACTTCGCGAAGCGTATGAAGCCCTTGCCGTCTATGCTCTTCACTATCAGGGCTATCTCGTCCATGTGGGCAGCGATCATGAGAGACTTCTCGCCCGACCCCTTTCGAGCTATGACGTTGCCGAAGGAATCCCTAAAGACCTCGTCTACATGGCCCTTAAGCTCGGAGATCACTATGTCAGCGACCTCGTCCTCTTGTCCAGGAGGACCGTGGGCTTGAGATAGCCTTTTCAAAAGCTCTAGGAGTTCATCAGCCACTTAAACCACCACAACTACTAGATCGTTTTCGCAGAAAAAGCTGTTGAAGTGGTGTTTGCAGCTCGTTGGCTAGCTCAGCCGGATGACTCTCCATCACACGTCAGGCGAAGGGCGCGCTCATCATCGCCACTACGAGGTATCTCTCCATATCTTTAAAGCGTTGCGCACCTCCATCAAAAGCGGGCGAGAAGCCTACTTGAGCTTCGACCTGATCTCCCTAACTTTACTCACGAGCCTCTCGACCTTAACTTTGGACACGGGGCTCTTCATCCCTCCCTCCTTAAAGTAGGTGCCAACTATGACTGCGTCGGCGCACGCTAAGAGGTCAGCGGCGTTTTCAGGGGTACATCCACTTCCAACTATCACTGAGCTCTCCTTGACCCTAGCCTTAACCCTGTGGAGGTCATCAAGCCTAGGGGGCTCCCCGGTCTTTGGACCTGTGACTATTACAGCATCTGCTAACCCTCTACTCACAGCTTCTTCAGCCACGTCCTCTAGAGGTCTAGTGGCTAGAGGTGATGCGTGCTTGACGTTTACGTCGGCGAAGACCTTCACACCTCCTGCATAGTAGAGCTTCTTAGCCACTTGCACTTGGTGAGCTACAGGCTCGATTACTCCTTGATCCGTCACCGCGACTTCAGCGTAGACGTTGACCCTTATGAACCTACCCCCAACTGCCTTGGCTATGGCTATAGAGGCTAGAGCGTCGTTCCTCAACACATTTACTCCTAAGGGCAGGCTCGTCGACCTAGAGATCTCGAGTGCAACGACGCTCATGCAGGCGACTGTCGAGGGCTCTACGGGAGGTTTTCTGTAAGGTAGGTCCCAGAAGTTCTCGATGAGAACTCCATCAACCCCTCCCTCCTCCAAGGCCTTGGCGTCTCTAAGAGCTCTCTCGACAATTGCGTTTAAGTCCTCACCGGAGTAGCTCGGAGAACCCGGTAGTGGGGGCAGGTGCACAACGCCTATCACAGCTTTACTAACTCCAAAAACCTCTTCAACAACGTAGGGCACAGCGAACCCCACTTGAGATTGGAGGAGGCCAGTTAATAGCCTAACGACGTACTGTAGATGTGTTGAGCAGCCTCATGCCTTAATGCTGTAGGTTAAAGGAGCTTAGCTAGTAGGCCCGCTAATTCACCTCAAGCAGAGCTTCTCCATTACTAGGCTCATGGCGCAAGCTGGAGTTAAGGGGTTTCCAGCTCCAAGCCTATCTCCAATTATTATTGTTGGTATCCTAAGCCTCAAGCCAGCCTCTAGATCCGTCTCTCGATCACCCATGAACACCACGAGCCCTCTATCAACTCCAAGCTTCTTCAGCGCCTTCTTAACTTGCTCAGCTCTGTCAAGCTCCTCCTCTCTAGTGACCCACGCGTCGACGTAGGGCCTTAAGCCGCTTACAGCTAAAACCCTCTCTAGAGCCCTTAGGCTTTGGAGGGTTACTATGCCCACCCTAACGCCTCTAGCCTTCAAGTGCTCTAGGAGCTCTCTAGCTCCCTCAGCAACCTCTATGTGGGGTATGGCTTCAACCTCAAGTCTCTCTATGGCCCTGCTCAACTGCAAGTAGAGCTCCTCACTCCTCGACCTAGCCTCTCTAAGCAAGTTGAATATGGATTGAACCTCGAAGCCCACTATAGATGAGAGTTCAGCCTTCACTCTACTCCAATCCACTGGTATGTGGACTAGCGTGCCGTCAAGGTCTGAGATGAGCGCTCTAAGCATACCTAAACGCTAACCCTAGGTCTAAGCTAAAAAGGTGTCTTAACCGTTGACCTCGCTAACCAGTGCTCTACCCACGTGGAGTTGAGGGCTACTTTTATTAGCCTAATTGATGTGAGCCTAGTAGACGAGCTATGTGTGAGTTCACGGTGTACTTGAGGCTTAAGGACGAGCTTAGAGTTGTAGCTAAGAGCGTCGTTAAGGCTATTACTGATGGACTCGACGTCAAGCTCATATCGCTCTTGGGCAACGTCGTGACCGTTGAGGGGGCGGCTATAGAATCAGTGGACGTCCCAAACGAGAAGCTTATCTTGGTCAAGCGGTGACCTGGAGGTACAG
>Ga0180302_10001392_pt1 | contig 11437 bp, 11 predicted proteins | sample GuaBasSediGuay17_FD_121794 | JGI IMG/M metagenome (GOLD analysis project Ga0180302, IMG submission 121794) | Subseafloor sediment microbial communities from Guaymas Basin, Gulf of California, Mexico - Guay17, Core 4571-4, 12-15 cm | ecosystem: Environmental > Aquatic > Marine > Hydrothermal... | reverse complement strand
TAGAATACACATGACAGGCCTAACGCATGATGAAAGAGGGTATCCGAACCTAACTAAGGAAGCTAGTTGGAAACTTGTAACAAGACTTGTTAGGAAGATAAGGGAAAATGCTAGAAAAATTGCACAATGGGATGAGATGTATATTGACGATTCTAAAATCATAGTCATTGCGTATGGAAGTGTTAGCGGATCTGCAAAGAAAGCTATAAGAATAGCTAGAGAAAAAGGAATTAAAGTTGGTCTTTTTAGACCAAGAATTGCATGGCCATTTCCGGTATGGAGAATTGAAGAGCTAGACTCTAGAAATAGTATTGACGCATTTATAGTTGTTGAAGTTAATATGGGCCAAATATATCACGTAGTTAAGGAATATGTAAAGAATGCAAAAGTAGTTCACGTACCTTACGCACCAGGTTATTTGCCAGAACCAGAATATATACTCTCACATATAGAGAAGAGTTATAGTGGGTGAATTGAATGGAGTTCTTAAATACTAAAACATATGAAGAAGAAAGTATAGCCATGTCTAAAAGAGTCGAACTTCCACCGATTTATAAAGATATAGAGCCTTTACTGAGAACCGAGAGGTTTCCAACGATATGGTGTCCTGCATGTGGATTAGGATTGTTACTCAAAACATTTGCTAAAGCTATTGTTAAATCTGAAATACCTCCAGAAAAGCATGTAGTGGTTTCAGGTATTGGTTGTGCTGGTAGAATTGCGGGATATCTAAGAATAGATGGGTACCACGTAACTCATGGAAGAGCAATACCATTTGCTACAGGTATAAAGCTAGCAAAACCAGAGCTTGAAGTCAGTGTAATTAGCGGCGATGGTGATATACTATCTATTGGTGGTAATCACTTCATACATGCAGCTCGTAGGAATATAGATTTGAATGTAATAATAATTAATAACTTCATCTACGGTATGACAGGAGGTCAGCTAGGTTCAACAACACCTAAAGGTGCTAAGACCATGACTTCACCCTACGGAAATTTAGAAGAGCCATTTAATGTACCTCTACTAGCTTATGCATGTGGAGCATCATTTGTAGCTAGGTGGACAGTATTCCATGATACTCAACTCCTCAACGCAATACTCAAGGCTTTTGAAATTAAGGGCTTCTCAGTAATTGAGGTTTTAAGTCCTTGTACAATATTTGCAGAGAGAAATAATCTAAAAATGCTGGAGTTGATAAAAATGCTTAGAACAAGGACAAGAGTTAAGCATGATGCTCCTTTAGAAGAGTTAATGATAGAGCCTGATAAACCAATAATACTTGGCAACTTCATAGAGCGAAGAGAAAAACCGAGCTTTGAGAGATCAACTCTAGACATTATTAAGAAGCTAAGAGGTGAGTAGCTATGGCACGTTTAGAGCTAAGACTAGCTGGGTTAGGAGGTCATGGAATAATATTTATGGGACGTATTCTAGGATATGCAGCAATTTATGCAGGTAAGGATGTAGCTATGGCAACATCTTATAGTCCTGCACAGAGAGGTGGGTGGTCAAAAGCAGATTTAGTGATTTCAGATGAGCCTATTGATTATCCATTAGTATCTCAACTCGATGTCCTAGTAGCTACAACACAGGAAATGTTAATGAGTGAACTAAACAATCTTAAACCCAATGGCATTTTAATCGTGGATAGAGATCTAGTCAAAGTATCTGATGAGATATGTTCAAAGTATAAGGTATATGCAGCATCAGCTATGAGGATTTCGGAGGAAATTATAGGCACTAGTAGAGCTGCTAATATGGTTCTTCTAGGGGTTTTAGTTGCAGTAACAAGTATTGTCGAGCCTAAATACGTTGAAGAATCAATAAGGAATACTGTTAGGCGTAAGGAGATGATAGAGCCTAACATAAAAGCATTCAATAAGGGGTATAGTATATATAAAAAATAATGAAGATAATTATTTTGGCTAACTTTCTACAGGGCCTATGACTTCCTTACCCACGATCTTATTTATTCTAGCGACGTATTCATCAACAGCTTTTTGAATTAGAGCTATGTCCTCATCAGTTAAATGTCTAAATCTTCCCTGAAGCTTTAGGTATTCCTTTACTGGCTTTCTCTTAGGTACAGGTGTTGTTACTCTTACAACTCCATTTTCATACTCTAGATTTACCCAAACTCCTGTTAGTACAGCCATTCTACCAACTTGAATTGTTAAGTCTTCCCTCATTCTCCAGCCTGGAATACATGGAGAGAATGCGTGAATCAACTTAGGTCCTTTGATGCTAAGAGCTTTCTTGAATTTGTTATACATATCCGTTATGTAAGCTGGATTAACTGTAGCATAGTATGGTATGTTATGAGCCATGGCCACGAATAACATTTCTTTTCTATATTTAGGTCTCCATTCTCCAAGTCTCCATTTCTTACCAATGGGTGTAGTTGTAGTCCAAGCACCTAAAGGTGTTGAACCACTTCTCTGAATACCTGTATTCATATATGCCTCATTATCATATACTAGATAGAGAACATCATGGCCTCTTTCGAGCATACCGCTCAGTGCTTGGAATCCTATATCGAAGGTACCTCCATCACCACCAACAGCAATTACTTTTATGTCTTTTTTAGGATCTATAATTCCTTTTCTTTTTAGAGCTTTGATTGCTGCTTCTATACCACTTGCAGCTGAGGCTGCATTTTCAAATGCTACATGTATCCATGGAATTTTCCAAGCAGTATGTGGATAGTAAGTTGTAGAGACTTCTAAACATCCTGTAGCTACAACCATTATGGTGTTTTTACCTGCAGCTTTTACTAAGTGTCTCATTATAATTCCTGCTCCACAGCCAGGACATAGTCTATGGCCAGATACAAGGTATTCCTCTCTAGGTATATCACGTATGGATACAGGCATTACTCCCTCACCCCCACAAAGATTGGTTTCTTAGGTATCTCTGCTTCTCCTTTAGCAAAGCTCCATACTTTCTTTGTAATTTCATAAGCTTCAGAGAATCTAAGAGCTCTACCACCTAATCCAAATATGAATCCTGCGAGTTTTGTTCTTACATTAGCTAAGTATAGTGATGTAGCTACATCATTGAATAGATATCCAGGATATGCAGCTCCAAAGAATAGATCTCTCTCAGCAATTCCTACTACCTTTGCATTGCTTAATATCTTAACAATGTCGTCTCTTGGGAATGGTCTGTAGAGTTTAATAGTTATTAGACCTACTTTCGCACCTTCCTTTCTAATCTTCTCAACTGCAACACGGAATGTACCAGCAGTACTACCCATAGTCACAATTATCGCTTCAGCATCCTCAGTCATGAACGTATCTATAGCTCCATAACTTCTACCAAATTTCTTAGCAAACTCACTTGCTACTTCATCAAATACCCTTCTTGATTCCTCCATAGCTACTTGTTGCTGCATCTTGAATTCATAGTACCAATTAGGATCCCCTAAAGCTCCTAGAGTCATTGGTTTATCTGGATCAAGTCTTATTTCTCTAGGTCTTCTAGGTACGAATTTCCTAACTTCCTCATCATCCTCTAATTTTACTGGTTCAACTGTGTGACTCTGTATAAATCCATCAATTGAAACCATTGCTGGTAAGAGAACTCTTGGATCTTCAGATACTCTATAAGCCATTATTATAGCATCATAAGCTTCTTGATTGCTTGTACTCATGTATTGTATCCACCCGGTATCAGCTGCTGACATGAAGTCTCCATGATCACACCAGATATTTATAGGAGCTGAATATGCTCTTGTTACTAAGCCCATTACTGCTGGTAATCTTAGTGATGATGCTATAAATAGTATTTCGTACATAAGCCCTAGTCCTTGACTTGATGTTGCTGTGAAGACTCTAGCACCAGCAGCTGCAGCACCTACTATAGCACTCATTGCACTATGTTCTGACTCTACATGTATATACTCAGCATCTAATTCTCCCTGTGCTACGAACTCAGCTAATTTCTCCACAATTGCTGTTTGAGGGGTTATTGGATAAGCTGCTATAACGTCAGGGCCAACAGCTTTTACAGCATATGCTATAGCATAATTACCATTTAAACCAACCATCTTACCCATATTAACCACCCTCCTCAACCATAGTTATTGCTTTAACTGGACATTCACGAGCACATACACCACAGCCCTTACAATATTCATAGTTTATTTCATAAGTTATGCTATACTTCCTCCCACTCTTAGTAACGTATTCTTTCTCCAACTCCATAACTGCTCCATCAGGACAGTAAGCCCAACATAACCTACATCTAACACATTTTTCCTGGTCAATAACTGGTCTAAAGGTTCTCCAAGTACCTGTTTTGTATTCTAAACTGGTTGGCGGATTAATTATTGCTGCACCTATTGGGAGAGATTTCCATCCAGGCATTTTAGATGAGCTCATAACTACTTCACCTCCTTAAAAGCTCTTCTAATAACTTCTAGATTTAATTGTGCTAATCTAGCTTCAAATCTTGCTTGAATAGATTTTTCAATATACTCGAGCTTAACTATAGGCACTAATTTAGCTACTGCACCAAGCATTGCGGTATTGACTATGGGTCTTTTTAGAACTTCAAGAGCAATTCGTGTAGCGTCAATAATTTTAATATTAATATCTGTTCTACCTATGATCTTAGCTAGTTCACTAGGACTGAGTTTGGAATTCGCAATATATAATCCATTCTTCTTTAATCCCTGAATAATCATGGGATCTCTGGCTAGCATAGGATCGAGAACTACGACAATATCTGGTTCTTCTATAGGATATCGATCATGTATAAATGACTCAGTATCAATACGTGTAAACGCTCTTACAGGAGCTCCTCTACGCTCAGCACCGAATTCCGGAAATGCCTGTGCATAGTAACCTTGCATAATTGCTGCCTGTGCATATAAATCAGCAGCTGTAACTGCTCCTTGGCCACCTCTACCATGCCATCTAATCTCAATTCTCAAGTTGGGTCACCTCCAGCTTTTTCCTAATCTAGACTCTTAGTAAAAAATGTAGGTGCAATAGTTGTAAGTACCGGTTTATTATGTTTAAAAGCTTACAGAGCTTGTCTCAATATTTCTATAAGATCTTCAATACTTGGATTTCCTGGTGTGTTATTTATCAATACTTGGAGATTCCTCATAGCGTTTTCTGCTAAATCTCTTAATTCACCTTCCTCAACTCCTAAGTCTCTTAGCCTAATTCTTAGATCTAGTTTCTTTAGTAAATCTTCCAACAATGCTATAGTTTTTTGTAGTGCTTCATCGATTGTGAGTTTCTCTATGGGTACCTTAGCTAATCTAGCAATGTTTATGAACTTCTCCTTAACCCTAGGTGCGATATACTTAGCCCAAGATAACATTAATGCTGCAAGTCCTATACCGTGATGAACTTCTGGATGGAAAGCACTTACTGCATGTTCAAGTGCATGCATAACACCAGTTCTTCCATGACTTATTGCTATACCTGCACACATACTTGCATAAAGTAAGTGAGAACGTATCTCAACATTACTTAAGTTATTAAGAAGTTTAGGTGCATATTGTAAAATTTCTCTAATTGCTTCTTCAGCAAACAGATCAACAACTGCAGTTGCACCTAAACCAATATAGGATTCTAATGCATGTGTGAAAGCATCTATAGTTGTTGCAGCACTGAGTTTGGGTGGTAGTGTCTTTGTTAATTCAGGATCAAGTATCGCTGTTCTCGGATATATAGCTGAACTTGCGATAGCTACTTTAGCTAGAGTCTTGATATCCGTAAGAACTGCAAATCTATTAACTTCAGTACCAGTTCCATGTGTTGTTGGAATGGCTATTATCGGTAATGCCTTTTCAGCTTTTCTCTCTCCCTTTAGATACTCCTCAGCTCTACCCCCTTGCAACGCAATTATTGCTATGGACTTAGCAACATCTATTGCACTACCTCCACCAAGTCCGATAACTCCATCACATCTGTAGGATCTACAAACATCAGCACCTACATCAGCTAGTTCAGCTGTAGGGTTCGTAAATACTTCAGCGAACAACTCGGTTTCTATGCCGCTACTTTGTAGAGAGTTCATAACCATGTTAACATATCCGAATCTCCTCAAAGAACCTCCTCTAGTAGTCACTAAAAGTGCCCTAGTAATTCCTAACTTAGATGCTTCATGACCAACTCTATTAACTACACCGGAACCAAACACAACTTTTGTTGGTATGTATAGTATGAAATTGAGTTTTCTCATAATGTTATCACTCAGTTAAGAAAATGAGTTTAGTGAGATAAATATTGTTTAAAACCTCTATTTGATGATTGAAGAAACAACAGACTTATTACATAAAAAGCCTTCTAGGCTAAGGGGTTTACTACATGGTAATAGTTAGCATAACACCTGATTTAGCACTTGACTATGGATATACTTATGCAGGTGGTTTAGGAGTACTTGAAGGTGATAAGTTCTATACTGCTTCAAGACTTGGATTGAGATATATTGTTTTAACTCTCCTATACAGGAGAGGATATGTTGATTATGAATTCAAGGATACAGAACCACTTCCTAAACCACAAAAACACCCAGAGATCTTCTGGGAGAAGCTTGTACCTTTAGAAGAATTCAAAGTGAAGTTAAAAGGCGAAGATGTAATTGTTAGACCTTGGTTCTTTAGAAGAAATTCTGCTAATGTGATATTTTTTGAATCAGTATGTCCAACATGGGCTCGTTCCTTAACTGAACGCATATACATAGAAAGAAATATAGAGGAGAAATTCCTTAAGTATCTCTTTCTAGCTAAGTCTTCAGCATATTACATTGAGAACTTCATAGGCATTGAGAATATTGATTACATAGATCTGCAAGAAGCATATACAGCACTTCTCCCACTGATATTACCAATAAACAAGAAATATAGATTAATAATACATACACCTGGACCTTGGGGTCATCCAACATTTCCAAAAGAACTTATAGAAAGAGAACTGGGATGGAGTTTCATTGCACCACAAGTAGTTCTAACAGAAATAGGTCTTAGTCTAGTTGAAAAGGCATTCGTTGTTTCACAAAAACAACTTGATGTCATTAAAAATGTATTCCCACACTACATAGGTAAAATTCACTACATAACCAATGGCATAGATATTGAGAGATGGATGAATACTAGGACTAAGAAACTCTATGAAGAAAAGAAGTTGAGTATAGAGACGTTTAGGGATGTTCATGAAGAGCTTAGAAAATCTCTTCTAAAGATGCTGAGACTGTATAAAGAAGGTATAGATCTAAATGGAGAGAAAATGATAGTTACATGGGCTAGGAGAATTGTAAGATATAAAAGACCTGAGTTCATGGCATGGTTCATAGAAAGAAATCATGATCTACCAGTAATATATGTATTAGCTGGTAAAGCCCATCCACATGATACAGATGGTTTGAAAAGGATGATGATGTTTAAGAAATTATCTAATACTTATAAGAATGTTGTGTTTATCCATGACTATGATGTATCTAAGGCAAAGATACTGCTTCAAGGTTCAGATCTATTAACATTTACACCATTCTCAGGTTGGGAAGCATGTGGAACTAGCTACATGAAAGCTGGAGTTAATGGGATACCAACCATATCATCAAGAGATGGAGGAGCATTAGAAATAATAATTGATGGATTTAATGGATGGCTCTTTGGCAAAGATCTAAGAGAGTTCATAAATATATACAGAGATCCAAGAGTAGAGAAAATAAATAGAGAAGATTATGAAGAGTTCTCAAATAAATTAAGAAACATAGTAGAGCTTTACTTTAGTGATAGGGAGAAGTTCTATGAAGTATGTATAAATGCTATAAAGAGCTTTGTCCCTAGAGTTAACATAGTAAACTCTCTTAAAGCATATTACAGCCACTTAATTAAATGATACTCGATTTTACAATTAATTTCTAATTTATCTTTAAAGATATACATACTCTTGGGGTATTTATGAAGGTATATTGTCCAGAGCTAAATCTCTACGTAGAAATACCTGAGAAACCTCGAAAAATTGTCAGTATATCTCCAGCAATTACCGAGATACTCTTTAGACTAGGTCTAGGAAATTTTGTAGTAGGTACTAGCCGCTGGTGTATTTATCCATTAGAAGCATCATCAAAACCTAAAGTTAGTGATTATCTATTTATAGATATTAATGAATTGAAAAGTCTTAGTCCAGATTTAGTACTTTTATCAGGTTCTATACAGAGACCTTTAGCTAAGTATTTATTATCAAATGGTTTTACTGTATATCTATTCCCCCTACCAACTTCAATAGTGGGCATTATAGATTTAGTATATAGTGTGGGAGGTATTGTGGGGTCTTTTAAAGAATCATGTACATTAGCTGAAAGTCTTATTAGAAAATTAGTGAGATTAAATAAAGCACTTAAGAAATCTCTGAGGATATATGTGGAGCTTGATTTAGGAGAGCCTACAATCCCCTGCTACTTTAGCCATATAACATCGGGAATTCATTTAATAGGTGGCTATGTAGTGACATCAGACATAAGGGAAGCCTATGTATGGGGATTGAAAGCTAGAGAGTTGCTAAGGGAAGTACCTAAACTAAAGCCTGATGTAATTATATATGAAGCTAGGAGTCTTAAGTATGATAAAGATGAGATAATTAGTAAGCTTTGTAATCGTTGGAGTTTCATTAATACAAATAATGTAATTATATTGTCAGCTATGTCTTTGAGTCATTACGGCCCTAGATTCGTTGATGAACTCAATAATCTAGTTAATTTACTGAATAACCTTTGAATAATCCGATCATGTAGTACTGCTTTTAACCCCATTAACTACTTACTAAGAGCTGGGGACAGAATATGGTGTCCTTAGTAAAGTTGAGACTAGGTATGTTGGGAAGTATAGCCTTGATAATAGGTCTCGGCTCATTAGTGCTGATGGCTATATTGACTTACCTGTTTGGGGGTTTCGGAATGGATATAATGATCACAGCACTAATTATAGTTGTTATGTTCAATCTTCTTCAGTGGCTCTTTGCTCCTCACATCATAGATGCAATGTATAGAGTTAGACCTGCTGATATATATAGAGAAGGCTGGCTCATAGATACGGTTAAGCGTATAGCAAAAGTATCAGGTCTTAAAAAAGTACCTAAAGTAATGGTTGCTGAGATAAATGTTCCTAATGCCTTTGCATACGGCTCACCACTCACAGGACCTAGAGTTGCTGTAACTAGAAGAGCTATTGAAGTTCTTAACCGCGATGAGCTAGAAGCAGTCATAGCTCATGAAATAGGTCATATAAAGCACAAGGATATGGCTGTAATGATGTTGATAAGCATAATACCTGCAATAATGTATTGGCTAGGTATTATGCTTATGAGATACGGAATGTTCTCCGCTGCTTTTAGAAGTAGGGATAGAGGAGCTGAAGGAGGACTAGTACTTGTTCTTGGAGGACTAGCATTAGCGGCTCTCAGCTTCATATTCAATCTATTTGTTCTATGGTTTAGCAGAATGAGAGAATACTATGCTGATACTCATGCAGCATTCTCAGTAAATAATGGAGCTCTTAAGTTGCAAAGGGCCTTAGCCAAGATCCTAATAGATACAGGATTCCTAAAAAGAAGAGGTGTGAGAATTGAGAAATACGAAACATTAAAAGCATTATTCATAGCTGATCCAGGCCATAGAGTAATTGCAAGGGGATACATTAATATAGATAGAGTAATTGCCGAGATAAAATCGATGAAGGTCTCGATCTGGAATGAGCTATTCTCGACACATCCACATCCTGCAAAGAGATTTAGATTCTTAGACAAGCTCATAGGTATTTAATAAATTAACAATGATGAACTCCCCTTACTGATAATTAATGATGAACCGTCGAGCGGCTGATGACTAGTTAAGTTCTTCGGATTTGAAATAAGATACCTGCCATTGCAAATAGAATTGAGGATGCAATTAGTAATATCTCTTCGAGAACCAAGGACTTTGTGACCTGAGTTCCTAGAGGAGCATTTGTTTGAATAAGCTTGAATTCCTCTCTATATTCTATGACTGGTTTATTCATTGAAGATGCTTCATAGTAATAAAACAATCCACGAGCTCTAATACCTAGTGCTGAATCATAGACTGCTTCATAGAGTCCTACATAGTTATTGCCTATAGAAGTTGAGCCTTGGAATTCTAATCTAGTTACTAATGCTTTTGGAAGTGTTAGGTTATCAAAATGAACTCTTCCTCCTGGTATAATCTCCGATTTTGTATTAGTAACTTCAAGACCTCTTTTCTTAAGATCTTTAGACCATTCATTTACTAAAACTTTTGCAAATTCTGAAAGAGCAGTAGGAGGTACATACCATGCCTCTTCACCACTTTTAGGTACTTTATTGAGATTAATGGTCAGATATGTTTCAATTCCTGTGCTGGACGTTATTTGTATTTCAACAATACCATTTTTAACTCTAATTACTGAGAAGTTCATGATTATACTTTCATTTCTCAAAGGAATAATAATTCCTAGTTCTGATAAGTTTGGAATGGTTATGTGAGTGAATTTCTCGTATATATACGTGAATGTAATTCCGGGTCTAGCCCATGTAGGATAGATAGGCCTCGATGTATAACTTAGAATAGCTGAGAAGAGTAAAAGTATGGAAGTTATAATCATTATCAAAGTAGGTATGCGTATTTTCACTGACTCACCACAAGAGATTAGAGTACTTACTTTAATAGCTTTTATAAAGAATTACTTTAGAAAAACCAATATTTCTTCGACTCAATGTACTTTCCTCTAATAGGTATTCTGTATCCACAATATGGACATTTACCATTATCAACTTTGTAGTAAGTAACTCTATGCCTAACTCTTTTAATAAGTACTTTACCACATTTGGGGCAATAAGTTGTTTCATATTCACTATACCCCACATTACCTATGTATATATACTCAATTCCGAGCTGAGTAGCGAGTTTTCTTATACTTAATAATTTAGATATTGAAGTTGGTGGTTTCTTCCAATAATTTGCTGGATAATACCTATTAATGTGAAGTGGTACTTGGGGGCCTAGATAATTCACGTGATTCTCTAATATCCATTTAATGCAGTCATCACTATCATTGAATCCCGTTACTACTAGGTAAACCATTTCAACGTGTCCTCCTAAATCGAGTATCATTTTTGCATTTCTAAATACTATTTCGTGGTTTATTGATCCCAACGCAATTCTTCTTGATTGAGGACAGCCCTTAATATCTATGCTAAAGCCATCAACCCCTACACTAATTAGCTCCTCAACTGCTCTCTTGGTAAAGTATCCATTAGTTACTAAGGTCCCATACAGTCCATGCTTTTTCCCTATACTACATACATCAATTAAGAAGTCCAATTGTGTTGCAGGCTCATTGAAACTTGCACATAGACCCTCATCTCCATTTTTAATAGCCATCTTCACTAAGAACTCTGGTTCAAAACGTTCTTGAGTAAGG
>Ga0180302_10001391_pt1 | contig 11447 bp, 10 predicted proteins | sample GuaBasSediGuay17_FD_121794 | JGI IMG/M metagenome (GOLD analysis project Ga0180302, IMG submission 121794) | Subseafloor sediment microbial communities from Guaymas Basin, Gulf of California, Mexico - Guay17, Core 4571-4, 12-15 cm | ecosystem: Environmental > Aquatic > Marine > Hydrothermal... | reverse complement strand
GGTCGCAACCGAACAACTCTACTATTAATTGACGACCTAATCCCACCCCAGCCCTCATCGCTGCTAAACGGGAGAGGTTTTAGGGGATATAAATACAAGCACCTATTTAAGCGTTCCCCCCTCCAAGGGCCTCGAAGACCCACTTATATCAAACTTATTGTCCAATTTACTTGAAAGTTTGTCAAAGGCCTTCAAGGCCTTTTCAATTACCTCCTCCTCATTTACCTTTACCAATTTACGCTCCCAGACCACTATCTCACCGTCCACCATCACCGCCCTCACGTCGCCAGCGCAGGCAGAGTAAACGACCGCGGCTATGGGATTTAAGTAGGGAGCGAATCTCAGGGACTTATAATCCACCAAAATTATGTCAGCCCTCTTGCCCGCCTCCAAGGATCCCAACTCGCTCTCAAGCCCTAAAGCCTTGGCGGCGTTAACTGTCATCGCCCTTAACGCGTCCACGGCCTTAAGCACGGACCCCTTATATTTCTGCCTCTGGCACATTATGAAGAGCCTCATCTCTTCAAAGGGGTCTAAGTTGTCGTTAAAGCAGGGGGAGTCTAAGCCAAGGGCCACGTTAACGCCTAGCCTCACCATCTCGTAGCCCCTCACCTCCTCGCCACTTAGCATGTAGGTGGAGGGGCAGAAGACCACATTCGGCCTCCTGCTGGCTATGAGATTTAGATCCTTGTCATCCACATAAGTGCAATGGACAGCCACGAGCCTCTTATCGAGTAAGCCTAAACGGTCCAGAAGCTCCACAGGGCTTCTGAAGCCCCTCTCCCTAACCCTCTCCACCTCCCTCCTCGTCTGGGCTACGTGCATGTGTACCCTCACCCCCTCCTCCTCCGCTATGTCCTTAAGCTCCTTTAGGAGTTCCTGGCTTACGGTGTCGGTAGCGTGAGGCGCCATTAAAGGCCTTATCAGCGGATCGCCCTTCCACCTCTTAATGAAGGCCAAGGCCTTCTTCAGCTCCTCCTCCCCCTTCCATGGCCCCTCCAGGTCCATTACGGTGTGCCCTAGCACCCCTCTCATCCCTAAGGCTTTAAGGGAACAGGCTATCTCCTCCATGAAGAAATAATGGTCAGCTACCGTGGTTACGCCGGAGAGGAGAGCCTCTGATGCCCCCAAGAGCGCCCACGCGCTCACTATCTCCTCGTCCAGGGCCCTCTCCACGGGCCAATATACATCATATATTACGTCCTTCCTGTCGGAGGCTAGGCCTCGCATCACGGACATAGCTACATGGGTATGCGCGCTTATGAGCCCAGGCATCGCTATCATCCCCTCAGCTCGTATCACGTTATCGGTTACGTGAGACCTGCGAATAACTTCCCTCTCTCCCACCGCCCTTATAATGCCGTCCTCGATGAAGATGGCCCCCTCCTTTACGATTCTAGCCTGGGGGTCCATGGTGATTATCAGGGCACCATCTATCAGGTATTCCACGCACCGCCACCGTCCTCCTTTTTGCGCAAAACGTATTTTACGTCCTCCTCCTTTAATACGTTGAGGTTGATGGTTTGGAACGTGGACTTCAAGGAATATGAGGTCTTTAGCAGGGTTAAGGTACCGCCCTTACCTTTCTTCGTCAGGGTGGACGGCAGGGGCTTCCGTAAGCTCTTGAGCGGGCTCGGGTTCAAGAAGCCTTTCGACGAGGGCTTCGCTAAGGCCATGGTAGAGAGCGTTAAGCCCCTCTTCGAGGAGGGGTTCAATCCCTCGCTGATTTACGTCTTCTCTGACGAGGCCAACATATTGTTTGTAAGGGAGGAGATATTCGAGAGGCGCCTTGAGAAGATAGTCTCCGTGATACCCAGCCTCGTCTCCAGTAGCTTTACCCTTAACGTGTTGAGGTTAAAGGGGAGGCAGGTCAGGGCATCCTTTGACGCTAGGGTGGTGATAGTGGGTAAGGAGCGGATAGTGGATTACTTAGCCTGGAGGCAGAACGAGGCCTGGAGGAACTGCCTCAATTCTTACGCTTATTACGCCCTTATCTCGAAGGGGCTCAAACCTAGGGAGGCGTCCAAGCTCCTTAAGGGGTTGAAGGCCGACCAGCTCCAAGAGTTAATATTTAGGGAGGCCGGGGTCAATGTGGCCAAGGTACCCTCATGGCAGAGGAAGGGGATATTGATTTACAAGAGGAGCTATCTCAAGGAGGGCTACGACCCCATAAAGGGGGAGAGAGTCGTGGCCGTCAGAAGGGAGGTCGTAGAAGACTGGGACCCTCCGCTCTTCCAAGAAGAAGAGGGTAAAAGGATGGTGTATGAAATAGCGGCTATTTAGATATCATCATGTAGCTTCGGATAATGTACTTTTGCACATAAAAGGAGAAGGCGAGGACAGGTAGTGAAGATATCAGGGCGGCCGCGGAGAGCTCCCCCCACAACGTGCCGTACTCCGTTATGAAGCCTCCTATGACCACGGAGACCGTAAGCACCTCCGGGGAGGAGAGGAATATCAGCGCGTAAAGGTACTCGCCCCACGACATTATGAAATTGAGTATGGCGGTGCTTACTAGTCCCGGGGCCACCATGGGGAATACCACTTTTCTAAGTATCGTCAGCCTCGACGCCCCGTCTACCATGGCCGCCTCCTCGAGCTCAGGGGGTAGGGCTCTGAAGAAGCCGAGCATCAACCAGATAGTATAGGGTAATGTATATACCTGATAGGCTATCGCCAGCCCAAGGAGCGTGTTTATGAGGTTCAACCTACTTAGTATGAGATATAAAGGTATCACGAAGGCCCCAGAGGGCAGCATCCTAATCAGCAAGACGAAGAAAAGGAAGCTGCTGCATACCTTCGCTGGCAACGGGAGCCTAGCCAGCGCGTAGGCCGTGAAGGAGCCAGCGACAAGGGATAACACTACGGCTAGGACTGAGACTATCCCAGTATTCAACAGGTATCTAAGGAAGTCCATGTCTATTATAACCTGCTTGTAATGCTGGAAGGTGACTACGCTCGGTATCCAGACGGGGACCTTAGTTATGACCTCTCCCTCCGTCTTGATCGAGGTCACCACCATCCAGTAGATGGGGAAGAGCACCATGACCATGACTACGGCTAGGATCGCGTAAAAGGCCGCCTTCTCTAAAAGGGATCGCCTGACACTCATATTACATCCTCACCTTGAGCAGGTAAATTATGCTCATGACCCCCACTATTATGGTCATTATAACCGCAGCAGCTGACCCGATCCCTAACTTAAAGAACTTGAACGCCTCCTTGTAGAAGTACAAGGTCAGCGTCTCGGTGGCGTCTCCCGGCCCCCCGCCGGTTATAAGGGCGGGTTTGGTGAATATCTTAAAGGTGTCTATGACCCTGAGCAGTATAACTACCATTATGAACGGCCTGAGGAGTGGAAGGGTCACGTTCTTAAACCTAGCCACCTTCCCCGCACCATCCACCATAGCGGCCTCGTAAAGCTCCCTAGGTATTGATTGAAGCCCGGCTAGCAGCACGAGGAACACGAAGGGGGTATACTGCCAAGTATCCACTATAACTATGGACAGCATCGCTAAGTTGGGATCTCCCAACCAGTCCAGCCTGGGTAGCCCGACCGAGTCTAAGACGTCATTTATTACGCCGAATCTATAATCTAGCATTAACTTCCATATGGAGCAGACGGCCACGGGAGGGATGAGCATGGGGAGTACCACTAAGGGCAGGAACACCTTCCTTAGCCTGAACTCAGTGTTAAATATTAAAGCTAGGGCCAACCCTAGGAGGAACTGGAGGCTCGTTGCCATAATATCGAACTTGAGCGTGTTTACTATGGCCGCGATGAAGAGGTCGTTCTTCATCAGCCAGGTATAGTTCTTAAACCCCACGAAGTAGACCCTTCTGGCTATGTAATAATAGCGGTAAAAGCTAAGCCTTACAGTCTCCGCCATGGGATATATCGTGAGGAGGAGGAATATGGCCAAGGAAGGTAATAAGAAAAAATAGGATATTAACTTCTCCCTTCTCCTAAAGGACATCGGTACCTTTACCCTCCCTTGTAGATCCCAGCTTCCTTCAGGATCTCCAATATCTCGGCGTTGGCGGCGTTAAGAGCTTCCTCAGGGCTCATCTCGCCCACTAGCGCCTTAGAGAGGTAGAGGCCTAGGACTGACTCTATCTCGGCCCACACCGGCACCCTGGGCCTGGGCCTAGAGGTCATCAAGGCCTTCAGCTGTACGGGATACCACCTATACTTCTTGACCACCTCAGGATCGAGGTAAACGCTCTTCCTAGTGGGTGGGTAGCCAGTTTCCAGGGCCTTTATTTTCTGCATCCTGGCACTAGTGGCGAAGACTATGAACTTGAGCGCCTCTATCTTGTGCCTAGAGGAGTGAGGTATGCCGAAGAGCCAGACGCCTATCATGGGGGAGGGATGGGTCTTCTCGCCAGGGGGGACGCATATGTCCACCTTGCCAACTACTTTCGACACCTTAGGATCGTCAAGCTTCCCTATCCATCCAGGCCAGACCTCGGTGGCTATGGCAGCCGTACCCTCGTACAGGTAGGCCTTGACCTGGTCAGAAGAGAACGTCGCCATGCCTGGCGGCGAGTATTTGGCTAGGGCCAGCCACATCTTTAGGGCCTCGACGGCCTCCGCACTATTTACCCTTGGGACTCCCTTCTCGTCTATTATTCTCGCCCCAAAGGCCCAGAACACCGGTAGGAAGTTTGAGACTATTGGGTTGCCCCTTAACCCTCTCATCACGGTGCCGTAGATCCCTGGCTCATTCCTACTTATGACCTCTGCTGCCTTCAGGACCTCGGACCAGGTCTTGGGCGGGCATGGCAGTCCGTACTTCTTAAAGAGGTCCTTCCTATAGGCCATGAGCTCCACGTTACCGCACTCAGGTAGCGCGTACTGATGGCCAGTCTTATAAGGACACCTGCCTACCCAGAGCGCGGTGTCCACAAAGTCGCTGTAATTAATGGTTATACCGGCCTTCTTGGCCAGCTCATCGATGTCGGTCAGCCATCCAGCTGCGCAGAATTCAGGCATCCAAGGATCATCTATCTCTATTACGTCGTAGCTACCCCTGCCCTCCCTCATGTCGATTACTATCTTCTCGTAGAGGTCGTGATAGCCAAAAGCCATTATTCTTACCTTAATGTCCGGGTGCTCCTTCTCCCAGTACTTTAAGATCGCCTTTAGGGCGTCGACGTGGTAGCCGGCGGCCATTGCCACAGTTATGGTCACGGGGCTCTTAGCTAGAGCGGCTAGTTGATGGATGGGCGCAAATATCCCAGCGATGATGAACAGCAGGAGGGCCGCGGATAACTTCCTCCCACTTAAATGATTAAAATTCATATACATCACTCCCTTATCCACGTCGTTAATTTACAGGTCCTGTTAAACATAAAAATCTTTTCATGTAGGGCTACCATGGCTTAAAGGGGGTTATAATATCCACCGATTCGAGGGTTCTGCACTTATTTAATGTGACCTCCTCGCTAACTTCCTCAACCTAGTCCCGTGACCTCCACCTTATCTCTCCTCTATCGCATTGGGTCGCTTCGTCTCGGGAAATTTCTCAACGCCTCTTAACACGTTTTAAGTACGTGAAAGTCAAGGTACTGTTTTTAAACGTGAAGGGCATTAACTTCAACGGTGAGCCAGTGGGATTACCTGAGGAGGCGGTAAGGTTATTAGAATTGAATAAGGCACACAACAAGTGGAGGGGCAAGGAGACAATAAACCTAATAGCGTCGGAGAACGTGACCTCACCGCTAGTAGAGTCGCTTTACCTTTCCGATGCCATGCATAGGTACGCTGAAGGATTGCCCTTTAAGAGGTTTTACCAAGGCACTAAGTACATAGATGAAATCGAGGTCATGTGCGGAAAGCTCATGGGTGAGCTCTTTAGGGCTCAGTACGTAGACCTTAGGCCCATCTCTGGCACATTAGCTAACGGGGCGGTGTTCTACTCATTAGGGAGTAGGGGGGACAGGACGTGCATATGTCCCCTCCCGGGCGGGGGGCACGTGAGCCACTCTGAATACGGCATCATGGGGGCCTTAGGCCTAAAACCCACGCCACTCCCCTTCGACTGGGAGGAGTTCAACATAGATGTGGATAAGGCCTCTAAGGTGATTAAGGAGGTCAAGCCCAAGTTCATAGTGTTAGGGGCTTCCGTGATAATTTTCCCCCACCCGGTGAGGGAGCTCAAAGAAGCTGCGGAGGAGGTTGGTTCGAGGCTCGTCTTTGACGCCGCCCACGTACTAGGCCTTATAGCCGGCAACAGGTACCCTAACCCGTTACTTGATGGAGCGGACGTAGTCACGTCCTCTACCCATAAGACCTTTCCCGGCCCGCAGGGCGGGGTCGTATTGACGAACGACGAGGAAATATACAAGAGGGTAAGGAGGGTCATCTTCCCCGTCTTCGTGTCGAACCACCACCTGCATAGACTGGCTGCCACGGCCATGACGGCGATAGAGATGAAGTACTTCGGCGAGGCGTACGCGTCCCAAATAGTGAAGAATTCCAAGAGGCTAGCGGAGAGCCTTTACGAAAAGGGATTTAAGGTGTTGGGAGAGGGGAAGGGGTTCACAGAGACACATCAAGTATTACTCGACGTCAAGGAATTGGGAGGAGGAGCTAAGGTGGCGGCCAAGCTAGAGGAGGCTAACATCATAGTCAACAAGAACATACTTCCTTGGGACCCCCCGGAGGCCATTAAGAACCCCTCAGGAATAAGGATAGGGGTGCAAGAGGTTACGAGGATAGGAATGAAGGAGGGAGAGATGGAGAGGATAGCCGACTATTTTTACAGGTTGCTCATTAAGGGCGAGAGCCCAGCGTCCTTAAAGGAGGAGGTAAAGCGGTTCCGGGCCTCGTTTAAAGGCGTGCATTACACCTTCGAGCTACCGGCTGGGGTAAGGGATGATGGGCGGGCTCCTGCAGGCCAGATTTAACGCGGCTAAGGAGGCCGTCAAACTAGTCAAGGATGGTATGGTGTTAGGGGTGGGATCCGGATCCACCGTGGAACTGTTCTTGAAGGAGCTTGCCAAGACCGTCAGAGAGCAGGAGTTAGACATAGAGGTGGTGCCAGCGTCCTTAGCGACCGAGATCGCGGCTATAAGGCTAGGCGTAAAGGTGAGGCCGCTCAGCGAGGTGGACGAGCTCGATGTGGCGGTGGACGGAGCGGATGAGGTGGATCCGGATCTTAACCTGCTTAAAGGCGGTGGAGGGGCACTTACGAGGGAGAAGGTAGTGGATTATTGCTCGAGGGAGTACGTGGTGATTGTCGACTCCTCCAAACTCAGTAGCAAGTTAGGAGAGAAAGCCCCACTCGTGGTAGAGGTGCTCCCGCCTGCGTGGAGGTACGTGGTTAGGGCCTTAAGGGAGAGGTTCGGAATAGTGGCGGAGCTGAGAATGGCGAAGCTCAAGAATGGACCTGTAATAACGGATAACGGGAACCTCCTCCTCGACTGTAATATACGAAGTTATGAGGGGGATCCCGAGGAGCTGGAAAGAGGGGTGAATGCTATACCAGGCGTTATGGATAATGGCCTCTTCTCCCTCAAGAGGCCCAGCAAGGTGTTTGTGGGCCATGAGGAAGGAGTTAACGTGCTAAGGCTCAAGCAGTAACATGTACCCTCCCCCCTCCACTTCGGAGACCCCTACAGTTACCGAGTAATAAGTCCTTCCACCCTCCTTGACCCTCTGAAGTAAGCCCCTAACCTCTATCATTCCGCCCTCTATCATTACATCCGAGTAGAGCCCCTCATAACTTATCACACTCACTATCGGGCAGACTTCGGGGCCGTTTATCACCTCCACCTCGCCTATTTCGCATACGTGAGGATAGAAGAGGCTCAGATCCCTCACAACCTTAGCCTTGATGGTTACGGGTACCGTGGGGTAGAACCTCCTGTCCCCGTAGGTCAAGGTGATCTCATCAGGCCTGGGAACGGGGGTTATGGAGAAGGCTCTCCCCTCAAAGACCCCTCTCCTCCACCTTAACCTGTATAGTTTAATCGAGTGACGTAAGGGTATCGACCTCGACCTCGATGCCCTTATAGCCGATTTTAGGATCTCCTCCTCATTTAGCCTCCTTATCCCCTCCCCCTCTACCCTGCCCTCGACCATACTCCTCTTAACTGAGAGAGCCTCCTCTTTGCCGTACACCACCAAGTTTATGTCGGAGAACGAGGGGTTATGTATTCCTAGGAGCAATGAACCCGTCACCCCAAAAGAGTCGGGAGGCACACCGCTAATATCGCTCAAGGCACGTATTAGGCGCAGAGCCTTCTCCTCGAGCGGATCTAGGAAACGCGACTTAGCGGCTTCGGGCCAAGATTCGGGTAAGTAATGTTTAACGATCCTCTTCTCGGGCACCGAGAACACTTTCCTATTATAGACTTTATCGGGGACGAAGTACTCGATTAGCTCCTCCTTCAATTCGTCAAGGGCCTTATAGACGCTACCAACGCTATATTCCTTCACCAACCTCTCGTAACCCCTCCACAGGCCCGTCCCAGTAAAGGCATACTTCGGGAAGGAGATTACCCTGCCCTTGGGGTGGATGGAACCTAGAACCCTATATATAATGTTGCGCTCATCCCTCACATAGTCCTGGTCCAGGAACCCCCTCCCCTCAACTAAGGTCACTAACCCCGCCTAGCTTACCTTATCCTCGAAAACTATTAAATATTAAGGCTAAGACGTAACTTCCTCGGGGCGAAAGAAAGAGTTGGGGCTCAAATAAGGGGGTACGTACTTGAAGTATAGGGTTCTGAGGGGTAAAAACGGCATCAAGGAGGCCTACGACCTAATGGCCGAGATCTATGATAAGTCCAAGTACCTCTTCTGGACAAGGAGGCTGGAGAGGGGGGAGGAGAGGGTAGTAAGGAGGTGGTTAAGATCGTTGAGCGAACCCTGCCTCGACGTGGGTTGCGGCACCGGTCGGTATTCGCTGAAGCTGGCAGAGGGGGGTAAGAGGGTTGTAGCCTTGGATATAAGCCTGAAGATGGTAAGGAAGCTTTTGGACAAAGCCGAAAGGTCGAGCTTGTTGAGGAGCGTCGACGCGGTCGTAGGCGACGGCGAGAAGATGCCCTTCAGGGACCGAGCCTTTGGGTCCGCAATCTGTACGCTCGCCTTCGACCACTTCGAGAATCCGGAGCGCGCGGCAGAGGAGCTGTCGAGAGTGCTCAAGGGCGACTCGCTATGCGTTATAACCACCTTTAACAGCACTACCCTTGGGGAGCTACAGAGGAGGTATAGATTAGGGAACAATGTGACCTTTAGGATAGAGAAGTCGTTGACCGTGCTGGTTTACGAGGTTGGTCATTCGGCAGAGGAGGTAGTGAAGCTCTTCTACAAGTACCGTCTCAAGCCGCTAGAGGTTAAGGGCTGTTGCTACTGGCACGTCCTACCTAAGCTGTTCGCCTTCATATACCCATCATACTTAGACTCCTTCTTCGGCAGGTTCAGGGCATTACTTAAGTACGCTGAGATACACGCATCCCTGCTGAGAGTTGAAGTGGATGCATAAAATTAAATAAGTACGTCATGACTCCTCTTAATATTACTATCGTTTAAAATAATTATACCTCAAGCTTAACTTACTATAGCCAGGTATTATTTATATATAATGAACTCAATTCCGATGCAGGAAAGGCAGAGCATGGGCGTGTTGGATAGGTACCTCCTAATGAAGCCCTCCGTAAGGGGGGTAATCGAGTGGTGCATATTAGTGGCTAGCGGGGTTTACACCTACTGCTTCTCGGCGCTAACTCTGCCCTTCCGCACACACCTTATTATCTCTGGTGTGATCCTCTTCATCTTAGGTCAGGTGTTACACGCGCTATCACATAAGGAGCACAGGCAGGCACACTTAAGAGCGGAGGAGGTGAACAAGATAGTTACCACGGGTATATATTCTAAGATAAGGCACCCCGGGTACTTAGGGTTGATTTTAGGTTACCTAGGCGCGTCCCTCTGCTTTCAAAGTCTGATACCCATCTTAATCGCAGTAACCCTTTCGGTCCTCCTCGTTCTAACGGCTTTAAAGGAGGAGGAATACTTACTTAAGAGGTTCGGAAAAGAATATGAGGAATACATGAGGAGGGTACCGTGGAGGTTCGTACCAAAGCTGTTTTAATAGGTTAGCAACGACGTCCTTCCTGCATCCCTCGATAGCCAGCTTCAGGGCGAGATTAAATTAAAACGAAGGCCACATTAAACGTAGTAACTTAAGTTAAATAAAAAGGAACAAGGTTCTTGGTGGACCGGCCGGGATTTGAACCCGGGAACCTCTCGGTCGCAAGCCGAGCGCTCTTCCAGGCTGAGCTACCGGCCCGATATGATTTGTCGGCAAAACAGCTTTTAAAGTTTCCTCCCTTTGGACCTCAATAAGTAAGGGGAGAGCGGTATGCTAAAGGTCGAGAAGAGCAACAATAGTCCCCAGTCCTTGAGGTCGAGGGGGTGCGTGCCTAGGAGGTATCTGAGGGGTGGCAGATAGAGTGCTGCTAGCTGTATGAGCAACGATCCTACCACTGCCCAGAGTAGCTTCCTGTTGGCTGTGAGCTCCTTGAGGGAGGAGTACACAAACTTGTCTTCGGACCTGCAGTTGAAGGATAGGAGTAGCTCGAAGAGTACGGCCTCGGTGAAGGCCAGGGTGCGCGCCTTGCCTAAGGGGTCTCCGGCCTTAAGCGCTAGGTAGAAGGGCATCAACCAGGCGAACGTCTCGACGAGGGTGGAGACCGCTACGAAGCGCGCCATACCGTGGTATATGCTTTCCTTCCTAGGCCTAGGCGGCTTCTTCATAAGCTCGGGGTCCGGCGGATCCACGCCTAGCGCTAAAGCTGGTAAGCCATCCGTCATCAAATTAATCCATAATATCTGGACCGGGGTGAAAGGTATGGGGAGACCTACCAAGGCGGAGACCATGACGGAAGCTATCTCCCCCCAGTTCGCTGAGAGCATGTAGAGGATGAACTTCCTTATGTTACTATATATCCCCCTCCCCTCCTCTATGGCGGCCACTATCGTGGCGAAGTTATCGTCGGCTAGGATCAGGTCTGAGGCCTCCTTAGCTACCTCACTTCCTCTCAACCCCATGGCTATTCCCACGTCCGCTATCTTGAGGGAGGGGGCATCGTTCACCCCGTCGCCCGTCATCGCGACTACGTGCCCCTTAGCCTTAAGGGACCTCACTATCCTAACCTTGTGTTCGTGGGTGACCCTAGCGTAAATGTCCACCGAGTCCGCTATCTTGAGTAGTTCCTCGTCGCTCATGAAGTTCAACTCCCTTCCCGTGAGCACTTTAGGTCTCTCGCCGCAGAGGCCTACTTCCTTACCTATGCTGATCGCGGTGATGGCGTGATCCCCGGTGATCATGACGACCTTTATGCCCGCCTCCTTAGCCTTCCTTATGGCCGGGGCCGCCTCAGGCCTGGGGGGGTCGGCTATCCCCACGAGCCCCAAGAGCATCATATCCCTCTCG
>Ga0180302_10001389_pt1 | contig 11455 bp, 12 predicted proteins | sample GuaBasSediGuay17_FD_121794 | JGI IMG/M metagenome (GOLD analysis project Ga0180302, IMG submission 121794) | Subseafloor sediment microbial communities from Guaymas Basin, Gulf of California, Mexico - Guay17, Core 4571-4, 12-15 cm | ecosystem: Environmental > Aquatic > Marine > Hydrothermal... | reverse complement strand
GATACGTATACGACTTAGAGGTGGGAGAGCCCGATTCAGTAAAACACCCTAGACATCCTCTCCTGATGTTTAAAAGAGTTCCCTAAGGGGAAGACTCTAATCAAGCCTTTAAGAGAGTGTAAAGTGGTGTCCGAGATGTGCGAGTTTAAAGTCTTCCTGGAGGATGAGGAGATAATGAGAGACGTCATCTACGCCAGGGAGGAAGGCGGTAAGGTGATCCTAAGAGATGTCCTCGGCGAGACCAGGGTTGTGGAGGGGGCTAAAATCTTAGAGGTTGACGTCTCAGCTGTCAGACTTCTACTTGGGAAGACCTAGAGGGGCCTCCCGAGTTCATCGAACTCCCTCTCACCGTTTATATAGCTCCTCAACAGCTCCGGAAGCCTTGAAGCCTCCTGTCTCACCTGCCTCCAGCTATCCCTATCTCTAAGCGTTACGGTGTCATCCTCAAGGGTTTGATAGTCAACCGTTACGGCGATGGGTGTCCCGATCTCGTCTTGACGGGCATACCGCTTCCCAATCGACCCCTTCTCCTCATATTCGACCGTCAATCCCGCATCCTTCAGCTGGCTCCATATCTCCCTCGCCCTCTCAGGTAGGCCATCCCTCGTGACGAGGGGCATCACGGCAGCCTGTATGGGGGCGATCCACCTAGGTAGAGCTAGGACTGTTCTCCCATCCCTCTTACGATACGCCACCTCAAGGGCTACGTAGACGAGTCTGTCAAGGCCGAAGCTTGGCTCAACGACGTGGGGTAGAAACCTCGATCCATCGGCCCTACGAACCGTTAGGTCTACCCCAGAGGCCTCCTGATGGGCTTTGAGATCATAGTCGGTTCTATAGGCGTGTCCAGCAACCTCGATCCAACCCCAGCTCTCAAGGTAGACCTCATGGTCATAGGTCTGAGTCGAATAATGCGACCTCTCCTCCGGCAGATGCGCCCTGAAACGCTGCCTTTCAGGGGGTACGCCGAGACATGTGATGAACCTCTTTGATACGCCCATAAAGTAGGCCTGCCACTCGGTTTTTATGTAGCCCCTCTCCACGGCTTCCCCCAACGTAACCTCCAGCGGCTCCTTGAAGCCCTCAGACTCCATCTCCTCCGTTATCAGCTTGACGGATTCATCTGAGACCTCCTTAAACCAGGGGCATTGACCCTCCTGGGGGTCGAAGAAAAGCTCCAGCTCCATGATGGTGAACTCCCTAAGCCTCAGCAATCCCCTTCGAGGCGAGATCTCATTTCTCATAACCTTCCCGATCTGGGCGAGGGCGAAGGGAAGACGCTCCCTGGCGTGGTGGAAGCCGAGCTTGAAGTTGAGGAACATCCCCTGAGCGGCCTCAGGCCTGGCGAAGCCTGGCTCTCCACCCATAGGCCCGATCTGGGTTTGGAACATGGTGAGGAACTCCCTAGGCGAGCCTAGGTCTCCACCGCACTCGGGGCATCTAATCCCCTTCTCCCGTAGCAGCCTCCTTATGGCCTCTAGCCCCATCGCCTCCACATATTCGAGGCCAGCCTCCTCCTCTACGAGGTGGTCAGCCCTGAAGACCCTATGGCATTTGAGGCATTCCACCATAACATCCTTGAAGTGCTCCAGATGCCCAGAGGCCTTGAAAACCCTCAGGGGATTGAGAACCGGCGTGTCCAGCTCCAGGAAGCCGTGGGGATCGACGAAGAAGCGTCTCCAGGCTGCCTCTATGTTCCTCTTCAGCTTCGCTCCCAGGTTTCCATAGGTGTAGAAGCCTCTGAGGCCGCCGTATATCTCGAAGGAGGGCCAGAAGAAGCCTCTCCTCCTGGCGAGCTCCATAATAGCCTCGTGGAGTTCCCTCCCCTCCATATCCAGCCCTAATCGAATTGATGTTGAGGCATATAAAGATGATAAGAATTCTCCCTAAGGCTCCTCTATGATCGGCCTAAACTTATATCCGTATTCGATGATGCCTGAGGAGCCGTCCTCCCTAACCCTCCTGAAGGTGGCCTCAACCCTGAGGCCAACCCTCATCTCCTCAGGCTCCACGTCGACGACCTGGGAGAGGATCTGGGCGCCGTCATCCAGCTTTATGAGAGCGATGACATAGGGGGCATACTTCTCATACCCCTTGGGGGGATGCTGTATAACAGTCCAGGATAGCACTGTCCCAGTCTCGCTTAATTTACACTCCTCCAACTCCCTACAGCCACAGTGGGGGCAGAGGCTTCTCCTGGGGAAGACTATAGCGCCGCATTCGGTGCAGAGCTCTCCCATAAGCCTATAGCGATATTTGATCTCCCTCCAATATCTTGGGGCACTCATTCTAACGCCTCCGTAGAATTGTAATCGAGGCGGTGGAGGCTATTCCGCCGAGGTTCTCGGCTAGACCCACCTCCGCATCCTCCACCTGGCATCGACCCGCTTCCCCTAGGAGCTGGAGTGCTATCTCCGCAACCTGATATACGCCCGTCGCCCCCACGGGATTGCCCCTCGCCTTCAATCCGCCGAAGGTGTTGACGGGTAGCTCCCCACCCCTCCGGACATTCCCCTCCGATACATAGCGGGCTCCAAATCCCTTCTCGACGAAGCCTAAGTCCTCTAGGCTGAGGATACCCATGATCGTCGTCGAGTCATGGAGCTCCACCAGGTCTACATCCCGTGGGGAGATGCCAGCCCTCTCATAAGCTCTCCTCGACGCGGCTCTAACAGCCTCTAGGATTAGGGGGTCACCTCTCTCGGTTAGGAAGAAGTGATCCACGGCGACCGTTGAGGCTGCTATCTCCACATCGCCGCGATCTGCGGTTAGGACGAGGGCCGCCGCTCCGTCGCCTATACCGGAGCATTCAAGCATATGTATCGGGTCTGCCTCCATAGGGGAGGAGAGGATCCTCTCGACGCTGACCCTGAAGGGATACTGGGCATGGGGGCAGCCCACAGCGTGTTCATGGCTTATGGCTGCGAGGGCTGCGATCTCCTCGGGCTTGGCCTCATAGCGCTCCATGTATAGCCTGTGGAGTAGGGCGCATAGGCCTACATCTGTGACGCCGGTGTAGGCGGTGTACTCCTGATCCTCGGCCATCGCGAGGGCTGAGCGAACCTCCTGGGGCAGGGCGTCACTCATCTTCTCAACGCCTACGACGAGGATGCTGTCGTAGAGGCCTGAAGCGACGGCGAGGTGGGCTTCGTGAACGGCGACTCCGCCGCTGGCCTGGGCCGCCTCAACCCTCATGGCTGGGAGGCCGTATAGCCCGAGGGCGTCAGCCATTAAGGCTCCCAGGTGTAATTGGCTCTGAAGCGGCGCGGCCCCCATATTCGCGACGTATAATGCATCTATGCGCTCCACCTCAGCCTTCTCCAAGGCCTTTAGGGCTGCCTCGCAGGCTAGGTCTCTCAGCGACAGCTCCCAGTGTTCACCTATTGGTGTGAGGGCAACCCCAGCTATGTATACAGGTCTCATAGGTGGATCTTTCCCCTCATCCTAGAGTATAGGCTGTAGTCTATGTATCTCCTCCTCGCTATGAAGGCTGAGACGGGTAGGTCTCTGGGTCTGCCCTCCATTATGGCATCCTGGACGACGAAGCTGAAGGCATCGCTCCCAGCTCCAGAGCCGTAGGAGACGACGAGGATTCTGTCTCCAGGCTCGGCGACATCGAGGGTGGCGGCCAAGCCGATGGGCGTGGAGCCTGCATAGGTGTTGCCGACATAGGGGACGATGAGGCCAGGCTTTATGGCATCCATACTGAAGCCAAGTCTCTTAGCCACCTTAACTGGGAACTTAACATTAGGCTGGTGGAAGACGGCATACCTGAAGTCCTCTGGGCCATGGCCCAGCTCAGCCATCAAGCCCTTAGCGGCCCCGATGATATGCCTGAAGTAGGCCGGCTCACCCGTGAACCTGTTCCCATGCCTCGGATACATCTCAAGCCCCCTCCTCCAGAAGTCTGGAGTGTCGGTGACGTAGGAGTAGGAGCCTTCAAGATATGCGAGAGTCCTCTCAGATTTTAGGGTGAAGATGAAGGCGGCTCCACCACAGGCTACGGTATACTCCAATGGATCGGCGGGCCGACCCTGAGCCGTGTCGGCTCCGATGGCCATGGCATACTTAACCATCCCGCTGGACACTAGGCCTATGCAGGCCTGGAAGGCCTCCGTTCCGGCCTTGCAGGCGAACTCGTAGTCGGCTGCCGTCACATGGGGTGTCGCCCCTATCGCCTCGGCGACGATGGTTCCACAGGGCTTCACGGCGTAGGGCTTCGACTCGGTTCCGACATATATGGCTCCTATCTCCCTTGGATCGATCTTCGCCCTCTTGATCGCGTATCTGGCGCATTCAACTGCGATGGTTACGGCGTCCTCATCGATGGAGGCTACGGCCTTCTCCTCTATTGGTTCGGTGCATCCACCCCAGACCCTGCTTATCTCGGAGGTCTTGAGCCTATTCATGGGGATATAGGCCCCATAGCCTATGATGCCGACGGGGCGGCTGGTCTTCAAAACCATCACCGGTGGCGATGATTGATGGATTCATATTCTATACTATTTATAAGTTTTCGTTGAGCATCGATTGGTCATTCGGCGATCGCCGAATCAACCGAGCAATGTTCTGAGGATGGATTTGATGGATCTCACCGAAGCCTTGAAGGAGTAGGGTCGCTCAAAGGGTGTTATGAAACACCTCCAATCCTCCCCCGCGACATCTAGTTTCTCAACGTCGATCTCTCCGACGCCTAGCTCGTAGGCCCTCCTTAGATGCTCAACCTCCATGGGGTCTATGCCCATGATGCTGGTGGAGATGGCGTCCACCTCCACGGGGTTTCTACCGGCTATTATGAGACCCATCTCCTTCGGCGTCCCTATGACGGGGCCATTCCCCTCCATAGCTGTTATGGCGTCGAGAATGATGAGGTCATGTCTGATCACCTTCGCTAGATAGGGAAGGATCTCGTTGAGATATGGGTGGAGCTTCTTCTTATCCCTCCTCATGGGGAGGCCGAAGAGATTCTTTATGGATAGGGTGACGAGTGTGGGCCCAGAGGTCTTCATCTTCGGGAGATTTATGAAGTAGTCCGCCTCCAGAACGGTTTTTGGCAGCCTTATCTCAACCTCCCCGATCCTATGGGTTTCCCCATCATCCTCGCTGAGGTTTATGAACTCGACGTCGAGACGTCTCAATAGGTCTAGTAGACCGGATTTCTCAGCTCTACTCTCCGCCGTTCCAGAGATGTTGTCGCTCTCCACCACGACTATATCATCCGTCTCATCCTGTAGCAGCCTTATGACGGCCTCTATAACCCTGAAGTCTGTGATGACCATTCCATAGGGATTCTTGGGATAGCAGATGTTCGGCTTTATCACGGCTCTCGCCCCCCGTCTGATTTTGAATCCATCTAGGAGTTTCACAGCCTCCTCGACGGCCCCGTATACGTCGTCCCCCTCGACTTTAATGATGGCTATTCTACCCATGGATCTCCATCACCTCCCCCATCTCCCCTAGGGCTGCTATTATGGCTGTCTCAGCCTCCATCGTCACCCTCGGCGTCTCCATGCCTCTAACAACCCTATAGAAGTGTCTATACTGCCTCGTGAAGGAGGGGTGCCTCATCCTGAGAAGCTTTAAATATCGACTCAGCCCTCCTCCCCCAATCCTCCTCGTCTCCCCACCCCTCTTCAGGGTGAGAGTCCATGGATTCCTCATCAAATCCATCCTCATCAAGCCCTCCGACCCCTCTATTCGAACTTCGAAGCTTGGTATGATAGCCGTCCAGCTAGCCTCCCCCTGGAGGGGGATTGTATCCGCCTTGAGGTGGAAGTTGAGGTTGTCGACGACTGGGTAGCTCCTCCTCCATCCCTCAACGTCTAAAACCTGGAATTTCCACCCCGTGATCAGGCCTGCGACGGAGAGTATATGGGGGATTAGATCCTCGATTATGGCGTTGTCCCCCTGAAGCCTGAAGGGGGTCATGGGTCTATAGCCCCTGAGATTATTCATCAATCTAATCTTAACGCATTCTATCTCGCCTATCACCCCCTCCCCTATAAGCCTTAGAGCCTCATCTAGGATCGGGGTGTGAGCATAGTTGTGGAAGGGGTGGGCTACAAGCCCCCTCTCCTCAGCCTCATCCGCTATCCTCCTACACCCCTCAACACTCCTCGCCATCGGCTTCTCGCATAGGATATGCCTACCCGCCTTCAAGGCTTCGAGGGACATCTCCTCATGGAGGCCTGGAGGGGTGTTGATGGCGACGGCCTCTACATCTCCATCTCCGAGGAGCTCCCCGTGGCTTACATACCATCTGGCACCGATCTCCTCGGCCACCCCCCTCGCCCTGTTGGGATCCCTGTCGGCGACGGCCACCACCTCGATCTCCTCAACCTCCTCCACAGCCCTAAGGTGGAACATCGTCGTGGCCCTTCCACATCCTATGATGCCTAGCCCCAGCCTCAAGGGGATCAGCTCTCACAAGATAATGGATCACATCCACTTTAGAGATATTCCCCGAGGAGCTCCCTATAGCCATAGTAGAGGGAGAAAGCTGCGCAGAGGAGGAGCTCAAGCCAGTAGGTTACGAGTCTGGTTAGAAGCGATATGGCTGAGGAGAGGCTGAGCGGTAGGCCTATGAGGCATAGGGAGGCTGTGAGGCCTGCGTCGACGACGCCTAGGCCTCCTGGGATAACTATGTTGAGCTGCTGTATGAACTCCACGGCTGCGTAGAGGGCGACGATTATCCAGAAGTCGATTCGACAGCCTAGGGACATTGCGACGAGCCATGTGGTTATGGAGCCGGTGCTCCACTGGAAGGCCACCATCAGGAAGGCTGAGAGTTTTAGGAGAGGCTTGGATCTAAGGGTTGAGAGGGCGTCTTCCACGCCTTTGATGAGGGTTTCAAAGCCTCCAGCTCCAATCCGTGGATGATTTAGACCCCTCTCAACCATCACCCTCACCCAGTTTGGTAGGCGTCGATAGATTCCTCTCAGGAGGCTTGGGGTTAGGAGGAGGCTGAAGATGATGCTTGTGGAGACGCCGAAGAAGATGACGAATAGGAGAAGACCCTTCTCTATTGGGAGGTTCACGCCCCTCCACGCCTCTATGACGGCTGCGAGGGTGATTAAAAGGCCGAAGGAGAGGTTGTACATCGCCTTATGGATCATCACCGACGCCATGGCCTTCCCTAGGTCTGATCCCTCCTCATTCCGCATGAGATAGGCCCTGATAAGCTCGGAGCCTATGGGTATGGGCATAAGCCAGACGACGAAGAGGCTGATGAAGGTCGCCGACACCGATTTGAGAGCTGAGACCCTAACACCTATACCCCTTAGGATTAGATGCCATGAGAGGGCGAAGAGGAGTAGGCCGGTGTCGTTGACGAGGATGGAGAGGAGGAAGAGGGGGAGGCTCAGCCTGCCCGCTTCGAGGAGAACCTTGAAGGGATTCGTCCAGAGGAGGTAGAGGGCGAAGAACAGTAGGCCTATGAGTAGAAATATGATGCCTACCCTCCCCCTACGTCCTCCACCACTCCAGGACACGATAACAGTTAGAGATGTTTAAATTGAATAATAATTTGATGTTTGATGGATAACTTCGAGAGATTCCTCCACAGCCACGGCGATGACAGGATCCTCGTCGTCTCTCCAGGTGGAAACCATGGCGACACCCTCATCCACATGGGGTTGGAGAAGAAGCTGAGGGAGCTTGGAATAGAGTTTGAGGCTGTAAACCTTGAGAGGGAGGGGTGGAGGAGACCCCTACTAGGCCTTAAGTATCTGATGAACATCGCCTCTTGGAGACTCGGCTTCAGATGGATATTCAAGCTCCTAGATGCCCAGGGCTTCGACCTCCTCCTCTTCGAGGGTGGAGGCTATATGAATGATCTATGGTATGGCCCAGCCCTCATGATGGAGGCCTTGAGGCATGATAAGCCGATAGTCGTCGCCCCTCAGAGCTACTGGTTCAGAGACGGCGGCTTTATGGAGCTTCTACGCGGGGGGAGGAGCATCACCCTCTTCTGCCGTGAACCCTACAGTCATAGACATCTCACCGAGATCGGCGTCCCCCACTCCGTGAAGGTTCTCCTCGCCGAGGATACAGCCCTCTACCTAGAGGCTGAAGACCTAGAGGGCTACATAGATTCTGCTGAGGGCCACTACGACCTCATCTGCCTCAGAGAGGATAGAGAGTCGGCGATATCACGCGACCTGAGGAGGAGCATCCTAAACGAGGCTGTGAATCCCCTGGTGATGGATATATCAAGGAGGGGGAGCTTCAGAGATTTCGTCTCAACCATAGCCAACGCGGATAGGGTTTATACAGATAGGCTTCACGTCGCCATCCTCGCCGCCATCCTCGGGAAGGAGACGCTGCTCATAGGGAATAGATACCATAAGAATAGGGGGGTCTACGAATACTCCCTTAGAAGATTTCCCTGGGTGAGCTACATGGAGGCGGATGGAGGCGGCCAGCCCTAAAGAGATTTATTTATCGCTTACCTTAAAAAACTCCCCTCCCTCCAATTAAATGGGCATGCCGGAGAGGCGGTACGAGCCCTACGTCTCAATCATCGTTCCGGTGAAGAACTCCGCCGACACGATAGGGGAACTCATGGAATCGCTTATGAGGCTTGAATATAACAGAGAGAAGCTGGAGATAATCGTCGTAGATGGCAGATCGACCGATGGGACGAGGGAGATCGTTAAGAGGTATCCGGTTAGACTCTTGGAGGAGGAGGGGAGGGGTCTAAACGCCGCTAGGAATACCGGCGTTAGATACTCGAAGGGGGAGATCATAGCCTTCACGGATGGAGACTGCGTCGTCCCATCGAACTGGATTAGAGCCATGGTGGAGAACTTCAGGGATCCCTCCGTCGGATTCGTCGGAGGCCTCGTCAAGGGCTATCGGAGGGATAACTTCCTATCAGTCTATATGGATGAGACCTTCTTCCACGCCGTTCCAAGCTTCTCAAACCGCTATGAAACCACGGATCTCAAGATGCTATGCTTCCCAGCTGGATGCAACATGGCCTTTAGGAGGCATGCCCTTGAGAAGATAGATCTCTTCGACGAAAGAATCTACTATGGCTTCGACGATCTAGAGCCGGTTGAGGAGCTCAGCCTAAGGGGATTCCGAATCATACTTGACCCCCAGGTATTTGTATGGCATAAGCATAGGACGACGCTGTGGGGCCTCGTTAAGCAGCATTTCAACTATGGCCGAGGTGGATCCCTGCTCCTCATCCATAAGAGGGCGAGCCGCCTCGCCAGGTGGTTTTCAGCCTACCTCTTCTCCACAACCATCCTCCTCTTCCTATCCCTCTTCCTCCTAGCCCTAGGCCTGACGCTTATACCTAAGCTTCTAAGGATTCTCCTCACCCTGGTGGCCTCGGTCTACATGCTTCACATGGCCCTCTACACTCGGACGGCAATCAGGTCTAAGAGGATGAGGAAGATGTTTCTCTACCCCCTCTTAGATGTCTTGAGGGGGTTCTCCTTCACCCTTGGAGGCCTATTCCAATTGGGGAGAAGCCTCCTGGGAAGGTGTTGAGATGGGCATCGAGATCAGGCCCTTCAAACCTGAGGATTTAGATGAGGTCTACGCCATAGAGCGTCGCTCCTTCCTATGGCCCTGGTCTAAGGGCGTCTTCATCCACTTCTATAGAGTTACACCCCATCTATTCCTCGTCGCCATAGCCGATGGGAGGATTGTCGGATATGTTATGGGGGAGATGGAGGAGGATGGCGGCGTTAAGGTGGGGCATGTGGTTAACATCGCGGTTCATGAAGCCTATAGAAGGCGGGGCATCGGGTCGAGGTTGATGGGGGAGATGGAGCGTATATTCAGGGAGCTTGGAGCTGAGAAGGTGAGGCTGGAGGTTAGGGAGGGGAATGAGGAGGCTATGGCCTTCTATAGGCATCTAGGCTACAGGGAGACGGGGATGTTGAAACGCTACTATTGGGGGCTTACAGCCGTAAAGATGGAGAAATCCCTCTCGGATGAGAGATGAGGCTTTATATAGCCGCTTCCCATCATTAACCACCCCAAAGGTGAGGAATATGGGGAGAATAAGGGTTGCCGTGGCGGGTGTTGGAAACTGTTGCTCAGCCCTAGTCCAGGGCGTCTACTATTATAGGGAGGCGGAGCCGATAGGTCTGCTACATGAGGATGTCGGCGGATACAGGGTGGACGACATCGAGTTCGTCGCAGCCTTCGACATCGACGGTAGAAAGGTTGGCCGAGACCTCTCAGAGGCCATCTTCAGCGAGGTTAATGAAGCCCCCAAATTCATGGAGGTTCCAAGGCTAGGCGTCGAGGTGAAGAAGGGGCCTGTCCTAGACGGCGTAAGCGACCTCACAAAGGAATTCATAATGGTCTCAGGGGATGAGGAGGTGGATGTAGCCGAGGAGCTGAGGAGAAGTGGAGCAGATATGCTGGTAAACCTAATCTCAGGTGGAGCGGAGGAGGCGTCGAGGTTCTACGCCGAGGCAGCCCTAGAAGCTGGATGCGCCTTCATAAACGTCACTCCAGCCATGATAGCCAGCGACCCAGCCTGGGCTGAGAGATTCAAGGCTTCTAAGCTGCCCCTCGTGGGCGACGACCTCCTAGACCAGGTGGGCGCGACAGCCCTCCACATGGCCCTCCTAGAGTTTCTACATATGAGGGGAGTCCGCATCGAGGAGAGCTTCCAGCTGGATGTCGGCGGCGGAATGGAGGCCCTCAACACCCTCGCGAGGGTGAGGGAGGAGAAGAGGAGGATTAAGACTCAGGCCGTAGCCACCTCCATACCCTATGAGTTCCCCCTCATCTCGGGGTCGACGGATTACGTCGACTTCCTAGGCAACTCTAGGGATAGCTTCCTCTGGGTTAAGGGCCGCTACTTCGGCGGCGCCACCTTCACCATCGATCTCAAGCTGGGAACAGTTGATGCTCCAAACGCCGGCTCCGTCCTCCTCGACGTGATAAGGGCGGTGAAGCTCTCCCTCGACAGGGGTCTAAGCGGAGTCATCATCCCCATCTCAGCCTACGCCTTCAAGAATCCCCCTAAAAGGTTCAGGTTGAGTGAGGCCCATAGACTGTTTGAGGAGTTCATATCTGGGTGAGGGCTTTGAACCTCGCCTTCATCATAGGCACGGCGGGTTCGGGGAAGACGGAGCTGACGGCATCCCTCACCCGATGGCTTGAGCTCCAGGGGGAGGATGTGCTAGCCGTCAACCTTGATCCAGGGGCCATCATCGTCCCCTATCCGGCGAACGTGGATGTGAGGGACTACATAACCGTCGAGGAGGTGATGGAGCGCTACGGCCTAGGGCCGAATGGGGGATTGGTCTATGCCTGCGACATGATGATAGAGATCATCGATAAGCTCGCTAGGGAGATTGAGTCCTTCGACCCAGACCTCGTCGTCCTCGACACCCCTGGACAGATGGAGCTCTTCGCCTTCAGGGATATAGGCGTCAAGATCGCGGAGGGCCTATCCGATGAGGCTAAGGGGATCATCTAT
>Ga0180302_10001387_pt1 | contig 11457 bp, 14 predicted proteins | sample GuaBasSediGuay17_FD_121794 | JGI IMG/M metagenome (GOLD analysis project Ga0180302, IMG submission 121794) | Subseafloor sediment microbial communities from Guaymas Basin, Gulf of California, Mexico - Guay17, Core 4571-4, 12-15 cm | ecosystem: Environmental > Aquatic > Marine > Hydrothermal... | reverse complement strand
TTTTGTCAGTCGAGACGTTGTTAAGGTTATTGAGAAAGCTTTGAAAATGAGTGGATTAGAAATCAAGCATACAACTATGCCGTCATGGACCGACGCTCAAAATTTAAAGGAGAAATTTGATGTCGTTGTTTGGGGACCAGGAGACCTATCCTACTGCCATACGAATCAAGAGAAAATTGGAATAAGAGACATCCAAATCGCAAGTAAAGTACTGGTTAACTTAAACAAAGTTGATGTTTAAATGTTCAAGGATATCTCCATATATCAACTGCATGAAGGCCAAGATTAGAGGATGTTGGATGACATAGATTTTCAGTGAATTTCGGCCCAAGAAAGTTAGTAATTTAATAAACGAGTTCTCAAGAACTTGGAAAGGATAATGATATTTGCCAAAATACATACCCGCAAGAAAAATTCCCAGCCAAGGGAACAAGGGATAATAATCCAGCGTAGAAAAATTGTCAGGTTTTAGTCCTATCCATACAAAAACCTCACTTGGAACACTGAGATTTTCAAAGATCAAACCCAATAAAAATGTGATAATTCCAGTAAATAAACAAAGTCTAAATCTATTTAAAAATATTATACTCAAAATAGTAGTTAAAGTGAAAAAGTGGATAATTCCAAAAACCACACACTGGTTTGGAACAAAAAGAAATGTAATACAAGTTATAAGCACCGCTAGCACACCTAATTTTAGAGTTTTCCTCATGATTCGAGAGATGGAAAAATTTGAACCGTAGATCACTGTCGTAGTAAATCCAGATATGAAAATGAACATACCTCCGATGAACCTTGGAAAGAAATATAAGAACGAGGAGTTTAATGTGATCTTCCCAAAATAGTACAAATCAAAGAGGACGTGGAATACAATCATTAAAATTACTGCAACGCCTCTTACTGCATCTATTTCCCAAAACCTCATCTAAAGTATCTCAAATCCTCATCACTCTTCCATTGTTGAAGAGACATCTCCTGCATTTCCTTAATTTGGGCAATTATTTTTTCCATTTCCTTTGCTCTTTCCTCAAGAGCTTCAACTGAAATTTCGAGATTTAGAAGTTTAGAAAGAATATCAAGGACAACTTTTGCACTTTTTGGATCTACCATGTATCCTGATGTAACGCCCATCAGACACGCAGCTTCAATACCCTCTAATTTTGAAACTCCAAGCAACAGCCCCGATGCCCCAATAATTCCGCCACCTGGCTCTCCAGGCTCAAACTTAACTCCATATTCCCTGAGTTTTTTTACAAGATCTTCTGAATTTGCTGCACCAATAACATACGGTTCATCAACGAGTCTGCCTACTCCATAACCACCAAGTGTGTAGATCATCTTGGCACCAAATTTTTTTGCTATATCAATATAGGCATTCACAAGTTCGAAATGCCCCTCATTACTTATACTTTGGAAATCTCCAACGAGTATAAGTAAATCTGGAGCATCTCCATTGGATTTCCAAGCGTATATTTCATTCTTTGGCATTCTTATTGTCCCATTTTCTTGAACCATAACTTGGGGCGGAAAATAGTAAGAATAAATCTCTACAACTTTTTCAGCTTTTAGTTCCTTTACAAGGTGGTCCGCCACTAATTTTCCAACATGACCAATCCCGGGTAATCCCTCAATGAATACAGGTTCTTTAAGACCGACGTCTTCTGGAAACCTTATGAATCTCACATCCACTTTTTTAAGCATTGTATCACCTCCTAAAGCTAAAGAATCCCACTTCTCTCCTCAATTTTCTCCTATACTTTCCATATGGGTCCTCAGGTGAAAATTTTGGTGGTATCGGCATAAAGGTCTTCTCCCCGCATTCTGGACATATATTTTGCAAAGTGTACCTACCGCAACTTCTACATTTACGCATTAATACTTTCATATAGCTTCCCTAACGAAGTTTCCCTCTCCACCTAATTTTTTTATCGTTTTTAAGACTCTGCTGGTTACTTTTTTAAGAATAGATTCGGCAGTTTTGTAATCGTCCGCTTCAATTACGATTCTATATCTTGGTGCGCCCACATACTCTATTTTCAGATTTATTCCATTAACTAAAGCTTTTTCTGCCTCTAAGAGGGCTTTCTTTATTCTTTCAACTCCATCAGAGGCTAAGCACTTTAGCTCAAAATAACCTCTAACTTTAACTCTTCTTGGTTTAATGTTCTCTCTAGCTATTTCTGCCATTTCTTTAGCAAATTCCTCTCCCACAATTGGCACCAGTACTTCATAACCCTCATACGCAGCTTCCTCAAAGGCAGGGTAAATCGAGTCGAATTCTTTAATCAACTTTTTACCTATCTTCTGGAGTTCGTCACTGCGAATGGCAAGCTTTTCGCCTATAATTTCCAGCCATTTAAATGCTCTTATTTCATTTTTCCATTCTTGAAGTTTTTCTCGCCTCTGTCTTTCATTTACATCTTTTATTGATAGATCTATGTGTCCCCTTTTTGGGTTAACATTCAATACTTTACATATCACTTTCTGCCCTTTCTTAACATGTTCTCTAATATCTTTAATCCAACCCGATGCGACTTCACTGATATGGACCATACCCTCTTTATTATCGTATTCATCTAATGAAATGAAGGCTCCAAAGTCTAGAACCCTCTTAACTGTTCCGATAACGATCTCTCCTCTTGAGGGATAACCACTTCTTTTGATAACAAACCTATCTTCTTTCATCCCTTTCAACTCTGTCTTGTGAATTTAAATATTGCTAGAGAGAACTAAACAGAAAATTTTGAACCATCCATAATTCCTCTAGTTTCCTTACCCGCTACGAGTAAACACCGTAAAATTCATACAGTCAACTGTTGAGAACGGTTCGCGCTTTAATATAAAATTTGGAATCCTTTCAATCTTTGGATTCGTCCAAAAAGACCAACATCTAACTACCATCTTATCAACTCTCCAATTTCCACGCACTATCTTCACTGAATTAGTCATATTAGAAATTATTATTTTAGCTTTCCAATATTTTATATTATCAACCCCAGATGTAAAGTAATAAGCTCTATATCCCTTTAAGTACCAAGCAAGAGGCCAGTATTCTCCAACTGTAGTAAAGACATATATTGTATCATTTTTATCAAATGTTGAAACAAATTCTCTGACATCATATTGTGTAGGCATATAAAGTGCTGGTTCCGCAGGATTAACAGGATTTACAATATTTATAGCCAAACAACCATAAACTAAATACAGAAACGTAAAAATGAGAGAAGCGTATTTTATTTTCCTTACTCTAATTTTCTCGATCGCGTCCGCTGCAATTATAAACATTGGTACCTCAACATGTATAACCAACCAAGGAACCTTTTCTTGCATGTAAGAGAAAAAAATCAGGCTGGCTATAAACCAATAAACCAGAAAAGACTTAAATTCGTTCTTCTCCCTTAATGACGAAAATATTCCAAAAATAGCCAAAATAAAAGCAGGAAGATCGTAAAGTAAAAGTATTTCAAGGTAGTAATACCATGGTCCTGAAATTCTAGCTATTTCATGTTGATGCCTCCAATAGTTTATTGCTTTAATTGCCGGAAAATTTGAAAGATTTGCCAGAAACTCAGTATATCTCCAAAAATTTGTGTAGAAAGTGAGGTAAATCGACAAGAACACAATGACGGATATTAGAAGATCCCTCGGATTTATTTTTTTGTAATCGAAAATAAAAAAAACTAAGAAAATTACCAAAAAAGGATAAAATGTCTCTTTTACACACGCAAATAGTGCTAGGGAGACAGACGCCAAAATTAAATGGTAACCCCTTTTTTCAATATTAAATTTTTTATTAAAGATATAGTTAAAGATAAAATAAACAAATAGTAAAGTAAAAAGAACCTGATAAATATCTGCTCTACAAAATCTAGAGTAATTTACGATTACAGGAGAGACCGCCACAAAACTCGCAGCTATTAGCGATGAATTACCTATAAACTTTCTATACAAGATTATAACAAATACCGATAAGACGCCCAGTATCGATGGGACCAATCTAAGTGAGAACTCATTCTCTCCTAAAATCGAAACGATCGGAGCTATTGAGTAAAAGAGCAGGGGACCATGATAAGCGGGATCATATTTGTATGTTCCTTTTAAAACAGAATTTACGAATACTGAGTGAATACTCTCATCAAAGAAGAGTGGTGGGTCACCCAAATTGTAGAACCTAACCAGTACCGAAGATAGGAGAATTAAAGTAATAATTATTTGTTTCTTCATATATAAATACCTTCCTTTAAAATTAATAAATTTTTGAATTTTACCGTCAAAAATATATTGCGTTACGTAGAAAAGCTTCTTGTGTGATGAATCTGGCAGTAGCTGAGCGATGCGATGATGAAGGCTGTACTCCCTGAAATAAAGTGTGAAATATGCGGGAAAAAGGCTAAAGGTGTATGCCCAAGATGCTATAGATTCGTATGTGAGAACTGCATTGATCCAACGACTTTAGAGTGCATTGATTGTGCTTCTGTAAAACGAATACTTGAAAAAGATTTAATTAGGTATGTTGAAAATATCTCCAATAAAATAAAGTTCATGGAATCAAATTTTTCAGCGTGTTATACATGCCCGATTTATAAGGATGCCATAATGTCCTACTTGAGAAGAGTTAAAGAGCTGAGAAAAATTGCCGAACTAGAATCATATGAAGATCTCCATGATAAAATAAATGAAGTTAAAGAAACTGTCCAAAACCTCGCTATAAAATATCTTATTAAAATCAAAATGTCAAAATAAGCTTTTCTCAACCAGTCTTAGTGTTTCCTTGATTGCGCTCCTTAGCACTTTAGGTAGGCCTTTGATTTCCACATCCATAAACCCTCTAACAACTATTGAGGTAGCTTCGTCTCTACTCAAACCCCTCGTCATTAGATAAAAAATCTCTTCATCAGCTATTTTTCCAATTGCTGCTTCGTGACTTAGCTCTACATGAGGATTTCTAGCTTCTAATTCCGGAATTGCATGGATTTGTCCGTGATTAGATAGCATGAGCCCTTTGCAATCTAAATGTCCCCTTGTTTTTTCTGCTTTCCCAATTATGCATCCCCTTGCAATAATATTTCCTCCTTTACTAACGGCCCTAGATGTTATTTCAGCGCAGCTACCCGCTCCATTTAGCAAAACTTTGACGCCTAGGTCTATGTAGCTCCCTTTTAATCCAACAATTATGCTATTAAACGTAGCTCTCGCATTACTGTTTAAACATGCCATTGGATTTGCCTTAATATGGCTGGCAGGATTAATAACGATATAATTACTAATGAACGTTGCATTATCTTCTACTAGAGCTGCACTTTTAGGTATCGCTCTTACATTTTGGTTCCAACTGTGAATCATAGTAAATGTCAACTTAGCATTTCTCTTAATAAAATACTCAGTAGAACCAACATGTGAACCAGTTGCATTTCGATGTGACAGGCATCCAGATATGATGTTAAGTTGAGATCCCTCTTCCACGACTACCATGTTGTAGGTTTTTTGTCTCCTTACATTTTTTAAGTAAAAACATATTTGAACCGGTAGATCAACCCTTGTGTTTGGTAACGACCTAATAAAATACCCTGTCAAATCATCCAGGTTAACTTTAATCTTCATACCTAAATTTGCTTCGAAAGGTTTTCCTAAATACTCCAAAACCCAGTCATATCTTTTAATCGCTTCTTGTATACTTATAATTTCAATACCATCCAAAAAGCTAACGAGCTCTTTTATTGTGAGGTCTTCTTGGAAAAATGCTCCCGAGCTCGTTTTTTTGCTGAAATCCAATCCAACTTCCTTAAACTGAAATTCATCCATATTCTCTACTTTATTTCCCTTAGACATCGCGTTAGGCACCTCTCATATCCGTTCTTTCTAATTTGCTTTAGTATGTCTGATGGATCACCTATGCACACAATTCTACCATCGTAGATGACAGCTCCGTAATCTGCATTAACAAAATCCAAGATATGACCTTGATGAGTGATTATAATTCCAGATTTTTCATGATTAGAATCCTTACCTCTTTCAAAAAAGTCACTTATGATTTCGCCGATTAAAGCTAAGTTCTCTAAATCAACACCACTGTCAGGTTCATCGAGCATTATAAACTCTGGATTCATTAGCATTATTTGAAGCAGTTCTGATCTTTTGAGTTCACCACCAGAAAAACCGTTGTTTATTTCTCGGTATAGACAATTCTCTAATTTCAGCTTCTTTGCGAATTCAAAAATTTTTTCCCGGCTGTATCCACCCATCTTAGCGCAGTGCCTAAGAACATCAATCAATTTAACTCCGCCAACCTTTGGAGGATTTTGAAGGAATATACCCATTCCTAGTTTAATTCTTTTGTCAGTTGAGATATTTGTGATATCCCTTTTTTTAAACATAATCCGACCACTATAAATCTCATAAATCGGGTTCCCAACAATGGCGTTAAGGAGGGTGGATTTACCGCTACCATTTGGTCCAAAAAGTGCAAATACTTCACCACTTTTGATGTACAAATTCACATTTTCTAGAATTTTTCTTCGACCAACTTTAACTCCCAAGTTCACAACACGTAAGATATCCATTTCAAACACCAGATTATCAAAATTCTACCAAACTAACTTCTTCATCCTCTACGAAGGCAATTGACCTTTTTCCAGTTAGATACCCGCAAGCTTCTCCCGGATTAATAATTAGTTTGTCTCCTCGCTCTATTCTTGGCTGATGTGTGTGCCCAAGAACTAGAATTCCCGGTATTTTTTGAAGGATCTTGATGATCCTACCATCAGTTCCATGATAAACGACGCCTCCTGGAAATTCCACAATATCGCCTATCTCCCAACTATTTTCGGTACAGATTCTGATAAGTAATCCCTTCTCACCGTCGTTATTCCCAAAGGCAATATAACACTTTTTTCCCAAGCTTTCAAATTCTCTCAAAGTGAATGGAGCTATTATATCTCCCGCATGAACGACGAAGTCAAATTTTTCCTTTTTTAGTAAATCAACTAGATCTCTCACTGCTTGTAGATTATCGTGCGTATCACTCACAGCAACAAACTTCACAACACAAACCTCCATTTCCGTTTTATTCTTGGAATTTTACCAAAAGCATTCCGTTTGATATATATAATTTTAGAGAGATCATAGTTTCTCGCAAATTGTCGAAGGTTCAGGAGTAAACAACCTGGAATTCTAACATTTACATTTTCCGATAGTTCGTAGACCGCGCTTAGATACTCGTAGATGCTCTCAACTCTTCCTACATCAACGTACTTTAGTAGTTCATGATTTTCTTCGTAAATAGTAAGTGGTTGAAGGAAAAATTCATCAGCTATTGAACCAATTTCCGCAATTTTTCTGATTTCATGATCATTCAAACCTGGCATATATATCGATCTAACAATCGTATAGCAGAACTCTGAGGCTCTTTTAATGTTCTTAATCACTTCATTGAACATGTCTCTCCTAGTTATTTTTTGGAAACTCTCGCTACTTGCCGCATTTAAACTGACCAATATGATGTCCGCTCTGCCATCCATTAAACCTAAGTCATAGGTACCATTCGTTTGGATGTCGATCCGTACTTCGCCAAAAATCTCGCGTAATTTATCAATAGTTAATGCTACTTTTTCCTCCCCCACACTAAATGGTTCACCAAATTGGGAGATCGTTATGGCTTTTGGTTTTAGATTCCCATAGTATCCCGGCTTTGGTGCAAGACCCTTTAATTTTGCAATTCTCGAATAACAAAAGAGGCAGTCAAGATTACACTCTGACGTAAATTCATAACTTGGGTGGTGTTTTGGGCGAGAAATACTTTCATTAATACCTTCACAGTATATGCAGTGTTTGGAATATCTAATTTTATTTAGGAATGAGGAAATTTCGTCCATCATAGTTCATCAAAAATTTTTATGATGAATTTGGATAACCTAATTGCATCCATTTTGTTTCTAATTCTTATGTCGCATCTTACAGATTTGTCGACCTTTACTAAGTCTTTCTCGTCAATTATTAATACATCCAAAAAATCTTTGTACAACTCAAAAACCCCCCTTGAAGACACTTCGTATCCTAAAGCTCTCATAAACTTGGCTGCTGGACCGCTGAATGGCTTGTTTCCGATGATTGGCGAAACTGCTATTACTTTTTTATCTTGCAAAAATTTTGCAAACTTTTCAATTTTCAATATTGGAAGTATACTCGTTATCGGATTACTTGGGCCTATCAAAACTTCGTCCTCTTTTTTAAGCTTCTCTTTTACTTCTCGGGGAATTTTTGCTTTTTCAATTCCTCTAAAATATACATCCAAAACCTCTAATTTACCCCCATATTTCACCCAAAATTCTTGGAAATGCATTTTTCCGGTATTTGTAACGATGATGGTAGAGACGTCCTCATTGCACATTGGATAGACTTCAAATTTTACATTTAGCGCTCTTGTTACAACTTTTGTTGCCTCAGTAAGAGTGTATCCAGATCTTAAAATTTCGCTTCTTAATATGTGAATAGCTCTATCTCTATCCCCAATCATTAGGATTTCATCAAATCCTAGAGATTTTAGCATTTCATGGGTTATGAACGTGTCGTCTTTTATACCCCACCATTTATAATTATCAATAATTCCCGCCAAGGTGTAAATAACAGAATCCAAGTCGGGACATATTTTATTTCCACTTATCCACAAATCCTCCGCTGTATTAACTACCACCCAAAATTCGGCAATTTCTTTTAATCCACTTAGCAACTTCGGTGTCCCCGTTCCACCAGATAAAACCAGCATATTACTAACTCATCTAAATTTCTTACCAAACTCATAGATGTCTCTTTCACTATTTAGGAGTTTCCTGAGCACCTTTTTTAGTTCAGATATTTCAATCCTTATTTGGGCTGTCGTATCTCTATCCCTTATCGTTACAGTCGAATCATTAAAGGTCTGATGATCAACTGTTACACAAAAGGGAGTACCTATCTCATCAAATCTCCTATATCTCCTACCGATACTACCAGAATCATCATATTCCGCATAGAAGCCATTTGATTTTAGATAAAATAGGATTTCAAGTGCTTTATCAACAAATGGATGCCTAGAAAGCAATGGTAAAACGGCCACTTCCACGGGAGCTACCCAACGCTTCAGGCGTAAAACCCTTCTCTCCTCCCCATCGATGATGTCTTTATCAAAGGAATGATCCAGTACCGCGTAACTTATCCTATCTAAACCGAATGATGGTTCAATAACATGCGGGATGACCTTCTCTCCATAAACTACTTCCTCAGTCTCTGTTATTTCATAAAATTCCTTTTCTATTAGAATTTTTTCACCATCGAGATCGAGTTCGAGATCGACCGGTACTTCAACATTCATAGATTCCAATTTTTCTTTGATTAGCTTTGCCCTCTCTTTGAATTTGGGTCCTATCTTATCCATCCTTGGAATTATTTTCTTTTTCTTAATTTTGATAGGTTCTTCATATTGAACAAAGATGCTAAGGTCAGTCCCACTAAATCTACTGTGCCTTTGAAGGTCATAATCCGAGCGATCAGCAATTCCTACCACTTCTATCCAACCAAATGCGGTTAATACTTCAGCATCCCAGCAATCTACAGCATAATGAGCTCTTTCATCATCTTTATGTTGTCTAAATCTCAGTTTCTCCTCGTTGATACCTACTTCAATTAGAAATCTTTTAGTTTTTCCAATAAAGTATGCTAAAATTTCGTTCGCGATAATTCCTTTTTCTAAAGCATCTGCGAGTTTGATTTTGTGTTTGACGTCGAATTTGTCGATAAGAATGACAACCTCTTCCTTAAACTCATTGAACCTTTGATGTTTTTTATCCCTTGGATTAACAAAGTACTCTAGTTCTGCTTGATTAAATTCCCTCAATCTCACCACACCTTGTCTAGGGCTAATTTCATTTCTATAAGCTCTTCCGATTTGCGCCACTCCAAAGGGCAATTTGTCTCTAAAAAATGAAGATAATCTTCTAAAATCAACAAAGATCCCCTGAGCAGTTTCTGGCCTTAGATAGCCTTTTTTCCCCTTTCCAGGACCTATTCTAGTCACGAACATTAAATTAAATGGTACAGGTTCTTTAAATTCTCCTCCACAGTCGCACCTTAAATCGTAGCTTTCGAGAACTTCTTTAACAGTTTCTATTTTCTCCTCCACTTCAATATCTAACTTTTCTTTTATATAGTGATCCGCTCTGAAGATCTTACCACATTTCTTACATTCAATTGCAACATCAGCAAAAGATTCAACATGTCCAGATGCTATAAAAACATCCTCCAGACCTACTGTAGGTGTATCTATCTCCACAGTCCTCTCATCTATTACAAAATGCTTCCTCCAAATGTTCTCTATTTTCCTCCTTAAATTGTTACCAAGTGGAGCATAATCTATGAACCCAGCTAAACCGCCATAAATTTCAAACGATTGCCAGAAAAATCCTCGTCTTATCAGCATTTCCATTAGTTCGCTCATGGAGATGCTGACAATGCTCAACTTAAAAGATTATCTTCATATGTATTCGGAGTAAACTGCTGTACATGAGGGACAGAATCATCCAAAAATGGGTTGACAAGATCCTTGAAAATTACCCTATAAAGCCAGTCATTGAGATCGTACAATACGTAAATGATGCTGCCAGCAAAATTGTTGATAACGTTCTGGATTTGTTGAATGGCAAAAGTAACGAAATAATTGGAGATCCAATAGACGACTTAATGAGATTCTTAGCAACAGATAGATCGCGCAGTCCAGGTGAGAGTATTAAGTTAATAATTGATTTGAAATTCATCATAGCCAATGAACTAAATTTAGAGATAGGAGATAGGATGAGACTTTACGAGATACTTGATAAATTTGCATTCAAGGCATTTGACTACTATATGCAAAGCAGAGAGAAGATATTTGAATTGAGGTTAAAAGAGAAGGAGAGAGAGCTGGAGATTATGAGAAAGATAATCGAATTCGCCGAGAAGGCTAAATTTTAATCCTGTCTGGGTTAAATCCTTTTTTTACTAGCAATTCTTTAACTTTGGAAATGTGGTTACCTTGCAACTCGATAACTCCATTTTTGACAGTACCACCACACGCTAGCTTAGATTTCAAGAATTTTGCTAGTTCATTTAAATTTATTTCGTTACTATTTATTCCCTCAATAATGGTAACCTCCTTTCCGTATCTTCTCTTCCCGACTTTGATGAATATATACTGCTGTTCTTTTGCGACTTCCTCACATACGCATAGGTCTTTAGGTAAACCACAAATTGGACAGATCTCCGACATCCCTTTGCATTACCTCCTTTTTTTAACTTTTAGCTTTAGCTAAATTTTAAATTTTCGGTCAGAATAGCGAACGCAAAAGATTTTCTATCTTTTCAAATAAATCAAATACGCTCGTTTATTTTTTCTCAGTTCTTCAGAACAATTTTTAAACCGAATCAATTTCTAAAACTATGGATCCTCTT
>Ga0180302_10001386_pt1 | contig 11457 bp, 11 predicted proteins | sample GuaBasSediGuay17_FD_121794 | JGI IMG/M metagenome (GOLD analysis project Ga0180302, IMG submission 121794) | Subseafloor sediment microbial communities from Guaymas Basin, Gulf of California, Mexico - Guay17, Core 4571-4, 12-15 cm | ecosystem: Environmental > Aquatic > Marine > Hydrothermal... | reverse complement strand
GTGAGGTTCAAGATCCTGCTAGCAGACTGGCATGCCTGGATCAACAACAAGATGGGGGGAGACCTGGAGAAGATAAGGCTCGTAGGAGAGTACTTCATTGAGGTCTGGAAGGCAGCTGGCGTCGACGTGGACAAGGTGGAGTTCGTTTGGGCAAGCGAGCTGGTTGACAGCAGCGAGTACTGGAGGAAGGTTGTGCTGATAGCAAAGCACACTACGCTAAAGAGGGCGTTCAGGTGCCTCACTATAATGGGGAGGAAGGAGGGGGAGATGAAGGAGACAGCTCAGCTCCTCTACCCGATGATGCAGTGTGCTGACATATTCCAGCTTGAGTGTGACATGACTCAGCTAGGCCTAGACCAGCGTAGAGTGAACATGCTTGCACGCGAGGTTGGGCCGAAGATAGGGTTATGGAAGCCTGTTGTGGTGAGCCACCACATGCTCCTCGGGCTAGAGGGAGCTAAGACCCCAGAGGGCTATGATGAGGACGTTGACATTGACATAGCTATAAGCTCGAAGATGAGCAAGAGCAAGCCTCAGACATGCATATACGTACATGACCCACCTGAGCTCATAGCTGAGAAGATAAGGAGGGCATACTGCCCCCCAAGGCAGGTCGAGTGGAACCCTATCCTAGACTACGCTAAGCACATAGTCTTCAGAGCATTCCCCAAGATGCTGGTTGAGAGGCCAAGCAAGTACGGTGGCGACGTAGAGTACGAGAGCTACACTCAGCTAGAAAGGGACTATGTTGAGGGGAAGCTGCACCCACTAGACCTCAAGAACGCGGTCACAAGGTACATAGACCAGCTCATAAGCCCTATAAGAGAGCACTTCGAGAAGAACAGGAGAGCAAGACAGCTATACGAGGAGGTAAGCAGGTATGAGGTGACGAGGTAGCCTGCCAGCAGGCCCTCTAAACCACGATGAAACACCAGTACGCTACGCTGCATAGGTGCCACCCAGCCACCAGGCTGTCGTGTTGAAGCAGCCACACAGCCTGCTGTAGCAAGTGCATCCAGACCTAGGCTTCCACGCCGCCTGCTCTCCATAGCATAGAGCACACAGCTCCCCTGCCATGAGGCAAGTACCCGCTGAGGGGAGCGAGCAGAGGAGGCTGTGTGGGCGCTAGATGCCTGTGAACTAGGCTGCTGGCTCTCTACCCATGCTTTTATACGCTGGCGTGGCAGGGGTGTTGTGTGGTTGCTTTGCTTGTGCTTCTCTTGTGTGTTGCTGGGAGGGTGAGGTGGGTTTCTAAGGGAGCTTGGCCTGAGGTTGAGCTCTGTACTGGCAGGGAGTGTAGGGTTGTCCCTGCTAGAGGCCTCGAGAAGGCCTGCGATGGAGACCTGATATTTGGGTCACCTGGCTTCTGGACGATCTATGACAGGGAGAGGAGGGAGGCTTTTAATGTCCTGGACTTCAGGTACGCTGAGCTTGAGGGCGACCTCTTTGGCTCAGGGCTCTTCATGAGGCTTCAGCCTGGATCTCAGGCTGCTGACCGTGTGATGAGGATGCCTGTGAACTTCTATGCGAGCGGTAGGCTTGTGCTAGAGCTTCTTGAGGGCTCTGATGTGCCAGGGCTTCTCCTGGAGTACTGTAGGGCAGCTGAAGACGCTTCTAGAGTAGCAGACGAGATCTTAGCTAGGAGAGGTGGGAGGGAGGTTCAGCTCGAAGACCTAGATGCTGTAGCGAGGGAAGCTGAGACAACTGAGACAGCAGCTTACCTGGCGCTCAACATGCTGGAGTTCAAGAGGAAGGCTGTGTGGGAGGGAGAGAAGCATACGGGGAGAGGAAGGTGGCTTCTAGCTCAGCAGTAGGCTGAGCCTCAGCCTCGCATGCGGCTGGAGCTCAGGCTCTAGGTAGACGGGCTGCTAGAGCTAGCTGGCTTCAGCTGTCGTCTGCTCCATGCTAGCTGAAGGTTTTTAGCTTGATGGCTGCATGGGGGGTGGTGTCCTGGTTGATCTGGAGGACCAAGATCTCGTATGTTGAGAGGAACAAGGTTGTTGTCCGAGGTTACAGGCTTGATGAGCTGATTGGCAGAGTGAGCTATGGGGAGATGCTGTACCTGATGTTCAATGGGGAGCTGCCGCCCAGGGAGTGGAGGCGAGCACTAGATGCCTTGCTTGTTGCTGGCTGTGACCACAGCATATTCTGCCCATCCACCTCAGCTGCCAGGATAGTCGCATCAGGTGGCGTGGGGCTGCAGAACGCCATTGCCAGCGGGATAAACGCCATGGGAAGCTACCACGGTGGGGCCATAGAGGCTGCCATGAAGCTCTTCTACGAGGTCAAGGCCAGGGGAGATGAAGTTGGGCTGGAGAAGGCTGCTGAGGAAGCTGTCAGCAAGCTGCTAGCTGAAGGCAAGAGAGTACCTGGGTTCGGGCACAAGATCCACACAGATGACCCCAGGGTCAAGAGGCTCCTTGAGGTAGCTGGAGAGTGCGGGCTCGACAGGGGGTACATCAAGGCTGCGCTAGAGGTCGGTATAGCTCTTGAGAAAGCCGGGAGGAGGCTTCCGATGAACATCGATGGGGCTATGGCAGCTGTAGCCTGTGAGCTCGGGTTCGACTGGAGGGCTGGCAGAGCAATATTCGTCCTCTCCAGAGCCCTGGGGGTGGCAGCACACGCCTACGAGGAGATGGTTGAGGGAGAGCCCTTCAAGGAGATCCCCTTAGAGGAAATAAGGTATGAGGGGCCAAGGGAGAGGGAGCTCTAGGGGCATAGCAGCCCTGCTAGCTGCCTCAGTATGCTATGGGTCAGCTGCAATCCTCATCAGGCTGGCTAAGGGAGTGCACCCAGTTGCTCTGGCGTTCTACAGGCTAGCCCTGTCCTCTGTGATAGTCTTAGCTGGGGCAGCTGCCTTAGGCACCCTCAGGAAGCCAGCTCGCTGGGAGGCCAAGGCCCTAGCTTCATCTGGCGTCGCACTAGGCCTGCACTTCATAGCCTTCGTCGCGTCAGTCAAGATGACCTCAGTGGCGAACGCAACGTTTCTGGTGAACACCAGCCCAGTTTTCGTGGCTCTGGCAGCGCCCCTAGCCCTAGGTGAGAAGACCAGCAGAGTTGAAGCCCTGTGTGTCACGCTGGCCACAGCAGGCATAGCGCTAGCGTCGCTGGGCGGGTTGACTAGGGCTTCAGCTGGAGACGCGCTAGCAGTCGCTGCAGCAGTGCTCCTGGCAGCTTACACCTTGCTTGGCAGGAAGCTCAGAGCAGAGATGCCTACGACATGCTACATATCCTACGTCTACACTTCAGCCTCGCTCGTAGCTATGGCAGCCTGCTTAGCCATAGGCGTGGAGGTAGCTAAGCTGTATCCAAGTGAGGTGGTGGCTGCCATAGTGGCGCTAGCTGTGGTGCCAACAGTGTTCGGGCATGGCCTCTACAACTACGCTCTGGGGAGCGTCAAGGCTGTGGTGGCGAACACAGTTCCCATACTGGAGCCTGTAGTGGCCTCAACCCTGGCCCTGCTGCTCTTCAGCGAGAAGCCAGCTCCACAGCAGCTTGCAGGCTACGCGATGATAGCTGTGTCAGTTGCTGTGATAGCAGCTAGGAGGCAGCCGAGCTAGGTGAGGGATGCGGGGGCGCTACCTGACCCAGTACTGTGGCTTCTCAGACTCCCTGAGCTTCGTCAGAGGCTCGTCTCTGAACCTCCAGATCCCACGCCTGAAGTCCTCTACTGCTATGCCAAGCTCTCCAGCAAGGTAGTCGCTTATCAGAACCTCCCTCTCAAACTCTGAAACGACGACACACACCTGGACAGGGGGAGTCTCCCTATCACCTGTGATGACCTGGACCTTAGCTCTCCTACAGAGGACATAGAGCCTACCTATCCCAATGGGGGTTCTAGCATACTCCTCTGAAGCCCGCCCCCACAGCCCAAGCTCCTCAGCTAGCGGCAAGGGGACTAGAAGCTCAGGCTGGTCAACCTCATACCCGCTGTTCACGTACCCTGATGTCAGCAGGCTCCTGTGCTCAGAGGTTATCCTCAGCTTCACCCTCACTGGCATACCCATATCTCCTCCTATAGAGCCTCAGGGAAATCAGCCTGCCTAGCCTCCTCTTAACCCACACGAGCCTACCCAGCTTCCTCAAGCAAACCCCAACAACAGCATGCATCTTAGCTTAAAAGCCTATCTGTGGGCGGCTGCGCGCACAGCCTGCTCAGCAGCTGAGCCTTCAGCTCGCAGCCTCCCTGCAGCCTCTGCTATGGCTGCAGCGCCTTTATGAACTCCAGGATCACCTTGTAAGCTTCTCCCTTGGATGCTGCCTGCTTGACCTCTGAGGAGTGTGTTTCTCCCTCTAGCACCTTGAGCTCTGCTGGGACACCTGCCTCCCTGAGGGCTTTGTACAGGTGGTTTGACTGCCTTACTATGAGCTCAGGGTTCCTGCTGCCATAGAGCACGAGCGTTGGAGGGTCTCCTGGTGAAGCCCACGCTATGGGGGAGGCTTCCCTCCACTCCTCTGAGCTCCCTGTGAAGGCCTCCTTGAAGCCCTTGTCACCTGCCTCTAGCATGAGCTCAGTTATGTTGTAGACTCCGCTCCAAGCTATCAGGCCGCTGACCTTGACACCATACTCCTCACATAAGGCTACTAGAGCTGCTAGGTGTGCTCCAGCTGAGTGGCCTCCAAGCACGACTACACCTGAGCCACCGTACTCGCCTATGTGCTCTGAAACCCACTTCACTGCCTTAGCGATGTCCTCAGCCATCTCCCTCCACGTAACCTCTGGAGCAAGCCTATAGCTCACCAAAGCCACGGCTACACCGTCTCTAGCCAGAGACCTAGCCAACCTCACAAAGGCGATACGCTTCCTGTCACCAGCATGCCAAGCTCCACCATGCACAAACACAAAGGTAGGAAACCCGCTGCCCTTAGGGAGATAGAGGTCTAGCATGTGCTTGTAGCTCCCATCACCATAGTAGTCTATGTCCTCGATGACCCTACACCCATTGCCGGGTGTTGGCGCTGTCGGCGTTGTCTTGCTGGGTAGAGGCGTTGGCGTAGGCTTTGGTGCCTGACCTATGCACCCAGATAACAGTATGAGTGCTAGCAGAGCAGCATAGCAGAGCCTCATGGCAGGCCTTGTCTATGTGTGCTTTTCAACCTTTGCTTCCTAGCACCAGAGAGCTACTCCATGTGAGGGCTGTGTTTGGTGCTGTTGGAGGCTGCCTTCGAGGCTTGAGGAGGTAGAGGGGCTAGAGGCATGTCAGGAGATGCTATAGCTGAGGAGGCAGGCCTAGGCACATCAGAGGGTAGATCTGAGCCTGATAAACCGCCTTGAAGCTCAGGCTTCATCCAGCTGTGCTGAGCTCACCAGACAGGTATGGTATCAGCGCCGCCTCTCAGCTCTGGCGGGTAGTGCAGCCTAGAGCAGTGGAGCTGGCGTGCAGTGGCTGGAAAGCCTTCTGCACGGCTGAAGGCACAGCAGCTGTGCACCTTGTGGTGTTGGCTTTAGCAGCCTGCGGGCTCAGCTTAATTACATGTAATTATTTTTAATTACATGTAATTAGGGGGAGCATGTCCAGGGAGGTAGCTGTACTGCTCTTGTCCTTCCTCTGTGAGTACATAGACTCCACCTTAGGCATGGGGTATGGCACTACGCTCACACCAGCCCTCCTGCTGCTAGGCTTCAGCCCACATTCAGTGGTTCCTGCCGTCCTCACGTCAGAGCTGGCTACAGGCCTTGTGGGAGGTGTGCTCCACAGCAAGGCTGGCAACATCAAGCTCAGCAGCCGCTCAAGAGACACGAGGGTAGCTCTTGTTCTGGCATCGTGCAGCTCAGCAGGGTCTGTAGCTGCTGTGGCCTTGGCTTTGAGCACACCAGCTGCTGTAATCAAGCTGTACATAGGGCTCCTAGCTCTATCTATGGGGGTGCTGATGCTCTCAGGCTACAGGAGCAAGACAGGGTTCTCATGGAGGAGGACTGTGGCGCTCGGGCTGCTCAGCTCATTCAACAAGGCGCTGAGTGGAGGAGGCTATGGGCCGGTAGTCGTGGGAGGCCAGCTCCTCTCTGGAATCGAGGGGAAGAGGGCAGTTGGAACAGCTGCTCTAGCAGAGGGGCTGACGTGTCTAGCTGCTCTAGCGGCGTACACTGCCTTAGGCAGCTCTAGAAGCGTAGCCAGCTGGAGCCTCACCATACCCCTAACCCTAGGAGCACTGGCCTCAACTCCGCTAGCAGCATACTCTGTCAAGAAGGTAGAGGAGAGGAGGCTTGAGAAGCTTATGGGGCTCGCAGTGAGCTTGATAGGCATAGCTACAGCAGCCAAGGCAGTCAGCAGCTTGAGATAGGCAGCGCCAGCTGAAGCAGCTTAGAGAGGCGGCTGCAAGTGCTTAGCCCAGCCTGCCAGCTTGAGACCACCATGTGGATGCAGTGAAGCACTTTAAGGGGGCGCTGGGCTGCTTAGAGGAGGCAGCTCGTGGACTGCAGGGCGTAAAGCTGAGCAGAAGGCAGCAGGGCAGCTAGGGCACTAGGCTAGCAGCTCGAGCTAAGCAGCCTTAAGCTAGACAAGCCTTTTTACCAGCGCCCCACCCACCAAGCAGGGATACCATGGAGGCTCCTACGCTTAGAGATGTGCTTGAAGCCCGTAGAGTCGTTGGGAGGCACCTGCGTAGGACTCCTCTCATGTACTCTAAGGCCTTATCTAGGGAGCTTGGGTTCGATGCCCATGTGAAGTGTGAGAACATCCAGGTGACTGGGGCCTTCAAGGTCAGGGGTGGAGTCAACCTGGTGTCGAAGCTCTCAGATGAGGAAAGGGAGAAAGGAGTTGTGGCTGTGTCGACTGGGAACCACGGGCTCTCTGTGGCTTATGCAGCGTCTCTCTTTGGAGTGGAGGCTACCATAGTCATGCCTGAAGGCTCTAACCCGTATAAGGTTCAGGCCATAAGGGACTTGGGCGCTAAGGTTGTGTTCAAGGGCAGAGACTACGATGAAGCTAAGGAGTGGACTGAGAAGGTTGCTGCAAGGGAGCACAGGTACATACACTCTGGAGATGAGCCTCTGCTGATAGCTGGGGTGGGGACCCTATACCTCGAGATACTAGAAGACCTGCCTGACGTAGACTACATCATATGCCCTGTTGGAGGCGGGAGCGGTGCTTCAGCAGCGTGCATAGTAGCTAAGTCGATAAACCCTGGGATAAAGGTGGTGGGGGTTCAGGCTGCTGGAGCTCCAGCCGTGTACCTCTCGTGGAAGAGCAGGAAGCCAGTCAAGATGGAGAGGGTAGACACGTTTGCTGAGGGGCTTGCCACCAGAGCACCGTTCAAGCTGACCTTGGAGATCATGTGGAAGCACCTCGATGACATGGTTCTTGTAGACGACGAGGAGATAGCTAAGGCCATAGTCCTGCTGCTCAAGTCCATTAGGCAGGTTGCTGAGGGAGCTGGAGCAGCTTCAACTGCAGCAGCAGCGAAGCTCAGGGAGATGCTTGAAGGCAAGAAGGTAGCTCTGGTGCTGAGTGGAGGGAACATAGAGTATGAGAGGCTGAGGGAGATCTTAGCCAAGTACGGGTAGCCCCCTCTTAGATAGGGTGTAGAGCATTATGGAGAGGGCGGTGAGGTCAGCTGAAGCACCTGGGCTAAGCCCTCTGCTCCTCAGCTCCCTGTCCATCCTCCAGGCTAGAGCTCGGCCAGCTGGGGCTAGGAGGCCTCCTGCATCCAGCACCCTCCTAGCGTACTCTGAAACCCACCTAGCTACAGGCATCCCGGCTTCAACAGCATCCCTAGGATCCCTGTAGCCCAAGCGCATCCCAGCCTTCCTAGCGACGTGAGTGTCAGGCTGCGAGGCTAGTATAGTGAGGTATGTGTGGACGCAGGCAGCATTCAAGTCCACGCTCGCCAGGGAAGCGTAGACCTTAAGGGCGCTTCTCGAAGCTGGAAGCCCCTTTACCAGCTCCCTGCACAGCATGTCCCAGCTCGAAGCCTCCTCCAGGAGCTCTAGGAGAGGGGGAGGCTGGGTCATAGACCACACGTCCAGCTTGCTGTCTCTCAGCTCACCGACCACACTGCTTCCACTAGCTCTTATGGCTTCAGCTAGCATGGCTGAGTCCTCGCTTGTGCAAGCTGAGAGCACCTCCATGAGGGCTTCACCTAGCTCCACACCTAGGGCAGCTGCAGCTGACGTGGGTACAGCTAGGATCAGGGTGCCTAGGTGCGTGTTCTTCCCTCCAGTGGCCTTCAGCATCAAGCTTACCCCGAGCTTGATGAGGTATCCTACTCTAGCCCTCCCCTTAGAGGCTTCAGCGTAGGCTCTGGCAGAGGGCTCAAATAGGCAGGGTGCTCCCTTCAGGAAGTCCTCGTAGCTGAGGTCAGGCAGCCCAGCTAGCCTATGCACGTTCCCAGGCTTCGGTGTCCCAGAGACCTCTAGCAGAGAGGCTTCTACAGCTATTCTGCCAGCCTCCCAGCTGTCCATAACTCTAGGGTTGTAAGCAGGTTAATAAACCTGAGCACCTAGGGTAGCCGTGGTGTGTGCGTTGAAGCTGAGCTATGTGCTCCTGCTACTGGCCTTAACGTCACCTGTCTTAGCTGCAGGGCAAGGCTGGTTTATAGTCTTCCAGCACTACTGGTCCTATTACTCCCCTCACATGCTTGAGGTCATCAGGTTTGTGGTGTACTGTAGCAGCCCTAAGCCGGAGCCGAACAGCTCCTTCATGGTCGTCTTCGAGGTCATCAACAGGGGGACGAGAGCTGTCAAGCTTCGCTCGCTCTACGTGCTAGCACAGTCCCCTTCAGGGAAGTCCTTTAAGATAGGGGTGCAGTCCTATGTCAAGCTGACCATCGAGCCAGGTGAGAGGAAGACCTATAGGAGCCTCCCGTTCAACCTGAGTGAGCCTGGAGTCTGGACCTTGGCCCCAGCTTACTCCACTGGAAGCTGGAGCGGCTCACCAGCAAACTGGCCTAGAGCAGAGATACTCGTCGGGGAGCTCCCTGCACCAGACATACACCTAGCTGAAGCCGACGTGGGCGAGCCTAGAGCTGGAGAGGAGGTGAAGGTCAGGGTTAAAGCTGAGAACACAGGGGAGAAGCCAGCTGAGTTCAAGGTGGAGCTCAGAGTAGATGGGGAGCTGGCTTCAAACACCACACTAGACCTCAGGCCAGGTGAGGCTGTGATAGCTGAGCTGGAGTGGACACCAGAGGAGCCAGGAGACTACATCCTGGAGGTCATAGCAGACCCAGAGCAGGAAGTCGAGGAGCACAATGAGGAGGACAACAAGCTAGCGCTGGAAGTGCACGTAGGCGCCCCAGACCTCACGATAGAGGCTATAGACCTGCCACCACAGGCTCCACCAGGTGAAGTAGAGGGGAAGGCCCTGATAGCAAACAGAGGAGACGCCACCTCACCTAAAGCTGAGCTGAAGGTGCATGCAGGCAGCTACATGGCCACCCTAGAGGTACCAGAGATACCTCCAGGAGGCCTAGCTGAAGTCGAGTTCAAGCTTGAAGCTCAGAGGAGGGGAGAGCTCATAGTGACGCTGGTGGTGAACCCTGAGGCAGAGTTCGTGGAGTGGAACCACAGGAACAACATGAGGCAGGCCAAGCTCATGGTGGTGGAGGAGAAGATGCCAGACCTCAAGGTTGAGCCTGTCTTCAAGAAGATACACACCACAGCAGGGCTGCCAGCAGAGATACCAGTATACGTGTCAAACCAGGGTGAGGCGCCGTCACAGGAGGCCAAGCTCGTGGCCAGGGTGGCTGGAGAGAAGGTGGCTGAGGCAAGCGTCCCTCCACTGGACCCCATGGAGGTGGAGACTGTGGTGCTACGCTGGACGCCGCCAGAGCCAGGAGAGTACACGGTGGCAGTGGAAGTAGACCCAGAGCACAAGGTTAAGGACGCAGACAGGGGGAACAACCTAGGCAACATCACCTTGGCAGCTGAGGAAGCTGAGATAAAAACCCCAACCCCAGCCACCTCTCCAGCGCCTCCTCCAGCTCCTAAGCCGACGGCGCAGCCAACCCAGCCTCCGACAGCCCCTCAGCCACCACCTGCAGCCTACACTGAGGAGCTCAAGAGGATGCTGATAGCGCTAGCGGTGGTGGCTGCAGCTTTGATAGCTGTCATAGCAGCTCTAGCTAGGCCGAGGAGGCCCTCATACTAGACTACCCTGATCTCCTCAACCCCTACTCCATATATCTTCCTTAGCAGGACTACGTCCACTGCAGCTAGCAGTGCGATGTATGCTATCAGGCTTGCTGCAGCAAGCCTCACGCTGACCAGAGACCCACCTGACATGACGTAGGCTCCAGTTAGGGGTGTGAAGCCGGAGTAGAAGTAGTAGCATAGAGCTGTGAGGCAGTTGTATGGAAGCAGGTATGTCGCCTTCCCGAAGTCAACCCAGAGCGCAGAGTATGATATGAAGCCTAGCATGAGAGGCAGGTATGCTGCAAACGAAGCTGACCTCGGTGCCCTAAACACTACTAGAGCTAGCCCCACCAGCAGCCCCAGTAGGTAGGTCAGCAGAGCCCCTAGTAGAGTGGATGCAGCTATGCCAGGCATGCTATTGGGGAGTATTGTGACGTTGAACCTCCATGAGAAGGCAGCTACAACAGAGCTTAGGATGACTGCTGAGACTACTAGGAGGACTATCAGCGAGCTTAAGGTGTTCTCAAGCAGGTACTTGAGTGGAGAGAGCCTGGTGAACTTCGTCACGTACCTGACTGCCTTAGACGCGTAGAGCGTCGTGTAGGCTATGCTCACTGCTACAGAGGAGAGCGATATCAGCAGCAGGCTCCCATAAGCTGTTGAAACCTGAGCTACCTGAGCTTCCTTTATGGGAGGAGTGTACTTCGCGAAGACCAGGATCCACATCGCAACCCAGAACTCCACGAACAGTATGGACCAGAAGATCAGCTCAATCCTAGTAAGCATCCTCTTAGTGAGTATGCTCATGTACTTCGTCACATTAGCCACCTCCTATCATGTCGTATATCCTATCCAAGCTCTCTATGCTCGTTAAGGGGGTTCCCTTCTCCTCTCTGACTATGCTTACCACCTTACCTCCAGCCTCTATCCTCATTATGGCACTTGGCTCATCTGATGGGGTCACAGAGCTCCTTAGGAGGTCCCTTACGCTAGCTGGCCCATAGAGCCTCCCCTCACACATGAAGTATGCAGTCCAGTCCTCTAGGCTCTTGAGAAGCCAGGTCTCATGTGTGTTCAGCAGGACAACACCAGGGTAGCTGCTGAGCCTCCTTATCAGCCTGCCCTTCTTAGCTGGGTCAAGCTGCTCAAAGGGCTCGTCTAGGAGCACGTGCTTAGCTCCTGAAGCCAGCGCGAGAGCTGCGCACACAGACTTAAGCTGGCCGGCTGAAAGCTCTCTCAGCCTCCTCCTCTTCATCAGCTCCCTAGTCAGCCCAAGCTCCTCAGCTATCCCCACAGCCTCACTTAAGCTGCCTCCTGTGAGGTCGGAGTAGAGCTCAAGCACCTCATGGACGCTGGCGTCTACAAGCCCATAGACTTCAGGGAAGTTC
>Ga0180302_10001385_pt1 | contig 11469 bp, 11 predicted proteins | sample GuaBasSediGuay17_FD_121794 | JGI IMG/M metagenome (GOLD analysis project Ga0180302, IMG submission 121794) | Subseafloor sediment microbial communities from Guaymas Basin, Gulf of California, Mexico - Guay17, Core 4571-4, 12-15 cm | ecosystem: Environmental > Aquatic > Marine > Hydrothermal... | reverse complement strand
CTCATTAATGATTTTAACTAGTATTGCCGTACCCAATTTAGGTAGTCCCTGACCAGTAACAGCACTTTCCCTAACTTTCCTACTAAGTTCAGCAGCTACTTCCCTAAATTTTGACTCATCCGCTATTTTTGGCTTTTCATGCCCATATACGGCGATAGCCTTTAACCTCTTACTACCCCAAACAGCTCCATGTCCTCCTCTACCTGCTGCCCTATTCTTATCATTCATAATAGAGGCCATTCTAACCAGATTTTCGCCGGCTGGTCCTATACAAGCTACCTTAATATTTTTAGCCTCCTCCTTACCTACTTCCTCGCTTAAATCTTCAACAATCATATCCGTGGTTGTATGCACATCTTTGCCCCATAAGTGATTTGCATCTCTAATCTCAACCTTACCATCATGAATCCATAAATAGACAGGTTTTTCAGCGGCTCCCTCAATTATAAGTCCATCGAACCCGGATGATTTAAGCATGGGGCCGAAGTCCCCACCACTATGAGCATCATGAATAGTATTTGTTAATGGAGACTTAGTTACTGAACACCACCTTCCTGATGAAGGCACCCCAGCGATCCCAGTTAGTGGGCCGGTTAACACTAAAGCCTTATTAAGTGGACTTAATGGGTCAACTTTAGGATTTACCTCCTTAAGCATTAGGTAAACACCTAGTCCGCGACCTCCGATCCATAACTTAAGAGGTCTCTCAGGAAGGCTTTCAACTGAAACCTTGCCACTCCATAAGTCTATCCTAGCTAACCTACCGATATAGCCATATACTGCCATATATAACACCTGACAAGAATAGTAGAAACTAATGATAATTAATAATGTTATTCTTAATTAAGTGATTTTTTAATTAAAAGGTTAAAACTTGGCTATGAAACCTAAAATGTAATTGCTTCCTCCTATTTTCTTTGATTTAAAATGATTTAATTATGATTTTCTGCCCCATAACCTTATTATTAGGTATTAACACAACACTTCCATCTTCCTTCTTAATAAATGTATATAATGTCGATATTTCAGAGATTACTCCTGATTCACCAGTTATATTAACAGAGTCTCCGACTTTAAATGGTCTTGACATTAATATGAGAATTCCTGATAATATCTGACTTAATACGTCCTTTGATGCAAATCCTATAACCATACCTATGAAGCCTCCTAAGGCTACGCCTGCAGCTCCACCAGCCACTCCCCCAGCAATTCCAGAAAGTAGTGCACCAACCCCAAATAGCTTTATCAAGTTTCTCATTGATAGTGCAGCTGAATGCCCATATTTAGGCTTTAATGTATTATATATGATTATTGAGAATGAGTTTACAATTAGATATCCAAATATCAAGGTTAATCCTATGCTCAAATACACTTCATAATCTGCGATGTTAATTCCATATATTGACAGAATTTCAGTTAGAAGGATATGTACTAAAGCCTCTATTATGATAAAGAGAATAATCCATATAGCTAATTTTATAGCTTCCCTAATAATACCACTTTGGATCTTATTTTGACTGCTCATTGATATTGTTATAATTCAAGTAACTAATAACTATTATGTAATGTAGTTATGTAGTGTAGTTAAAAAGAAATGCTAAAATATATAGTATTGACTTGGTAATTACCGTCGGCTAAAAAATATCCAGCTACACGATAATTATACTGAGACAAGAAACTAGAATTTGCTGATCTCACGAAGAGAATTTAGTAGGTTTCGTATTTTAAGATAATCAGTTTGACTTTTAATTACATCAGCATATTTTTCATATAATTCATCAATTAATGGTTTAGGTAAATTCTTACTATTTAAGATGATTCTAAAATTGCGTTTATATCTCCACACTTTAAACGACAATTTTAGCTTTAGGTAGCTAGCTATCATAACTAACTTTATTAATATTACTATGGTTACGGCTAGGATCTGTATTACATGAAAGATAATTTTTAAATATTGATATGTTTTTCCTGGAGTCATTATGAAGTTTTACCCTTATCGAGACAAGACTTTAAAATATATTTTGGTCTTTTCTTACCTATATTAACTACTATTCCCCTCCTTTCTAGCATTATAATTCTATTCTTTATTATCCTTCTTGAAGCCGTTCCCTTCATAGACCTAACCCTTCTAGTAATCTCAGAAACATTTAATCTTTCACAGTTTGATAATACCTCGATAATTGAGAGAGTTATAGGGTCTATCTCTTCTCCTATTAACTTAACTATTGAGATTACTCTCTTTGCAGCCTCCAATGCTACAGTTGCTGGCAAAGAAAAAGTAATTACGAGTTTAGAAGCTGTTGAAATTACATCATTATTTAAGCCGAGAACCCTAAGTCTATCTTCAATACTCTCTAACTTCTTTAAAATAGTATTCAATAGCTTTTCTAGAGCGTGAATTCGGTCCTCTACATCCAAATTAGTCACCTAATTGGATATAGAGCTATTGATATATTATGTCTCTTCCTTTTCTTCCTCTTTCTCAGTTTTAGAAGTTTCTTTGACCGCTTCAAGTATTTTTACTACTTTATCTATTTTATCCCCTTTTTCTGGAGATTCCTCTTTTAATTTCTTTAGAAAAGTTAAGGCTTTATCGATGTCTCCAGGACTTATCGCAATTATGGCTTGAGGTTTTTCCCGACTTATAACTTTTCTAAGGTCCTCAACGAAATCTCCGATACTAGGAGCCGCCTCTAACTTCTTCTTAAAGTAGTCTCTAACCATTTCCTCAGCTAAATCCTCTGGAACTCCACTATCCCGTAATTTACTATAAAACTCAGCTACCTCCTCTCCTAACTTTTTACCATCTAATGCGCTCATTAATGTGTCTATTAACTCTTTTATAGGTTCTCTTAAACCAGTTAAGAACTCTGATATCGCTCCCAGTACGCCTCGTAACTCCTCAACCTCTTCTAAAGTTCTCTTCTCACCCTCTTTTTCCTCAGCCAATAAAATCACCTAAAAATTAATGTTCTGACCACATTATTTCAATATTACATAGAGAAGTGGTCAATTAATTGTTCATAATTATTGGTGAATTCGATGGTTGAACAAGTTACTGTAATTCCTCCTAAACCATACTCAATATTATATCACTTAAAAATGCTAAGCCTACCTAATAGGCACTTACCGACGTTTTATGACGGAAATAGGTGTTTTTGGAGAATACTAACTTGGAGGGGAGAGAAGATAGCATATAAAGTTGAGGTTATTTCTGAGGGATTTAATCCTAAACTTAAGGTCTATGGTTATTTAGGCTCATTAAATACGATATTGAATGCCTTAAGCTATATACTTAGATTCGATTTAGACCTAAGTCCGTATTTAACTGACAAGATTTTAGGAAAGTTAATTAGAAAGTATGGTGGATTGAGGCCTCCTAGAACTCCTACCTTATTTGAGGCTTTAATAACGTCAATTATACGTCAGCAGATAAATGTTAATTTAGCTACTAGATTAATTTCTAATTTAGTTACTAATTATGGTGATAAGCTAGTAATTCATGATTTAACTTTCTATGATTTTCCTGCTCCTGAAATTTTAGCTGAGAGGAGAATTGATGAGTTGAGGAAGATAGGTCTTAGTAAGAGGAAAGCAGAGTACATTATTAAGATTTCAAGAGCTATTAGGGATGGATTTGATATTGAGGGCATAAAGGAACTTCCTATAAATAAGGCTATTAAGGAGTTAATGAAGTTTAAGGGAGTGGGGACTTGGACGGCTGAATTAAGTTATGTAGTTGCTACAGGTGACTTATCATGGGCTCCATTTGATGACTTAGCCGTAGTCAGAGGGGTATCCTTATACTTAGGTAAGGAAGTAAACGGTAAATATATAAGAGAACTGTTTAAAGACCATCCATTAAGAGGGCTGATTATATATTACCTATCATTTTTATATGAGGAAAAGTATAAAGGAATTAAGCCGAGTTAAAATTAATTCGCTCATGATTATTTAATATTTTGGTGGGAGTCTTGGAAAGAGCTGAAGTTTATCCTATGTTCTCAGTTGAGCATAAATATGGAGCATTTGTCGATAGAGAAGAGTTAATGATGATCAAAAAGATCAAGGAGTATGTAGATAGGGAAGTGCTTCCTAGGAGGTTAGAGCTTGAGGGTGGCTGGCATAGAGATGAAAAGTTAGCTGAGGAGACGCTTGACTTAGTATATAAGGGACTAGTTGAATTAGGAGTTCAGAGGCTGCTAATTCCTACTAAATATGGAGGTATTAGGATGTCCCCACCTGGAATTATGGCTCTTAAGGAGGAGGTAGCTAGAGGTGATCCTGGTTTATCTAATCATATGAGTGTTATTCATTGGGTTGTATCTGTAATTCGTGCTGCTAGAAGAGATGATTTAATGCAAATGATTGCTGAGAAGTTAACTAGTGATGAACCATGGACAGCATGTGTAGCGATCACTGAACCGATAGGTGGAGCTAATATTGAAGATCCCATGCAAGAATTTAGAACTATACGAACTATAGCTGAACTCGATGGTGATGAATATGTAATTAATGGACATAAAATATGGCCTCCGGGAGGACCGAAAAATGTTTTTGAAAGGAAGAACTTGAAAGGAAATTTAGGTTATATCGTATTAGCAACTACTGATCCAAATAAGGGGAGAGATGGGGTATGTCTATTTTATGTACCGCCAGATGCTAAGGGACTGGAGTTCTCAAAGCCTTTTGAGAAGATGGGTATGTGCTTTACGGATAGAAATGTTGAGATTTGGTTTAATAATGTTAGAGTTCCGAAGGAATATTGTATCGTTGGACCTGGCGGAGAAGCGGCTGATATAGTCGAGGGATATCTAATTGCGGCTGGTAGGTTAGCTACAGCTGCTTTCGCTGTTGGAGCCGCTCAAGCAGCATTAGAAATAGCTGTTGAATGGACAAAGGCGCGTGAAATCGCCGGTAAACCGATGAGAGAAAGGTCTTTATTTGCGGGAATAATTGGTGAAATGTTTAAGAGAGTCGAAGCATCAAGGATGTACTATTTATCAGTTGCTCAGATGACTAGGTATAGGGAGATATATGGTCCGATGTGGTCTAAGGAGATGGTGGCAAGGTGTTCAGCAGCAAGATCATTTGCAGCTGATAATGCGTTATGGGTTATTAGCAAGGCTATAGAGCTCATGGGATCATATGGGTATGTATTTGAAAATAAGGTTGAAAGATATTATAGAGATACAAAGATACTCCAGCTATGGCTAGGAGGTCCTGGTAGGGATAGATTAGATATAGCGTATGGTTTGTATGGTCCGTTTAAATGGGCTTCTGGATAATTGACCTACCCCTCCACCATTTTTATTTGGAATACTAACATTACTTGTTAGTCCTTAACCACCTATTCTTTTCTTTCTTCTTTAATTCTCTCAGCTGCCTTTACAATTATGTAAGATCTAATTAATGTTACTCCGGATCCTAACATTATAAATCCAATTATTAATGAGGTTAATCCTGAGACGATAGCGTATACATTTGGCATTAACAAACTTATTGAAAGTAGGAAGAAATATATGGCTACAACTATCAATGCAACGCCAATTATAAGTGCAACAATTGTTAATTTCTCCGTTAACTCCATTTCTTAATAATAATAACATTAGAGTAGTAAGAAATAAGTTGTTGATAAGGAATTTAAGTTACTAGTACTTTAAGCCCAAATCCACCATAGTAAAAATCTAAGTATTCTCTCTATCCATATAATCATGGTTTTAAATTTGACGAATAGCGCCTCAATCATATTATTAATTAATCTCTCAACTCCTACTCTAGGGGCATTTAGCACATTTCCAGGTGATAATGAAGTTAGCGATGAAATTATGAAATCTACATATTTTCTTATAAATATGAATATGTAATCTAGTCCGATGAAGTAAGTTATTAATATTAGTGGTAGTAAAAGGGCCATGAGTACTATTATTATTCGGTATTTAATTGATGGGAGATTAGGTAGTGATCCAATGGTCACTTTAAAGTACTTTCTCTCGATATTTCGCCTCATGCTATTAAATTCGCTGTATATCATTTGTTTAGCTACGTCAACTCCTAACCGTAGGTAAAGGATTAATGGTTCGAGGATATTCTTTAGAAGCCATATAATAGCTCCTAAAATGGCTAGTAGTGTAAATAGTTGCGAGTAGGGGTTAAATAAATAGACATAGATTATCCTGTTAATCGGCTCAGGAAGTTTAGAAATTAATTCTGCTAATACTTCAAATATTCTATTGCCTAATATTAGGAAGAAGAATGTTAGTATTACTGGGCTAAGAATTAGAAGAGCGATATTTAACAGCTCAATCATAGTGTATCTTTTAACGGTATGGACTCTAATTTTTCCTACCTTACTCCTTAATAGAAGGTTGTTTAACAGTAAATATGCAATTGCTAAGATTAACATTTGTAATCCGATTCCATAAGTATTTGAGCTGGGGAAAAATCCTATGTAGCTAGTTAGTAAATGAGAGCTAGAGACAATTATTACAAATAACGTATGTGTAATAAACACCGATAATAGTATTAAGTTGGTGTTTGTTAATAGTAACCCTATGAAATATACAATTACACCTAATGTGAGGCAGACCTTTACTAAAATTGATATGTCTAAATGAGCTGTGAAAGGGAAAGTTAAGCTAAGGTAGATATATGGAGTATGAATTATAAGTAGTATAGCTAGTGGAATGTAAAGTAACGATAAAATGATGTTTAGTATATAATACAAGATAATCAACCGATAATTTCTTGATTGAGTTGGGATGGGGAGACTCCTCATAATACCATCCTCCTATAATCCTCGATTTTAGCAATGATTGTCGGAATAAAATCATTTGGACCAACGTCAATTACCGGAATTCCATATTTACCTAACTGTTTAATTACTTCATCTCTCTTCTTCCAATAGTCGACTGTGACTACTCTGTATATTGCACCCTCCCATTTCTCCAACGCTGGAGCTTCGAATAATGGTGTTAAAGGTGATATTATTATGACCTCATGCTTCATCGCTTTTAATTCAGCTAGAACTTTAGGTAGTGCTCCTAAGTCACCCTCTAAATCAGATATTAATAAATATAATGTTTTTTCTCTAATTCCTATTCTTCCAATACTCTCGTATATGATATTTGCTAACCCCTTCTTATTCAAACTTCTACTTACTTTAAGCTCACCTAGAATTCTATATATAATTGGAAATTGGTGGGCTGCTGATGAAATAGGTATAACTTTATGTTCAACACCGTCATAAAATATAAAGCCCAAATAATCTCTTCTTTTACTTAAATAGTTGAGTAGGTAAGCGATTGTTCTTGCGGCATAATCTATTTTTCTCTCTCCTACTACTCCATAAGCCATACTACCGGTTGCATCTAATATTATAACTATAGTAGCGACACCCTCAGCGTCGAATTCTTTAATCATCAACTTACCTAATCTTGCGGTAGCTTTCCATTCAATTCTTCTTAAATCATCTCCAGGGCGATACTCTCTTATATCGGCAAATTCATATCCACTACCCTTCTTCCTAGTGAAGCTTGCTCCAGTAATAGTTTTACTTCCGGGAAAGATTGATGTAAAATGACTTGGCTCATAACTTCTAGGATAAATCCTTAAATCATTCTTGACATCCTTTGAAGTTGAATATCTAAAGAGGTTGAGGTAATCTCTAAGAACTAAATCTATACTACCAAACGTATGGAGACCTATCATTCTAGTTTTTAATGTATATTTAATCTCTATAGACCCACTAGCTGGTATACTTAGTATTATGTGATTCGACCCATCAATTAACTTCATAGTTTTGGGGTAGTTGTCCTTAACTTCAACATTATATATAGCGATATTTGTAGGATTTTCGACTTTAACAATTACATCTATATTCTCTCCCTCAACCGATTCCCTACTTAAAATCCTAGTTATTTTTACCGAATCTATCGCAGAGGCTTGAATAATTAAAACTAGTCTAAGTGCATATACTAGTAATACGCAGGATAAACCAATAACTATTAGAATTGGTGGAGAGTAAGTTAATGACCCACTAACCCCTGAAAACACAAAATCAATAGCAATTAATCCTGCCGATATTAGGAGAAATAGCCTTCCTTTCTCAGTAATTTCAACTCCTCCACTCGACATTAAGTTGGCACCTTCACAGAGGATAAAATTTTATCAATTATGTCTTGAACTGTTATACCCTCAAAAATTGCTGTTGGAGTAAGGAATATACGGTGATTTAAGACATATGGAGCCACCTTTTTAACGTCATCTGGAATTACATAGTCCCTTCCATTAATTAACGCCTCCGCTTTTGACGCTAAAGCTAGCGCAATAGCACCTCTTGGACTTACGCCTAATTTAACTTCGGGGATCTTTCTACTAGTTTCAATTATGTCAGCAATATATCTTGTAATACTCTCATCTATATGAACACTGTACACAATACTATACATCTTTATAATGTCATCACCGCTAAGTATGGGATTAACACTTACTTCAAACGAAGAAGAATACTTTTTGATAACCTTAATTGTATCTTCATAATTTGGATAATTCATTATTACCTTAGCTAAAAAGCGATCTAATTGAGCAGTAGGCAATGGATATGTGCCTTCCACCTCAATAGGATTTTGTGTAGCTATCACGATAAATGGATCGGGTAATTTTAACGTATTTCCCTCAATCGTTACCTGCCTCTCCTGCATCGCTTCAAGCAACGCTGACTGAGTTTTCGGATTTCCCCTATTTATCTCATCAGCTAATATTATATTTGCAAAGATAGGGCCCTTCCTCAGATAGAACTTTCCACTCTTCTGATCAAATATGTAAGATCCTATTATATCAGCGGGTAATAAGTCGGGTGTAAATTGTATCCTTGAGAAATTAAGGTTTAAGCATTTAGCTATTGTTTTAGCAAGTGTAGTCTTAGCTATTCCAGGAACGCCTTCAAGTAAAATATGACCTCTAGTAATTAGTCCTATAAAGACCATTTCAATAACATCTTCCATTCCAATGATGACCTTTGAAACTTCATCTAACAACCTTTCATAGCTATTCCTTACGAATTCTACGCTATTCATATCAATTTGGGACATAAAAAATCATTCACCTCCCAACTCTAAACCTAATCTCTTAAATAAAGGGCTTAACTTGCTAATATACCAATTAACTTTTCTCCTCCAGAAAATTATTGGTAGAATACGTCGCTTCCCCTCAATATACTCCTTAACTTCATATAAATCCTTAAATACAGCTCTAAATCGTTTTAACTCATACTCCTTAAGGTTAAGATATAATGATATTTTATCCCAACCTCTATCACTAATTGTTAAATCTTCGATAGTGATCCCTAACCGCTTAAATAACATTAGATTAAGAAGTTCATATAACTTAGCTACTACCTCCTTATATCCACCCCTCCTTTCAATCCTAACCTTCATACGTTCATATTCAGGACTATATAGTAAGACATTTTCCTCTACTACCTCACTCATAACATTATCCTTAATCGCCTTCTCCCTATACCACTTCCTAATAGTACCATATATGCCAATTAAAACGAAGACCATAACTATAATTTTTGTTAGGAGCGGAGCATTAACTACGTACCTTTGGAAAAATACATTTAGCTGTGACCCATATGACTCTATATATCCAGCAATTATTCTTCCGATATGAGGTAATGGTAGACTGAGGCTAATTGGTTTATGATGACTTGCATCAATATAAATCCTAACTAGTCCACCTTTTCCTTCAAATTCACGAATTCCAGATAACCAATCTATAATATCTATTATGACCTTCCTATTTTCTGACCTATCTATATACTTATTTATGAATATGCTAGTATCTGCCACTATATATACTCGAGAATCACCTAAATCCCCATAGCATGCGACAACATATGTACCAAATAAGTCTCCTTGAACGTATTCATCGTAATAGCCGCCGATTAATAAGTAGTCTGTTTGATTTATATATCCTGGAAGATCGATCTCTACATCTTTATCAATAAATGGATAAAAGTGTGCATACCACTTAACTTCTATTCCTTGACTAACCAATGCTAAATAATAGTCTATTTTTTCTGGCGATATACTTACTTTAAAGAGATTATTAATTAAATCATTAACAATACCTAATTCATCGGCGATGAGTAGAGAACCACCATTCATTAGGAAATTGCGAATAATTTTGATTTCCTCTTCGCTATATGGATAATCAGGTCCGATTATTACTAGTATATCATGTAAGTATTTGCTGAAATAACTTCTATGTGGATAACCTTCCAAAATGGAAATATTATCAATAATTATGACATTAACTTGAACTCTCTCCTTTAAAGCATAATATTCCTTCAAGTACTCAACTAAGTTACTGGTTCCTCCCCAATCAGTATTATATGGGCTAGTTAATCGTTCATATGAGTATATCTTAATTGATTTTTGTGGAGCATATATTGCTGCTACTAGCGCTAGAAAAATAACTATACTTATTATAAGTTTTTTACTCATGTATTAACCCCTCAATTTGACTAATTAAATGATTACTTCTTTCAGCCTCCTCAATAGTAATCTCTTTATGTGAATACCTTGCCTTTTCAAATAGCATAGTGAGTTCATGACATTGCCTCTTTATATTTAAGCTTACTCTACTCAGGAATTCTCTAGGAGTTTCATAGTCCTTCTTAAAAACACCTACTCTTTGGAGAAGATAAAGAAGAAGTTTATAGTTAAAAATTATTATACCTCTAGGGTCGTTAGGCTTTCTTCCCAATTTTAACTTAACAACTAATTTATCAATCCTACTCTTAATAGCTGGTGATACATAGCGCATCACCCATTTCCTAAATAGGATAGTAGATACAAAGATGATAACTAGAATAGCTGCTATGAATATATATTGATTAGCTGTATAAGATGTTGAAACCACGTTAGATGGAAGTGAGACTAAATTGTTAATATTAATCCCTGGGAAATTAGGGATGTTAAAAATATCTATTTGTCCTCCAGGATATTTAACGTCGCATCCGGTCAGCTTAATTAGAGAAAGTATTTCATGTGCTAATTCCGGATCAATATTATAAATTTCCTCGATCGCTTCCTCAATATAGGGTAATAATGAGACGTACTTTTCGTATGCTTCACTTATATTTCCAGCATATATTAATTGAGTGATCTCTCTAATTTCATCGGCGAGGGACTGATTGTACTCTTCAATTAACTTAGCGATTTCCAGTAATATTGATATTAAGCTAGCTTTATCGACACTAAATTTACTCCATATCTTAGATTCGTTAAACTCAGAGTATTCTCCACCTAGGTTTCTAATTAAGAGTTTAAGTTGATAACCATTAAGCGGATTCTGAGCAAAATTATTTGACTTTGAATAGGCTAGGGAGTAAGTAGTTAAATTTAAGCTTGACGCCAATAGTATAATTACCATTACTGTTGTTAATAGCGTATTTAATGG
>Ga0180302_10001384_pt1 | contig 11482 bp, 12 predicted proteins | sample GuaBasSediGuay17_FD_121794 | JGI IMG/M metagenome (GOLD analysis project Ga0180302, IMG submission 121794) | Subseafloor sediment microbial communities from Guaymas Basin, Gulf of California, Mexico - Guay17, Core 4571-4, 12-15 cm | ecosystem: Environmental > Aquatic > Marine > Hydrothermal... | reverse complement strand
GTCATGAATAGACGAAGTCAAGACAAATTTATTTCTGAGAATGATTAGATGTTAGTAAAAACCACTTATTAGGTGATAAAATAATGTGTGAATATAGCTCCCTTAGTGAAACTCCCTTCTACAAAACACAAACCAAAATACTGGCGCCCTACGCCCAAACTCCTAGTGATGTAATCAGAGAAATGCTAAGAATTGCAAAAGCAAAACCAGGAGAATTGCTAATAGACCTAGGATGTGGTGAAGGAGATGTACTCATAATAGCCGCGTCTGAATTTGGATGCAGTTGTATTGGCTATGAAATAGATGACGTCTTAGTCAATACTGCTCTTAATAGAGTCAAAGAATTAGGACTTGATGGTAAAGTAAAAATCATTCATGATGACTTATTTAACGCCGATATAAGCAACGCCAATATAGTTTTCCTCTACCTAACACCTAGAATGTTAGGAACATTAAAAACAAAGTTGGAGCGGGAATTGAAGAAAGGAGCACGGGTGCTTTCTCATGACTATCCAATCAATGGATGGTATCCTAAGATTGTAAAAACTATTAAAAGGCTAGGACTGCGTACTCATACGATATTTCTTTATGTTATTGAGTGAGTCTTTTTCTTGTTTTCTTCATAAATTCAATAACCTCATTGAAGTCTAAAGGGCCCTCCATAGGTCCGAATCTAGTAACCTTAATCGCTCCTGCAGCATTAGCGAAATTAAGTATTTTCTCCAAATCCCATCCCTTTAACATTCCTACTATAAAGGCTCCATCATAAACATCTCCTGCTCCAGTTGGATCCACTTCCTGAACTTCATAAGCTGGTGCTTTAATCACTTCATCCTTAGTAATAGCTATAGAGCCCTTATCACCTAATTTTATGGCTACTATTTCAATCCCTCTCTCAATTAATTTCTTTCCAGCTTCTACTGGACCTTTTACTCCTGTTAGAACTGTAGCTTCAGCTCCACTGGGGAGAACTACCTTGCATCTATCAAGAACTGGTTTACATATCTCCCTTATGTACTCCACACTGAGGAGTTCAGGTCTTAAATTAGGATCGAACGTGATAGTAACTCCGCTTTCATGAGCGATTTCTACTGCCTTATATACTGCTTCTCTAGAACTCTCACTGACAGCTAAAGCTGACCCCATGATGTGAAGAACCTTAGCTTTTCTGATGTAGTTAGGGTCTACATCATCAGGGCATAATTGACCAGCTGCTGCATGTCTTAGATGAAATATAAATTTCCTTTCCCCTGTACTGTAATACATTACGAAAGCAGTTCCAGTGGTATATCCTGGCAAGACCTTAATGTACTTGGTATCTACTCCATCATTTCTCAATCTTTCAATAAGCATTCTTCCAAAGTCGTCGTCACCAACAACTCCTATAAAACCAGCACTTTCTCCAAGTCTCGCAACAGAGTCTACGAATATTGCGGGAGCGCCACTAGGAAATGGACCCAAATATTCACCAAGAACATTATGGGGAACATCGCGTCTCTTTCTCATGATTTCAACTAATATTTCACCTAAAGATACAACATTAGGATTCATTGAAAACACCTCTAATGATTACTTAACTCTTCAATCAATTTAAACACTTAGAATGGTAACGTATTTAGAGGCTGTCTTATTTAACAGTACTCTTTAGTAATTCACTTGAACGTAACGAATTTATCACCTGTTTAAATTCATGATCAGGAGAGGATGAAGAGAAGTGAAGTGTTGTACTTGGTGTACTACATAGCCAAGTTAGGAGGTCTTAGAGGAGTTAGACTAACTACTACTCAATTAGGGAAAAGCTTGGGAATATCCCAACAAAGCGCTTCTAGAAAGCTCATAGAATTAGAAAAGCTCGGCTATATAAGAAGAGAGGGACAAGGCAACTCTACAATAATTTTCGTAACTGAAAAGGGTATGAACTTATTAAGAAGCTTTTACTTGGACTTAAAGAAATTATTCGAACAAGAAGAGACCATATTTGTACTACGAGGTAGGGTATTTACAGGGTTTGGAGAAGGGCGTCATTATGTCTCCCTGCCTGAGTATAGAAGGCAGTTTTTAAGTAAATTAGGATTTGATCCATACCCTGGAACTCTCAACCTAAGGCTCGATCAAGAAAGCGTTAAGTTGAGAAGGAAGCTGGAAGTCATGGAGGGAATAGTTATAGATGGGTTTGTAAGGAGAGATAGAAGTTATGGATCAGTCAAGTGTTTTAAAGCCATAGTGAATGATAAGGTAAAGGGTGCTGTTCTGTTAATTGAGAGAACGCATTATGGTCCTGATGTCCTAGAAGTAATATCGCCTCTAAATCTTAGAAAGGTGTTAAGGCTTAATGATGGAGATTGGGTCACTGTTTCAGTCCACGTTAACTCTTAAATACTTTAAACTCATGTGATAATTGTAAGTATACTTAGTGATGAGTTATGCCTCGCAAAATCCTCTCGGTAAGCGAGGCCTTAGCTAATCCAGTTAGACGTGAAATAGTTAATTACTTAATAAAGTTTCATGCTCTTTCTACAGTCGAACTCAAGAGAATGTTAGGCATAAACAGTAGTAATTTAGTGAATCACCTGATAATACTATCAAGAGTAGGAGTTGTTAAAGTAAGAAAAGTAAGAAAGCGGATTTATGTCTGGATTAATGACGAAATGCTCTTAAATAAAACTCCACTAACAGATTAGTCTTTACTTAAGGGAGACGTGCTGATTCACTTCATAATTATCATGGCAATTATTGCCGTAACTACCAACAACAAAGTTCTCCTTTGCCTTTCTACTAAAGTTTTTATCTTAAAGTATGTAATATTAGGCGAGAGGTGATTTATGTGGACAATGAAAAAGCGTTCATCATTGCTTCTGATGAAGATATCAAAAAAGGGCTTACTACAGATGTTTACTTCTTAAGAACTGTATCTATACTGAAAAGCGATGGTTTAGATAAGACTGAAGTGTACGCTGAATTCACAATAAGTTCATTGCCCAAAGGCTATCCCTGGGGGATATTTGGAGGACTTAGAGAAGTTATAAAACTCCTAGAGGGATTACCAATAGACCTTGATGCGGTTCCAGAGGGTTGCGTGATATATGATAGAGACTATTACGGAGTCAAAGTTCCTGTGATGACTATTAAAGGACCTTATGCAGAATTCGCTATTTATGAAACTCCCATTTTAGGTTTCCTAGCATTCGGTTCTGGAATAATGTCTAAAGTGGCTAGACTTAGGAAAATAGCTGGAAAAAACGTTCTTATACTCTCTTTTGGAGCGAGAAGAATGCATCCAGCAGTTTCTCCATTCATAAGTTACTATGCTTACATGGGTGGATGTGACGGAGTCTCTTGTGTTTTAGGAGCTAAATTCTTAGGAAAGAAACCTATGGGTACAATGCCTCACAGTCTAATGATTATATACAAGGTTATGAAAGGAGATCACGGTCTCGCTTGGAAGGCATTTGATAGAGTAATGCCCCCTGACGTTCCTAGGATAATGTTAGTAGACACATATTGGGACGAAGTGGCTGAGACATTGAAGGCTGTTGAGGAAGTTGGTCCTGATAGAGTATGGGGAGTTAGGCTAGATACCCCCAGCTCTAGAAGGGGGAACTTCGAAGATATAGTTAGGGAGGTTATATGGGAACTAAAGGCTAGAGGCTATGAGAATATAAAAGTTGTAGTCTCCGGTGGTATAGATGAGGATGACATACCAGGGTTGATTAGAGCAGGTGTGGCTGGTTTTGGAATAGGATCCTCTATAGCTAACGCAAAGATAGTTGACATTGCTATGGATGTTGTGGCTGTGAAGAAAGATGGAAGATGGGTTCCTGCTGCTAAGAGAGGTAAATTCTCTGGCGTTAAGGTTGTCTATAGGTGTTTCGATTGTTTGATAGACATAGTTAAACTAGAAAACGAGCCAGCACCTAAGTGTCCTAAGTGTGGTTCTCCAATGAAGCCTCTCTTGAAGCCTATAATTAGGAAGGGTAAGATAGTATATGATCCTCCAAGTCCTGATGAAGTACGTGAGTTGGTTCTTAAACAGATTGACAAACTGAGCATCGATAAGAAGCCATGGGAGTAAGAGCGTTTGTCTCAACCTTTGAAGTCCATTATTTTTATTAGCTTGAGTCTTAAATATAGAGGTACACTAATCAGGGGACGTGAGAACATGATAGTAAATCTTAGCAACTTAGACAAGTACAAGGACCGGTTAAGCTTGCTCAAGATTAGAACTCTCAATAAATTCGAAAACTTGGTGTTGTTATCACACATTACTACAAAGCGAAAGTTAATTGTAGGAGAAATTAAGTGTCCTTATTGTGGTGAAAGTTTAGAACTATCGATAATGCTTCAGGAGACGCCAAGAGGACCTTCTGTGGAACAGTCGATCTCTAAGTTTATAGACCACATGGACAAGAAGCATCCAGAGTTCTTCAAGGAGTGGATGTATAGGTCAAAGCAACCTTATCAGCAAGGAAGCTGGCACATGGTTATGTATTATGTATGTAGAAAGTGTGGTTATAAGTCTAGGAGATTAACTGACGTGCTGGTACACTTAATTGTAAAACACAAATTTAGGTAAGATAATGAAGGTAAGAGAGTTATCTCTTTACCTCATCAATATGAAACTGATTAGACCATTTGTCACTAGCTTTGGAAGGACGTACGAGAGACCTTGTATACTAGTGAAAGTTAGGTCAGATGATGAGGAAGGTTGGGGAGAAGTAGTAGCTAATAAAGGACCTTGGTACTCTTATGAAACAACATATACAGCATGGCATATAATTACTGAATTTATTGTCCCCCTGATTTTAGGTAAGGAACTTAAAAGGCCCAATGACGTTATTAGACTACTATCTCCCATACGTGGACATAACATGGCTAAAGCTGGTGTAGAAATGGCAATATGGGATTTATACGCCAAACTTGAAGGGAAACCTCTTTTTGAAATATTAGGAGGAATTCGAGATGAAATAGAAAGTGGGGTAAGTATAGGAATACAGAAAAATATTAATGATCGGTTGAAACTGATAGATCAATACCTAACTCAAGGCTATAAGAGGATCAAGATAAAGATAAAACCTAACTGGGACATTAATGTTGTTAAGAAGGTTAGGGAAGAATTTCCTGATATACCACTTCAAGTTGATGCAAATGCTACTTACACCATTAACGATATAGACATATTAAAAGAATTAGATGAATATTCATTACTCATGATAGAACAACCGTTTAGTTATGATGACTTAGTAGACCATGCTACATTACAGAAAATACTCAAAACACCAGTGTGTTTAGATGAGAGTATATCGAGTCCCTCAATGGCTAGGAGTGCATTAGCCTTAGGAAGTTGTAGAGTTATAAATATAAAACCTGGCAGAGTTGGAGGTCACTTTAACTCTTTAACAATACATAACTTATGTTTAAGTAAAAATATTCCATGTTGGATAGGAGGTATGTTAGAAACAGGCATAGGTCGAGCACATAATGTGGCTCTTGCTACTTTACCTAATATTAAGTACCCTAATGATGTCTCAGGAAGTGATAGATATTACAAGAAAGACATAGTAGAGCCTCCTTTTAAGGTTAGCAAACGTGGTACAATTAAAGTTCCTAAAGGACCCGGAATAGGAGTCGAAGTTCTATTAGATGAAATAAATAAAGTAACTAAAAAATTTATGAGCTTCAAAGTGTAAGATCTTCAAAGACCTTTCATGGGGATTAGTGAATGAGTATAGAGATATGTGATATAACGGATCCCAGTGAACTAATTAAGGTAGAGGAACTACAGAAGAAAGTTTGGGGTATGAGAGACAGAGATATTGTTCCAGTACATATGATGATAGCTGCATTAATGTCAGGAGGATTAGTATTAGGAGCATATGATGAAAAGAGAAACTTAGTAGGATTTGTCTTCGGAATCATAGGTGTTAGAGAGGGAATGGTAATTCACCATTCTCATATGGCTGGAGTCCTCTCAGGGCTTCGTTACAAGGGTATAGGATACAAATTAAAGTTAGCACAAAGAGAACGAGTATTAAGTCAAGGAATAAGATTAATTGAATGGACATTTGACCCATTAAGAGCACCAAATGCTAAACTGAATTTTAACAAATTAGGTGGAATTTCTCAACGTTACATAGAGGACGTCTATGGGACTTTAAGAGATAGTATAAATTATGGAGTTCCTTCTGATAGGTTGTTGCTTGACTGGTGGATTGATACTCCTAGAGTTAAAGCTAAGCTTAAAGGAAAACTTAAAACACCCCAAGTAAATGAGTTAATATCTCAAGGAGTAAAGCTTGCTAATGAAGTTAGGTTAGTAAATAAAGAGCACACTATTATCGAGGAGTTAAAGAGTATAGACTTTGGATTAAATAGTAAGGGTATACTAATTCGCGTTCCCTTCAATGACCTTGAGTTAAAGAAGTTAGACTTTGACCAATACATGAAGTGGCGTTATGGATTACGTAAACTTTTTGAGAATTATTTAAACAGAGGATATATAATTGCAGACTATATTTCCGAACTAAAAAATAAACGAAGAGAAAATTTTTACCTACTAATTCAATGTAGCTTAGAAGAAATACTTAATGAGGAAGAGTCTTATTTCAATCTACTTAAATAGGTGCCTCTATTGATTTTTGTCTATACAATAGGACACTCTAACCGCGATTTTCAATCCTTCATAGATTTGCTTAAAAAGTTTAATATTAATTTGTTAATAGACGTAAGAAAGTCCCCTAGTTCAAGGAAATTTCCGCATTTCAACAAAGAGTATTTAATTAAGGCTTTGAACAAACATGGGATAAAATACGTATGGCTTGGAATTCAACTAGGAGGTTGGAGAAAACTAAAGGGAACTTTAAAAACTGGAGGATGTTTAAAAAGTCCGGGTTTTAAGGCTTACACTGAACATATGAAGAGTGAAGAGTTTAAAAAAGCCGCTAATCTAGTTATTAAATTAGCCAAAAAGTATAGAGTCGCTTTAATGTGTTCTGAGAAATTATACTTTCGCTGTCATAGGTACTTTCTCTCTGATTGGTTACTTGTACATGGAGTTAAAGTTTATCATATAATAGACTTTGACGAAGTTAGAGAACATAAGCTCTCACGATGTGTTAAAGTTATAGATGGAGAACTCTTCTATGATTAATTAGATTATCAGCTATAATTCCCGTGTTAGAAGGTTGATATGCTACATACCCACACCTCACTAAATGTATAATAATGCTTCCAATATTTTGACAATGGATGGAAAATATGACTAGACTGTTTAAGTTCAGTAAATTAGCTTATAAAAACCCCGAGGAAGTAAAGTTCGGATTTGCAAAGAGAACACTTGAATATGGATTAGGTATAAGAATTGGTAATGGAAGCATAATTCCTGAAGTAAAATACTTTCCTAGACCCTCTGACCTAAAAAGTCATGAAAAAGCCTTGACCTCCTATAAAAGATTAACTGAACGTATTTTAACAAGAGCTGTAAACTTAGGAGTACCTTCTCTTCAACTTGAGACCGAATTACCCCATATTATAACATTGAACCCAAAACTAGCTGGTGAAGTTACTTCTATTCAAAAAGAAATCTTAGAGGAATATTTTAATGAATTTGGAGTAAAATCAGCATTGAGAGTAACAGTAGCTGATGTAAGGAATTTTAGTGACCCTAAACTGAAGGAAGAGAGAACAAACGTAATGCTAGAAACATTTGAAGTTATTTCTAAACAAGGAGCTGATGTTGTATCCATAGAGTCGTTTGGTGGAAAGGAAGTAATAAGTCAGGCTTTAATTAGATGTGATGTAGAGGGGTTAATATTTGCGACAGGAATTCTTGGTAGTAAAGATGTTGAGGAGTTGTGGAAGGAAATAAGAAATAGTGTTCATAATAATGCTTTACTAGGTGGGGATAGTGCATGTGCACATGCTAATAGTGCTATGGTTTTAGCTAATGGGTTACGGAGGAGAATGATACCACACATTATTGCTGCTATCGAAAGAGTCATAGGAGCTGTTAGGACCTTAGCATGTTTTGAATCAGGTGCTCAAGGTCCTGGAAAAGATTGTGCATATGAGAACGTTTACATAAAGATAATAACTGGATTACCAGTCTCCATGGAGGGAAAGAGTTCTGCATGTGCACATTCAAGTCTAGTTGGAAACATAGTAGCCTCAGTATGCGATTTATGGTCTAATGAGTCTGTTGAAGATTTAAGGTTATTTGGAGGTAATGCTCCAGAAGTCTTTCTAGAAATTCTGCACTATGATTGTGAAATGTTAAATACATCGATAAAGTTAGGTTTCAATGATATTGTTAGAAAGATACTCATAGAATCAGATAAGTACAGAGATCCCCAAGCTTTAGTTTTGGCCCCAGAGATAGCTTTCGATATAGCTAGAGTAATTGTCTCTTTTGATAGTTACTATGAAAGGGCTGTTGAGAGTGTTAAGAAAGCTTGTGAATTAATAAGGACTCATAATGAGTTCCTTAGACTTCCCAAAGTTGAACTTAAGTATTTAGAGAGAGTCAGTAAAGTAGTTAATAGTATGCCTAGTGAACATGAGTTTATAGAGGTTATAGTAAAGAAATATAAAAAATTATGCCCTTCCTTTAATCCAAAGAGTTATGAAATTTAGACTATTAAGCTTTTAAGATATTTTAAACTCTTTTTAAGAGATTCTTCTTTGGGCTCAGGAACATAACACTCGAGTGCCATGTAATACTTATATCCTATTTCCTTTAACACATTAAAAGCTGATTTGAAGTCTGTATGTCCAAATCCAGGTAACCATCTATTACTATCAGCTAAGTGAATATGTCTCAGGTATTTAGAGGCTTCCTTTAAACTCGTTGGTATATCTGCCTCTTCTATATTCATATGGAAGAAATCAGCCATTATCTTCACATGGTCTATAGCTACCTCTTCACATATTTTTATAGCCTGCTTCAATGTTCTGATAAAATGGGTCTCATACCTGTTTAAAGGTTCAAGTAAAATATAGGCTCCTACATCATCAGCATGCTTCCCTAACTCCTTCAGTTCTTCTATTAAAAGCTCTCTTTCTAACTCTTCGACATTAGAGTAGAGCGGTTGTAAGTTAGGAAGTTTTGGCTTTCCAAATATTGGAACTACAATCACTCCGACAGCTCCTAGTTCAGCAGCTATTGAAAGTCTGGACTTTATATCATCAATGGCTAATCTCCTCTCCTCAAACTCTAATCCTAATAAAGAGCCCCTATAACCAGCACATATCGTTGATATAGGTATCTTACTAACACTAAGAGCCTCCTTAAGCTCAGGAACTCTTTCCTCTATGTTACGACCCCAAATTTCAACACCATCGAAGCCTAATTCCTCAGCCATTATCAACTTATCTTTAAATGAGACCTTGGGAATTAAGTTTTCCTGAACAGCTATCTTCATGTGATCACCTAATGTTATTAGATCCTTTTCTTATAAATTAAATATACTAACTCCATAGTTTTGGCAGCATCTTCAAAGTTAGTCTCTGGCTCTTTATCATATCTTATACAATCTATGAAATGTCTATTTTCATAATAAAACCCATAATAGTAAACTCTATCATTACTCCTAGCTACTTCTGTAGTTGATATGACTATAGGCTCATCCCTATTATCAACGTATATTACAGCCTTCTCATCTGGATTTATAAATGCCGAAATTCCTCGTGAATGCATTTCAAAAGTATGTACTCTACTCCCAGCCGCCCAGTTAGTTAACAACACTCCCGTAGCACCACTATCAAATTTAATTAAAGCTAAAAAACTATTCTCGTAATCAGTGTAAAACTTGCTTATCAAACTCGCTACAGTCACTGGTTCTCCACACATCCACCTCAACATGTCCACAGCATGGATAGCATCACATGTTAATATATCAACAGCCCCATCATAATAGGGTATTATCTCACTAAAATAATGTTTATAGAACGTGGCTACAGCTTGTACTATGGGACCTTTCTTCTCTACAATTTCCCGAACCTTCCTAATTAGAGGTATAAAACGCCTATTAAAACCAACCATGGTCTTACAACCATACCGTTTAGCTAATATAGCCATGCTCTTTGTTTGATAAAGAGAAACTCCAGGAGGCTTTTCTATAAAGACATTTAAACCTTTCCTTAAACAATAAACTACAATATCATATAAGTGATGAGGAGGCATTATGATATAAACAGCATCTACCTTCACTTTTGATAACATCTCTTTATAATTCTTAAAAGTATTCTCAATGTCATATTTTTCAGCAGTCCTCCTTAGACGTTCTTCATTTAAATCACAAATAGCTACTATCTCTACATCTCTCATAGACGATAATGACGGATAATGAACAGCATTCGCATGAACACCAGCTCCAACAAAACATACTCTGACAACATCCAACTCAAATCCCCTCTTACTCTCTTAGAATATCCTATGATGAGATCCTAACTGGAACACCCTTACTTGCAGATTCAAGTATAGCTTCAATAATTTCAGTAACAGCTAATCCATCCTCAAATGTAGCCATAGGCTCTAAATCCCAAATAACACACTTTATGAAGTGTTCAATACCCTCTCTAACAAATCCTAAAGGTTTACCGTAAGAGTCATATGCAACCAACACATCAGGATATTCATATCGTTCTTTAGTTAGTTTTTGCACACATCTATTATGAGATGTATCTATGTACATAGCCCCTTCACTACCTATGATCTCAAATTTAAAATCATAAACTACTGGATGAGTCTCAGGCAATATCCAACAACATTCTACAAAAGAAGTATAACCTCCCTCCCATTTTATAAGCGCACTTATGTAATCTGGAGTATTTATTCCTAACCCCTTAAGCTTTAATTCTCTTTTAACACCATAAACCTCTATAGCCCTAGGTCTTCCTAAAAGCCATCTTGTTAAGTCTATTACATGACTACCTAAAAACCACATAACATTAGTCTTAGAAGACCAAGTTATCATCTTAGTTGGAACATATATCGTATCACTTAACCTACTGTAAATGTATTCAATTTCCCCTAGCTCCCCCTTATCAATAGCTTTTTTAGCATGAATAAAGGGAGGATTCCATCTATTGGAGAAATTAACCATAGCCTTAACACCATACTTCTTAGCCACACTAACCATTTCCCTAGCATCCTCTAAACTCGTAGCCATGGGTTTTTCTACTAAAACATGTTTTCCTAATTTTATCGCATATAAAGTAGCGTCTTTATGAAGAAAATCTGGAAGTACTATTGAGACAGCATCTATTTCAGCCCTCTCTAACATCACGTGATAATCAGTGTAAACTTCCCTAGCGCCATAACTCTTAGCTACTCGTTCTGCTCTCTTTCGATTTAAATCACAAACTGCAACTAATTCTACCTCTGGTAGAGTTGAGTAAATCCAAGCATGGAGAGAGCCCTGAATTCCGACACCTATAACTCCTAATCTTACCCTCTGTCCATTCCTCATATAGATCCCCTTTAAAT
>Ga0180302_10001383_pt1 | contig 11488 bp, 9 predicted proteins | sample GuaBasSediGuay17_FD_121794 | JGI IMG/M metagenome (GOLD analysis project Ga0180302, IMG submission 121794) | Subseafloor sediment microbial communities from Guaymas Basin, Gulf of California, Mexico - Guay17, Core 4571-4, 12-15 cm | ecosystem: Environmental > Aquatic > Marine > Hydrothermal... | reverse complement strand
CATCCATATTAAGTCTGGTGGTAATGGCTTATCAGTTATTCGATAGACCGATCCAAGTCCTGTTTTCTTAACTCTTTTTGCGATCTCGATCAACTCGTCCATCAAGATAGCCATATACCGCTTAACCCAAACACGTCTCTTATTAGGCTGAGGTGTTAGCTCTCGCGAATCTCGTTCCTATCAAAGGATAATCCACTCTTCGAAACATATATGTCATTAACCTGAACCTCTCTAATCTTCCAATCCTCATCGTATACCACCTTAACTATCGCCGTCCTACTATCCGAAATCCTCACATCCCTGAACTCCTCATCCAACACGACCTCACACTCCTTCCCAAACCTCACGGCAACCACTCATCCCTCACCTACTCTTCTTCAGCCTCAACAACCCTTATTGATGCCTGAGCCTGACGAGCCAAGCCCTACCCATCTCAGGAATATCTCCGAGTTATCCGCAAAATGGCAGGAAGCATGAAGGTGGTTGCGGCAGACGTATGCGGCTTCTACATTCCAAAGCGAATGGAGAGATCAGACTTACAGCGATGCATCGATAATCTCTCCCCGCTCCTCGAGTCTCTGGAAGATGCGATCCTTAAGGGAATGAAATTTATGCAACCTCTGGACTAGCGAGCTAAAATGGGTGAGCCTACTTAAGAAGATCTTAATAATCGCATCGGGTCATGCTCGCCTTCGCCATTCCCCTCTTGGGGGCGTGTTGAATGTCCTAGCCTACTCGTAGTCGTATATACGGGATGCTCGCGAACAGGGTCGGCGAATCCTCCGATCTAAATTATTTAAGCAGTATTCACTGACGCCTCCGGAGAGGATTCCTTCCGCCGCCAGATGTCACCCTTATAATGGGTTGGCTTTGAGCATTCGGAGCCGTCCTGTAATCCTGATAGATACGTGTTCCCTATTATCTATTTATCTATGCTTTTTATAGCCATCACGCTGCATTTAAGCGAGACTGCTCATAGCCCTTTCGTGGGGGCGGCTTTGAGGAAAGAGACCCATCGCAGGATCGTTAAGGCCATAGCTCAAGAGCTTGGCTTGTCCGGAGATCAGAGGAGAGTCCTTGTTAGAGTTGTGAGCAATTTCGATTCTATTGATAGGAAGAGGCGTAAAAGTAAGCGGCACCATGGTTACTCAGCCTGCTATAGGGCTGAGGATAGTAAAAATCTTAGAATAATCGATGGGTAGGAAGAAATTTTATTGCCCAAATTGCGGCAGAGAGTTTAGGGGTACTTATGTTGCAGTATATGGAGATCGTTGTCCATAGTGCGGATCAAAATTAGAACATACCAAGATGACGTGTGAGTATCACCTAGATTGAAAAATATCAATTTCACTCACCCGATAAAAGAAACCTCCTTCTAATGAAGATAGGTCTAAAGATTCTGGAGGGATTTAATAGAGGCATAGGTTGGAGGAGGTTCAGAGCTGTTAAATAGAAAGGCTTATGAGAGGGCTAGCTCATAAGATAAGCAGATGTCAAACTCGAGTTTCATGTCTGAGCAATTAAGGCTCATACAGCTACAGTCAAGGTTAGCGAAAAAGCTCGGACGAGGCTGGAATAAGTTCCTTGGATACGTCATAGAACTCGCAGTAGCTGAGATGCTGAGGAAGCATATACCTAATCGGGTTAAGGTAGTCTGTTCATGTTTCATAGAGGGTTGCGAGCATGAGATAGATCTTGCAATAGTAGAGAGAGGGACTGGGCGCCTCGGATTCGACAGCGGATACCCAGGAGCATATCCTCGGAGCGTTGTGAAGCTTCTGATCGAAGTTAAAGCATCAGGATTATATTATCCTCATAAATCATTTGAAGATAGGCTAAAGAATTGGTTCGAAATGTTGAGGAAGAAGGTTGAGAAAGAGATCCTCTACCTAACTATTTATGAATCTCGCAAAAAAGCTGAAATGACGAGGAAGATTCTTGGCAAGAGGGCGTTCATATTAAAGCAGGGAAGGGAAGTAAAAGGAGGGGAATGGAAGAGGTTCATAGACGCAGTTCTTGATACGATACAGCCCAACATAGTTAATTGACTTATAGGCAAAGCCTTTTTAGCCTCATCTACGATTTTCTTTGGAGTCTTTACCATCATTTTCCAACAAGGAATCTCACTCTACATCTCTCCATTAACTCTATGGCGTCATCATTTCGAACCTTTTCGCCAGCGACAAACAAGATGGCATTTAAAATTACCTCATATACACTATCAATCTCATTTAGAGAAGGTTTGTCTGACCTTTCGTAACTCGTTCGCTATAAAGTTCAGAAGTTGAACCTTCTCCTCATCCAGCATGGGCCTTCCATACTTCCTCATGTAGAGCGTGTCAGCGGTGCCGTACATATCTCCAGCTATAAAGGCTAAAATATTCTCTATCTCTGGCCTCACCTTAAAGTGTAAAAGGAATTTAGTAAATTCCTGCAGATATTTTCTCGGATGCCTTAGAATAAGCTTTACACCTGCTTCCAAGAACTCCTTAATTTCAGGATCTAATTCAACCATTTCTCTTCATATCCTTCAAAGGGGGATGAATATTATAAGCTCTTTGCCCTCCTGCATCCTAATGAGGATTAGTTGAATTTCTGCATCTCTGATCTCGGTTCCTTGTCCATCAGCCACCAATACCGCGTTTAAATATCATAATGAGTAGATGGGAAGTGGTAGCTCTGCGAGACTCCATGGGTGACTGAGGCTCCTCGTACTATATTCCCGTCGTGCATTTGATGAATTACTTCGGGGAGAGAGTGGGTGTCGAGAGAGCTCGCTTAGAATCATGAGCACATCTCAGTTCAGGTAGCCTTACCATATGTATTTACGTTGCTGACTTACCATATTAGGTTGGAGGCGAGAAAGGCTTGGTTAAAAAAGCCTGCTAGCAGGATAAGATATGAAGAGACGCATCCGGTCATCGGTGTTCGGCTCAGCATGGATGATTATCGAAGGCTTAAGGAGATGAAGGAGGAGGATGGATCAGCTGGGCTCAGCTGATAAGAGGAGTCTTGGAGGACGCTGAGGAGAGCTACAGAGAGGGATATAAAATAGGGTATCGAGAGGGCTATAAGGAGGGGTATAGAAAAGGGAGATTGGAAGCTAAACTTGAGCGGGTATTCGGCCTCCCGTTAGGTAGCTTGAAGACCGAGGAAGAGAAGGCGGTTCACTAGGAGGATCAAAGAAGATCGAGGCACAATCCATACGGAATCATCCATCTACTTATGCTCTTATTCTTAATGGATCGCCTTTATTGGAACGCACTAGAGACTTTCTTATGGCCGCTATCTTAGAAACTTTTGATGAAGATGGTATGGTAAGCATTGAGATAAGCGAGTTTTCTGTCAGCTAATCAAGGAAAAATCCCTCGATGAAAATTATGCTAAGCTAAAATGAGAATTATAGTAATGCATTAGACCGTAAAGGCGTCTTTGATATATTGTAGATTGGCCAAAATAGCTACAGGGCCCAACCTAATTTAAGCGTTAAGTCTTCTCATATTTTAGTGCCATCTTGCCGGGCTCCGAGATAATTATTTAAATATCATTGGTTAACTTTAGACGGAAATGAGGAGAAGTATAAGCTTTAAAAATAATGATGGCCGCAACCCGGGTCATGTTTCAGAATATGAAATTAACGTCAGGTTAGCTGAGATACTTAGTAGAGAGTTTGGTATAGATGCTAGAGCTGAGAGAGCGAAAGGGAAAAGGCCTGATATCAGGTGCTATTATAAGGGACTAATCATAGGAATTGAATCGTCTTATGATAAAAATGATGCTGAGGAAGATGCTAAGAGAAGGATCGAGCAAGGGCTTGCCGATATGACACTAGCTTTATGGCTTAAGAGACGCTATCCAGACGTCCCCGAGGAGAGGTTAGAAGCATTAATAAGGAAGTCTCGATTTGATGTTAAAATCTTTGTTCCGGTTGAAATAATGGGTACACTTATTCCATTCTTGGAACGAGAAATAAAGAAGGGTGTGGAACCCGCGACTGGTTGGTTTGAAGATGTGGACATACTAACAATTAAAACCATCCTAGAAAATTCAATAAGCTTCATGATTAAAGAGAAGGAAATTCAAGAGCTTATTGATGATTTAAAACAGAGGATTGATGACTTCATAATTACCCTGAGGGAACTTGATATTAATGACGTCATTCTCAAGAGAGTCTATGGAATACTTTATAAATTGTACGGTCTTTCAATAGCTGAGGCTAGAGATCCCGAGATAGCATTTGGACATGCAGCTCTCTCGATAATATTGTCAACGACATTTTATGAGCATATTAGAGATGCTCATCCAGATCTAAATCCGATAATGGATTACATCAAGAGATATGGCTACATCGAAGGGCTTAGAAGGGCCTTAGAAGATCTTCTTAAGATAGACTATAGAGTTGCCGTAGAGACCACGATCAAAATCTTAGAATGCTTACCATCAGGCATTACGCGTAGGCTTAAAGATCTTATAGAACTGGGTATAAAAATGGCATCTAATAAGGGACTTTTAAGAAAAGATTTTGCCGGCAGGGTATATCACGAAATAACTGGTGACATAGCATTAAGAAAAGGTTTTGCTACATTCTATACAGAGATTCCAGCGGCATATATGCTTGCAACACTAGCAACTCAAGCCCTTCTCGAAATAGATAAAGAGAATATATTTGGTCTTACGAGAGAAAGAGCTCAGGAACTGATTCAAAAGATGCGAGATCTAAAGATAGGAGATCTCGCATGTGGAAGTGGAACTTTACTTACTGCATCCTATTATTCGTTTCATAGAGTGGCTGCTGCATTAAAATACTATTATGATATGGATCATGTAGACCTGACTGAAATAGATAAGTTACTTATAGAAAATAGCATTTACGGTGTAGATGCCCTTAGATACGCATCTCAGATAACAGCTATAAACCTAGCTTTAATAGGCCCTAGTAAAATATCTCGAGAGAATGTATATACTATTTACCTTGGTTATATTCCCGAGACCAATCAAGCTTGGCTAGGTTCTCTAGAATTACTTAATAACGGAGGAAGAGTGGGTGGTCTCCTTACATGGATAGAAGGTGGTCTTAAAGGAGTTGCTGAAAAGGTAAGCCTTAAGGGTACTGAGGAAGTATTATCAATGCCCAGCAAATTTCATGTCATAATAATGAACCCCCCCTTCACAAGAGCTACTGGAAGGACCGAAAAGTTTGAAGAAGCTAGTATGGGAGGAAGGGGACTATTTGGCTTCATGGTTGATGAGGAAGCAAGGCAAAGATTATTGGAAGCTTATAGAGGGATAAGGAATAGAATTAGAAATGAGTTAAGATCTATAGCTAATTCTGCAGTAAACATTTTACCCGACGTTGTTAAGGACATTGTAATTCACAGACCTAGAGAGTTGCAACAATACTTAAGCATTGGTCAGGCAGGTGAGGGTCTTCTCTTCTTATACTTAGCCTATAAATACATCAAAGATGGAGGAGTTATAGCATTCGTACTTCCTAGAGGAGCATTAGCAGGTGTTTCTTGGTTACTTGCAAGAATATTGTTAGCTTCAAAATTTCACTTAAAATACGTAGTAGTTAGCAGTGATCCGGAAAGAGGTTATAATTTTTCTGAAGGAGCGGCTCTCAGTGAGACTCTCATAGTAGCTAAAAGAACAGATAAGCATTCTCATGATGAAGAAACATTATTTATAAACCTTTTACAGAAGCCTTCATCGGCATTAGAAGCGATGATGCTTTCAGAGGAGATTAAGAGGATTACTCCGTTAAGGAAAATTTCTTTAATTGAAATAGGTAAGGCTAAGGCATTAACGTTTAAGATCAAAAGAGATCAATTGGTAAATAATATTGATAATTGGAATAGATTTGTAGCAATACCGAATGCGAGGCTTTTGGACACAACAATGTATCAATTGCTTAAAGGTAATATATTTAATATCAAAGTGCCTATCACCAGGTTTAACAATATACTCAGCAGTTTAGGCATAGATGCTCATCAATTTCATGATCACTTCAGACAAGTTAGGACGGCAACAGCTTATCCTCTGGTTTTCAGTGGAAGAGAAGAAGTTAGACGAAAAATGCTGGTACAACCTAATGCATATGCATTCCCTAAAACTAGCCGGTCTGAAGAAATATTCAGGAACTACAGTGGCAGACTATTAGTCCCAGATAGAATTTGGTGGGATACCGCCCATGTGGTCGCACTTTATTCTGAAGAACCGGTGCTTTCAAATATATTTTATGCTATCAGATTGAAAGCTCCGCCCGAAATTAAGAATTGGGCAAGTAAAGTGCTCACCCTTTGGTTTAATACTGTATGGGGGCTACTAACCGTACTAATCAGTAGACAAGAAACGAGAGGGCGTTGGTCACGTTTAAAGATGGCTCAATGGAGGCTTTTGCCGGTTTTAGATATCCGCTGTTTAGATCAAGATGTCATTAGACGGTTAGCAAGAGTTTTTGATGAGTATGCAGATAGGCCTTTAAGGAGAATACCGGATCAATTCGACCCAAAAAACCCGGATCCAATAAGACTTGGAATAGATATTAATTTCCTTAAAGCGATGAACCCGGCTATGGATGAAGTAGAAATTAAGAGTCAGTTACTCGAGCTATATAAACATATTAAAATAGCAATGCAGTTATGGATCATGGGAAGCGGAACCTGAGCTCATAGTGATTTTTATAATAATTCATCCGGAGATTACTGCGGATAAATTATTTGTATCTAAGATTAAACTAACACTACTAATTTTTACTTGCTTTATGTAAGTCTCTATGGCACCTCTCACACAAGAGTAAAGCGTTTTCTAGGGTTGTTCGCCCCCTTCTGACCAAGGTATTTTGTAGTGTACATGATAGTTGTCCATTTCTAATTTTTCTCCGTAACGCTGACACCTGCCGTTATACATCCTGAAAATGGCCATCTTCTCTTCTTCCGTGTAATCCCTTTTAGGATCAAGTGGCAGTAAGTTCTTAGCATAAGTTAAGAAGCGAGTAAGAATAACCTTATGGCGAAAACTAATGCTCTCCTTACTAGTAGTTCCATGACTTATAGCTAGCTTAAATTTGATAAGCTCCCGATCTTCGCTTTCCATTGACCGTGATACTTCTTGAAAGAAGTCTATGAAGAAGCTTTTGAGAGCCCCTTCTCTTCCCTTCATCACATAGTTTCGGAGAAGATGGGAAGTTAAGAGATAAAGGGTTATTATCCAGCTCGATTTCTTCAGCTCTCTCATTTTCTCATTTAGCGACCTTTTGAGACAATTGAGGACTCTAACAAAATTTTTGTATGCTTGAGAATTCGTATCTAAGTTTTGTTCCGCTCAAAGAAGCTGAAGAGGGCTTTAGCCGAAATATCTGTTATTCCATCCTTCTCTAACATCAGTAACTGTGCTGAGACATGCAAGTAACGATAGCGTATAGGCTTTAGGTAGGTTATCTTCTCAAAAAAGGATGCTTTGAAAGCTTTCTTACTGTTGGAACGATTTTCCCAGGATATGCATTTAATTTTTCAGCCGTGTTAAGAGGTATACCAGAGTTTATACGTCTAAAAAGATCTCTTATCTCCTCATCAGAGAAACCTCTAATTTCAACTAATGTAACAGGAAAGCTCCTAAATTCTTCACGAACTTTTTCAGGCAACTCTCTAAAATATTTACCAGCTAATTCAGGAGGAGAGTATTTATCGCTTAATGGGAACTCGTTACTATTTGGGAATTAGCTATGTAGATAGCTCCTGAACTGAAAGGCTGAGCAAAGCTCGGGAACAAAAAACCTACTGACAATCTTCATCTGCATGGTCATATACGTCTCTCGAACAATAGAAAACCGATGTCCTCACATTACGTGCTTATAAGTAAAGAGACTTAGAACTAAAGATAAATTTGCTAGACAATTATAGATCTGTAAAATCTGAGAGTTTCCTCTATTATTTTTTCTCTTCTTACAAGATTGTTTACGAGTTTTGTATTAATCCCTTTACGGATTTTTTGTCGAATTGCTAACTCTAAAATAGTTAAGAAAAGTAATGTCAAAATAGGATCAAATGACTCATTAGGCACACTCTCAGAGTAATAAAAGTTTATTGGATAACCGTCAGCTAATAGCAAGACTTTCTTAGAATTAAGTAACTCTAATGTATATGCGGTTCCTACTTTCTGTCCATCTCGACTTGACAACAAGTCTTCCTTATTTTCTTTCTTTCCCATGAGGCTCTCAAGCTCTTCAACATTAATCTCATCACGGTCCGAGGAGGCGCTTACTAATATTGCTCCATGTTTAAGTAAGGTAATTTCAGATCTTCCAATGCTTTGGGCGCCAGTAGCACCTACTATTAACATGCATTCCCCTATAATTGTTTTAATTTCATTTGGTGGTAATGCTTTAACTACAAACTTATCATTTGAAGCATCGAGCAAAGCTTCAGAGGACTTTTCTACTACATAAACTTTCATACCTAAACTATTACATAAACTTGAAACAATCTTACGTCCGATAGCGCCGTAGCCTATGACTAAGGCATACTGCCCAGCGAAGTTTTTATCCGGTAGCATATTTCGTATATTATGAACTACAGCTTCAGCAATGAATGGAGGCTCGTACATTCTTTTGAAATCGCATTCCGCTACATTGAGAATAGGGACTTTCTTACGTCTGATCCTTCTGTCCCTTCTTATACCTTTCGTCGTTTGCTCTACTACACCTTTACACTTTGGAAGTAATTCACTGAATTCCTCATGTAAAAGAGGTGTTATGTAGCCTCCATCTTCTACTACTATGAAATACTTACCTTCTCTTTCAATTCTGTATTTGATCTCATTAAGTGTCGAAGATATTATATTATGCATTTGATTAAATGATCTTGCAATCTTTAGATGATAACCCTTTCCTACCAGGTAAGAACTGATTTCATCTTTATAAGCGTAAGGATATGGCTTACAAATAAGGTAGCACTTGTCCGGATTCGCACCAAATTTTTCTAGAGCTTCCATGAAGGGAATTAGATCTCTTAAGAAGTGAAGGAGTATTATAAAAAAGTAATCATTAAATACTGGTCTATCAATTTCTCTAGATTTTTTACTAACAAAATAGGGAAGTAATTTGAGGCTTGGAAGGGAAAGAGATTTTTTGCGCGTTAACTTAGCATAGAGATCGAGTCCCTTGAAGGTTAGCCAATAATAGCGCCGAATATTATCTTCCGTTACAGTAAATTCTTCACCACAATATTCACATATCACCTCTTTCCCGAGAACCTCATCTAGTTTTTCTATTTCCATTACATCTTCACTACACTCTTCGCAAAAGACTACCATTCTAACATTTATGATTCCCTCATCTATGCCTTGTGTTAAATAAGTATTAAGATCTTCTCGAGAGATTCTAAGATCTTCAATCATCCTCTCTTCATCTACAGGATATCGAATCTTTCCGAGGTACTCTATAATTTTACGCAGCTTATAATCTATTTCAGAACCCAAGGATTTTACACCCTTGATCGACTACAAATTCTATTTCTTCTTCGCTTGCGAAAGTTCTGAACATTATCTTTCCTACTTCTGCATTTATGCCAAAACCTATTTCTTCTTTAGGACGGTACTCAAACTTTATGTAAACTCCTCCTATTTTCTCTCCTTTCTTCCACCATTCTCTAAACATTTCTATGTCACGTAAATCGTACTCTTTTTGTGCACTCATATATAATGTACTGATAGGACCGAGTGGTTTAAATCGAGCATTCCTTAACGTTAATGCCCATTCAATCCATTGAGCCAAATGTTCTCGTGTAAAGCTTATTTTCTCATAGTTTCCTCCAAAATAACGTGTTAATACCTTAACCGTGTTTAAGGCATGCACTCTTTCATAAACCCTTACCTCTGTAACACCGTTCTGAGGATTTAATATAGTAAAGCTCGTCCTTAATGGCTTAATAGTTTGCATTTTTCGGGTTACTGGGTCTTGATATATAATCGGTTTACCAAGGAATTCATGTCGAATTCGTATCTTATCATCAACAAATTTTATTTCAACAGGTTCTGGTAATCCGGTTATTTGCTTCTTAGATATTAAGTTTAGGTTATTCAAAATATCCAATAATTCTGCCTCTTCAGATATATTGTTAAGCTCACTTTTACTTATATGAAAGAGATGTACAGTGACGTTGCCAGCCCATCCATAAGCGGCATATAAATCCTGAACAATTATTTCGTCGGGTACTTTTTCTAAAATTTGTGAAATGAGCTTCTCCTTAGGTTGGGAGATTTTTAGATTAAACTCTTCTTTATGAATTCTTGCAAACCTAGTAAGAATTTTAACGGGTAATCTATGCAAAAACGCTTCTAAAGGTTCTCTTCTTTCCTCCAAACCTTAACACCCTTTTAAACCTTTTTCCTCTATCGCGTATATATGTTTTACTCATGGTCTCCACGACGCTGGACAGGAGGTTGAAAGGCTGAACATATTTATACGCGATCTTGTAGAATTTCGGGGCTTTAGGGCCCTTAGAGGCGGAAACGTGGAAAATATCAGGAAGCTACCTCGGTCTTAGAGGTTACTGAGGATCCAAACACCCTTTTGAGCCGATTGCGGTCAAGGATGGGTTAAGAGGATTGCCCTAATCGACTCGGCGATCTCGGATGAGCCCCCGTCGAGGCCTATCCTCTAATTTCTGGTAGAGCTGTAGGTATTCCGACACTGCCCTCTCCAACGCCTCATCATAGCCTATCTTCCCCGCCTCTATCTCTGCCATTAGTTCCTCGACCCTCCTAGTCTCAGGCGTTACTAGCCTCTCATCCACATCCTCTAATAGCTCTATTAACTTCATTCCAAACTCGGTTGGCTTAAACACTCTCCTCTCCTTAACCGCATAACCCCTGTCTAAGATCAGCTTTGGGTAGGTTGCCCTCGTGGCGTCCGTTCCTATAGCGTTCTCCTCCATCAGCTTTAGGAGCTCTGCCTCGGTCAATCTATTCGGTGGCTTCGTCTTACCCTCGTGAAGCTTTATCGAGACTATTCTGAGCCTCTCGCCTACCCTCAGCCTTGGAATAAGATCATTCTCAGGCTTAAAGTATGGATAGACCTCATAGAGTCCCGTCTTAATTGTTGGGGCTCAAAACCGAGTCTCACGCGTGAGATTCTCAATAAATAAGCCTTCTCCGAGCTTATTTACGGGAAAGAAAACCCTTCTGACGGCAAAAAACTGCAAAAATTCGGAGGAGGCGTATTTCAGCGAAAAAGGTCCGGATAAGCCGCGTCTTATATGAGATTGTCCCTTAGCCTCGGTTTCCAGATGGTCTCGGTCGGGCTGGCTATAATGACGGTTTGTGTCATTGAGAATGGCTTGAATTTTAGAACTCACGAAGATCGGATCTTAGATTGTTCAGCCTAAAGAGCTAAGGCTCCCACCATCATGAGGATGTCTGTTTATCGGAACTGTTATGAATTCAGCATGCTTGCATGCAAATAGAGTTCGTGCATAGATGTCTATATTAT
>Ga0180302_10001382_pt1 | contig 11490 bp, 13 predicted proteins | sample GuaBasSediGuay17_FD_121794 | JGI IMG/M metagenome (GOLD analysis project Ga0180302, IMG submission 121794) | Subseafloor sediment microbial communities from Guaymas Basin, Gulf of California, Mexico - Guay17, Core 4571-4, 12-15 cm | ecosystem: Environmental > Aquatic > Marine > Hydrothermal... | reverse complement strand
GAGGAGCTGCGTGCGATGGTGGAGGGGCTGGAGGGGCACTACACGGTTGTCAAGCTGTAAAGCCCGTTAGCTCTGCAGAACGCTTATAAGCGCCCGAAGAAAGTACGCGAGAGCTCAAATCGACTTAAAGTGGTGAGGAGATTTGAGAATCTACTTTAAAGAACTTACGTTTAGGACGCATAAGAGGAGGGAGCTGGTTGACATAACCTCCGAGGTGGAGAAGGCCGTTGCCGAGAGCGGAATAGCTAACGGAATCTGCCTAGTATTCGCCCCCCACGCTACTGCCGCGATAATAGCCAATGAGCACGAGCCAGGCTTGATGAACGACATCATAAGGAAGGTGGAAGAAGAGTACCCTTGGGATGGGAAGTGGGAGCATAATAGGATAGATGACAACGCGGCGGCGCACCTCGCGTCAGCGTTCATAAGCTCCGCCAGGGTGTTCCCCGTCAGGAATGGCCGCGTGGTAAGGGGGACTTGGCAGAACATCTTCCTCCTAGAGCTGGATGGGCCTAGAAGCTATAGGAGGGTAATCGTGGAGGTGATGGGTGAGTGACATGCCGTTGGAGGCCGTGTTCTTCGGCCACATAGTGATGGACACCGTTGTCAGGGGGGATAGGAGGTGGCAGAGCATAGGAGGCACGGTGGTGTACGGCGCCTTCGCCGCGCTGAGGCACGGGGTTAAGCCGCTAGTCGTCTCGAAGGTCGGAGACGACTTCCTCGACGAGTACCTGATAATGCTCGCGAGGAACAACATAGACATATCGTACATCAGGGTGATTAGGGGCGCCAGGACTACGCGCTTCAGGCTAGTGTACAGGGATTCTGAGAGGGAGCTCACGCTGCTGTCTAGGGCTGAGGAGATAAGACGGCTCGACGCTGAGCTGGTCGAGCTCAGGGATAGGATAGCCATCGTGGGGCCCGTAGCGGGGGAGGTGGCCATAGACGCCCTCGAATCCATCCACTCCAGAGCTAAGCTAACCGGCCTAGACCTCCAGGGCTACCTTAGGAGGATTAGGGTGAGGGAGCCGGTCAGGCTGGAGAGGAGCGATATCGCCTTAAGAGCGCTGGAGCACGCGGACGTAGTACACGCAGATGCTGATGAGGCACGAGTTCTTACTGGGCTGGAGCCTCCCCAGAGCGCTAAGTGGCTTGCCGAGAGGGGGCCTAAGATAGCCCTCGTCACGATGGGGGAGGACGGCGCCTACGTAGCGTGGGAAGATAAGGTGATCTACGTCCCAGCCGCTAAGCCATCACAGGTGGTCGACGTTACCGGGGCTGGTGACGTGTACTTAACGGTCTTCTCCATAGAGTACGTGATTAGCGGCTCAGTAGAGGAGGCGGCCGCGATGGCGGCTGCAGCAGTGTCTTACCTCGTGGAGCGCCCAGGCGTAGACGGGCTTAGGGATAGGTGGAGGGTTCGTGGCAGGGCTCGGGGGGTATTGGAGGGGATTAAGGAGGTTGAAGTGGGCTGAGCAGCGATTAAGGCTATTTATGTGAGGCCCTATTTCTGCACCCCGTGGGCAGAAAGGCCATTTTTACGAATAGGGCGCCTAAGCCGATAGGCCCCTACTCTCAGGCAGTAAGGGTTGGCAACGTGCTATTCGTCTCAGGCCAGATACCCCTCGACCCTAGGACTGGCAAGCTCGTAGAGGGGGGCATGCGGGATCAGGCGAGGAGGGCTCTGGAGAACTTGAAGGCCATAGTGGAGGATGCGGGGTTCACGATGGAGGATGTAGTGTGGGTAATTGCCTTCCTCAGCGATCTCAAACTCTACGGGGAATTCAATGAAGTGTACTCACAGTACTTTAGGAGGCCGCCAGCTAGAGTCGTGGTAGAGGTCAGCGGGCTGCCCGGCGGGGCGCTAGTGGAGATAGCTGCCGTGGCCATTAAGGGAGGAGCAGCTTGAGCATTGACCTCTACGAGATAGCGTTAAGGGTTGGGGGCTACTTAGGGCTGTTCATAGTTTCCGTGCTCGGCAACTTGATACCCTTCATCCCAATCCCCTACCTAGCCGTAGTCTTCATGTACTCGGCTGTCCTCTCCTACGACCCCCTCCTTACCGGCGTCGTGAGCGGGCTAGGGGGGGCGGCTGGCAAGCTGATAGTGTACCTCACTGGGAGGGGCGCCTCGAGGCTGATAGCATCGGTGGTGGGAGGCGAGGAGAGGCTTGAGGCGCTGAAGAGGTTGCTGGGGGCTTACGGAGCCCTAGCAGCCTTCCTCTTCGCGGCGACGCCCTCGCCAGACGACGTGGTGATAGTGGTGCTGGGCATGATAAGGTACGACGTGTACAGGTTCCTGTTAGCGGTGGCGCTGGGCAAGATAGTCATCAGCCTTGCTGTGGCTTATGGGGGGTGGGCTGTAGGCGAGATTTTCAGCCCCATGGGGCTCTGGATAACCCTAATCGCGTCCATAGTGCTGCTAGCCCTAGCCACGCTCCTGATAATAGCTGTTGACTGGGTTAAGGTGCTGGAGGTCGTCAGCAAGGAGGGGTGGAGGGGCGTGTGGAGGGAGATTAAGGTCACGCGGGGGAGAGTATTCCTCGCTTGGAGGAAGGTTTCAAGCCCTAGCGACGTCAGGTAATTAAGGGCGGGAGGAGGGGAGTAGGCGTGGCCGAGGATCATAGATACGAAGTCCCCGTTAAGAAGCTTGATAAGCCTCTCAGGGTGCCAAGGGAGCTGAGTAAGAGGCTGTCAGGCCTCTCGTCGAGGCTCCTGTCTAGGATGAAGAGGGAGGCCGTAGACTGCCCCGTCTTAGGCAGGGAAGTTCCCTTCCTCAAATGTTACTTCTGCCCCAACTTCGTAAGGCGAGTAATGGGGACTGTTCACTGTCGCGGGCTCCCCCTGAGTGAGGAGCATGAGGTATGAGGAGATCGTGGAGCACCCTGAGAGAGCTGGGCGGCTGAGCGCGGGGGATTTGGCTGAGATGTTGGAGGAGTGTACGCGCCTATTTGGGGAGGAGGACCAGCTCCTAGAGGTCGAGGGTAGGGTGCTGGTGGTGGGGGATACCCACGGGGATCAGCTATCCACCTTAAAGGCCTTCAAGGCGGACGCGGATGCTTACGTGTTCCTGGGCGATTACGTTGATAGGGGCCCTCAGCAGATCGAGAACATCAACTTCTTGCTCGCAAAGAAGCTGGTAGACCCGGATAGGGTGTTGCTGATAAGGGGTAATCACGAATCTCCGCTCATGAACTACAGCTACGGCTTCTACATGCGAGTCTTGGAGGCGTACGGGGCTGAAGTCTACGAGATGTACGCCAGGCTATTCTCCCAGATGCCCTACGCCGTTCTCATAAACTCCGAGGTTCTCGCAGTGCATGGAGGCATAGCTAGGGGGCTTAAGAGCTTGGACGACCTACGCAGGCTACCTAAGGGTGATTTACTCCCCTCCAATCAACTCGCCTTTGAGGTGTTGTGGAACGACCCTGATGAGAGCGTGAAGTGGTTTGCGCCCAGCCCGAGGGGCGAGGGAGTCTATCTCTTCGGGAGGGCCGCCCTCAAGAGCTTTATGGAGGCCAATGGGATTGAGCTGATTGTAAGAGGCCATGAGTACTTCCCCTCGGGCCTTTACACGTACTTTGAGGGCATGTTGATATCCGTGTTCTCGTGCCGCTATTATCCATCGACGAGCCCCAAGGCGGTATTGATGGAGGATCACCGGTGGGAGCCCCTACCCCTCGACTAGCGCTACAGGACGGTCCACCGCCTAACCGCGAGGGCCATGATAGCGCCAGTTGCGAAGCCCCCCACGTGCGCCCACGGCGCTATGCTGAGGGGGAGGCCCAGGCTTATGAGCCCTATCAGTAGCTGGTAGATGAACCACGCCAACACGTATAGGTGAGCTGGGATACGCAGCGCTACTACATAGTAGAGGATCAACAGGGTCTTCACACGCATCCTGGGATAAAAGGCCGTGTACGCCCCCATTACGCCGGATATGGCTCCTGAAGCGCCGACAAGCGGCGTGTAGAGGGCCCGTGCCATTAGGGGCTCTGGCAGCAAGCATATCGAGGCTGCGTGAACTACGTCGCCCACCACGCCGCTTAGCAGGTAGAGTATTAGGTAGCGCAGGGGGCCGAGCCTATCCTCCACGCTCCTGCCGAAGATGTATAGGAAGAGCATGTTGCCCGCCAGATGTGCTGGCCCTCCATGCACGAACAGGGACGTCAGTAGCGTCTCAAGCCTAGAGGCCGTGAACAGGTACTTAGGCCTAAAGCCGTAATCGTATATCACGGTCTCGAATCCCCTTAGCAGGGAGTAAGCGAAGATCAGTACGTTACAGCTTAGGAGCACGTAGGTTAGCACGGGAGTGCTTCTCCTCCTGACTTCATCGCCTACGGGCAGCATCAATCGTGGTCACCGCACAGGCTAAGCATGGTCTCGATAAAGATAATTATGGCGATGCTCAGTTTCGCAAGGTGGTGCCGTGGAGAGGGTGGTCATACTGATACCGGGCATGCTCGGCGCGGGCTGCACCTCCGTAGCCGTAGAGCTCTCTAAGCGCACGGGGCTCCAAGTGGTTAATACTGAGAGGATAGTGAGGGAGATAGTCGCTGAGAAGAGGATCTCCTTCATGGAGTTAACAGCTCTAGTGAGAGATGGGGAGGTGGATCTCGAGGGCATCGTGAGGAGCGTAGCGCTGGACTACCTGAGGGAGGGGGGCGTGATAATCGAGGGCCGAACCGCGCTAATGCTCCTCGACCAGCCCGCCACGCTAAAAGCCTTCCTCTACGCCGACAGGAGGGTGAGGATTGAGAGAGTAGCTAGGCGGAGGGGGATAAGCGTGGAGGAGGCTGAGAGGGAGGTTAAGAGGAGCGATGAGGAGAGGCGCAGGCTTGTGGGGAGGCTTTACGGGAGGGAGCTCACTGACCCCACCCTCTACGACGTCATGCTCAACACGAGTAACATACCCCCTGAGGAAGCGGTCGACCTACTAGAGGCTATGCTTAAGCCTAGACTGGAGAGGTTAAATAAAGGGGATAGCTAGTAGTTAGTCAAGTTACCTCCTTGGCCGCCTCCCTGCACTCGCTGTAGACTTCCTTAACCCCTACTCCGCGCACCATAGCTATGATGCTGATGTGGCGGGCTCTCAGGAATCTCCTGAGGACTTCGAGGCCCCTCCAGGGGTCCGTGTGCTCGCCGCATGTGAAGACGTCAACGGCGGCGTACCCATACTCGGGCCATGTGTGTATCGATATGTGGGACTCGGCTATCAGCACGTAGCCGCTGACGCCGTAGGGCTTGAAGCGGTGGACATAATAGTTGATAATGGCGCTGTTAGTTGCTCTTGCTGCTTCAATTAATGCAGTCTCCACTACCTTCACGTCGTCGAGAGCCCTAGGGTCGCAGTCATATAATTCCGCTACTACGTGCCGGCCTAATCCCACCCCCCTCTTCATCTCCCCCTCGGACTTAGTTTTCTTCAGGGGGGGTTCGACCCCCCCTATTTAAGCTCTACGTCGGGTGGAGGCGGGCTAGCTCTAGGTGGGGAATTATTAATTCGCTGGACCCCTCCCCCTTAGTGGTGATCACGTGGGTTACGGGGTAGGGGTGGATATAGGCGCTACTTATACGCGTGTAGTATTAGCCGATGAGGATGCCGAGTTCGTAGCTCGCGTTAAGAGGAGGACGCCCAGGACTGGCGGCAGCATGGCGATTGCTCAGGCGATAATCGCTGCGGTAAACGAGCTGCTGGCTAGCAGCGGAGTGAGCAGGGACGAGCTGAGGGGCATAGGGGTAGGCTCGATAGGGCCGCTAGACATAAGGAGGGGTATCCTCATAAAGCCAGCTAACCTGCCGCTGGAGAACATCCCGATAGTTGAGCCGCTCAGGAGGGAGTTCGGAGTCCCCACATACCTGGTCAACGACTGCGTAGCGGCTGTGATCGGGGAGAGGCACTTCGGGGCGGGCCGTGGCCATGACAACCTCGTGTATATAACCATAAGCACGGGGATAGGCGGGGGGATATACGTCGATGGCCACCTCCTCTTAGGCAAGGATGGCAATGCGCATGAGATAGGCCACATGGTGATCGACGCGGAGGGCAAGTTAGTTTGCGGCTGTGGCGGTAGGGGGCATTGGGAGGCCTACTCCTCCGGTAGCGGCATACCCAAGCTCGCCGGCCTCCTAGCCTCACGCGACCCTGAGGCGTTTAGGGGCAGCGTGCTCTACAGGAGGTGTGAGGGCGACGTTAAGAGGCTCAGCTCTAAGGACGTGTATGAGGCGGCTAAGGAGGGGGATGAGTTCGCGCTAATGGTAGTCAAGGAGGCTGGCAGGTACAATGCTATGGGGGTGGCCAACGTGATCAACGTCTACGACCCCTCCCTCATCACGCTTGGCGGCTCAGTCGTGCTGAATAATGTGGAGCTCGTGCTAGAGCCCATTAAGCGTGGGGCGCCGAGCTACGTGATAAATAGGATGCCGGAGATAAGGGTCACGCCGCTCAAGGATGACATAGTGCTTTACGGGGCGGTCGCGCTAGCACTAGGCTTAGAGAGGCTGCCGCTATAGCAGGCGCCACACGGTCTCCTCGCCCTTATCATACAGCCTCACCCCGTGCTTGAGGAGTTGCTCCCGTATCCAATCGGCCAGCTCATACTCCCTGGCTTTCCTCAACCTCCTCCTCACCTCCACTATCAGCTCAACCAATTGATCCAGCGGGAGTGGAGGAGCCTGTGAGAAGAACTTGTCGAGCACTCCCAGCACCTTGTTGAACTCCTCCAGTAGGGCGAGGGCCCTGAGAGCGACGGCAGCCTCCGGCTTCTCGAGGATCCTCGAGAACACTATACTCGTCAGCTCGTACACGTAGCTGAACGCCTTACTCACGTTGAAGTCCTCGTCCATCGCCTCGTAGAAGCCCCTCCTAAGCCTAGCCATGTCCCTCAATAGCTTCCGCCCCTCGTCGCTCAGCTTGAAGCTGTACTCCTCCTTCCTCAGGACTTCCTGCAGGGCCTGTACCGCGTTGGCGAGCCTCTCGTAATTGCGCTTAGCCTGATGTAGTGATGCCTCCGAGAAGTTCACGACGGTCCTGTAGTGTACGGTAGCTAGCCAGAGCCTCACGACCTCTGGCTGCCACTCCCTTAAGAGGTCCTTTAGCGGCACTATGTTGCCAAGGCTCTTAGACATCTTCTGGCCCTCGACAGTCAGCATCCCGGTGTGAAGCCAGTACTTAACCCAGGGCTTCACGCCCAACGCGGCCTCGCTCTGAGCCCTCTCGTTCTCGTGGTGGGGGAATATCAGGTCGCTACCCCCTCCGTGTATGTCGAACCTCTCACCGAGGTATAGGGTGGCCATGACGCTGCACTCTATGTGCCACCCAGGCCTGCCGGGCCCCCAGGGGCTCTTCCACCAGGGCTCTCCAGGCTTAGCAGCCTTCCACAGCGCGAAGTCGTAGGGGTGCTTCTTCTCCCTAATATACTCCTTCTCCTGCCCCCACTCCTCCTTCGAGAGCCTACCGCTAAGCCTGCCGTAATCCCCGTAGCTGTCCACGTCGAAGTACACGCTACCGCTGGGGGCGACGTAAGCGTGCCCCTTCTCCAGTAGGAGGCCTATGAACTCGATTATCTCCGATATGTGCTCAGTCACGCGGGGGTGTAGGTCAACCTTTATGTTGAGCTTCTTAAGGACCTCCAGGTAGTCCCTGGTGAACTCCTCCGCCACCTCTCTCCAGCTCCTACCCTCCTCCCTCGACCGTCTTATTATCTTGTCGTCGATATCGGTTATGTTCTGGACGTGTACAACGTCGTAGCCCTTGAGCCTCAGGTAGCGCTTGATGACGTCGAAGGCCACGTAGGTCCTCGCGTGCCCCACGTGCGTGTAGTCGTATACGGTGGGGCCGCAGACGTACATGAGGACGATGCCGGGGTTGAATGGGCTGAACGTCTCCAGGCTCCTGCTCAGGGTGTTATACACTCGCAACACAATGTGGCTTCACCGCCTCGTGTGATTAAGCCTCGCTTTTTAAGCCTTCCCGCGGCGCCTCCTGTAGGCCGCCCTAATGAAGGCGACGTATATCGGCGAGGGCCTCGCAGCCCTGCTCTTGAACTCAGGGTGGAACTGGACGCCTACTATCCACTCGCTCCCGCTCAGCTCTATCGCGTTTATGATCCTCCCCGACTTATCGGTGGCTGAGATCCTCAGCCCAGCCTCCTCCCCCCTCTCCGCGTAGCTCCTGATGATGTGGTACCTGTGCCTGAACCTCTCCCACACGACCTCCCTGCCGTACGCCTCGTAGAGCCGCGTACCCCTCACTATGTGTACTTCGTGCGCGCCTAGCCTCATCGTGCCGCCCTTCATCTCAAGCCCCTTCTGCTCCGGCAGCAGGTCTACTACTGGGTATGGCGTCGATGGGTCAACCTCGGTGGAGTTGGCCGATTTAAGCCCCAGCACGTACCTGCAGAACGCTATGAACAGGAGCTGTGCCCCGAAGCATATCCCCAGGAACACCTTATCATTCTCCAGAGCGTAGCGGGCCGACTGTATCATCCCCTCAACCCCCCTCGACCCGAAGCCGGGCGTGAGCAGTATGGCGTCAACCTCCGACAGCTGCTGCTCCATTAAGCCCGGGTCCTCCTCAAACTTGGAGGAGTCGAGGTGCCTTATCTCGACGCACAGCCCTAGATGAGCGGCCGCGTGCTTAAGGGCCTCGTTAATGCTTATGTAGCTGTCGTGGATCAGCGTGTACTTCCCAGGCATCCCGATGACTACCTTATCCCTGGGGTGCTTGTAGCGGGCTACGACCTTCCTCCACTCACTTATCAGGCTGGGGAGGGGCTTGCCCCTCTCGAGTCCCAGCAGCTTAACTAGGTACTCTCCGAGCCCTTGCTCCTCGAATATCAGCGGCAGCTCGTACACGACGTCGAGATTGGGATCCGAGATCACGGCCTCCACCGGCACGTTGCAATACAGGCTTATCTTGCGCCTAACATCCTCGGCTAGGTAATCGCTCGACCTGCCCACTATCACGTCGGGCTGAAGCCCCATGCTCTGCAGCGCGCGCACGCTATGCTGAGTGGGCTTCGTCTTCTGCTGCCCCACAGTCTCGAGGTAGGGGACTAGGGTGACGTGCACGAGCGCGGTCCTCCCCGGCATCTCCAGGCGCAGCTGCCTGATAGCCTCCAAGTAGGGCATCGCCTCTATATCGCCCACGGTGCCCCCGACCTCGACTACGAGCACGTCCGGCCCGCTCCTGGCGGCGACTGCGTACAGCCTACGCTTAACCTCATCAGTTATATGGGGGATCACCTGTATAGTCCTGCCCAGGTACTCGCCCATCCTCTCCCTCAGTATCACGCTCAGGAACACCTGGCCGGACGTGATGTTGTTAGATGGGTGCAGGTTGACGTCGAGGAACCTCTCGTAAGTGCCGAAGTCCTGGTCCACCTCAGCTATATTGAAGCTGAAGCCCTTAGCTGGCTCAAACCTCCAGACGTACTCGCAGACGAAGACCTCGCCGTGCTCTATCGGGTTCAGGGTCCCGGGGTCCACGTTCAGGTAGGGATCAATCTTAACCATGTCCACCTTATAGCCCCTGAACTGGAACAGCTTAGCTATCGACGCTGAGACAACGCCCTTCCCAATTCCGCTCAACACCCCTCCTGTCACGAAGACGAATCTAGTCTCCCCCACCACCAACAGGGCAAGAAAGGGGCGTGGGAGGATAAAAGCTTATGGCGTGAATAGCTCGGCTAGGCGTTGCGCTGCTCGCCCCCGAGCAGGTGCTTCACGAACTCCTTGAGCAGCACTAGATCACGCACGTAGACGAACTCGTTCTCGGAGTGCACGTTGCACTCGGGCCTCATGGCGCCAAACGCTACCACGGGCATGTCAGCCTCGTAAAAGAAGGTGCCATCATTGCCGCCGAGCTCCGCCGCAACCCCTATCTCAGGCCTCAGCCCTACTGCTGCGTACGCGCTCCTAGCCGCGCTCAACGCCTCCTTAACGAACTCGTCGTCCCGCGTGTACCAGCCTCGCTGGCCCCACGCCTTAACCTCGCACTCGACCCCCAGCCTGGCAGCTGCCTCCGAGACGTAGGAGTAGAGCTCGTTTAGAGCCTCATCGAGGTCCTCCTCGGGTATTAGGCGCACGTCGAAGCCCAACATAGCCTCGGCGGGTATCCTATTGTGCTTCTCGGGCTCGCCCGGGGCGAGCTTCATTATCGTGAAGCTGAAGCGGCCCCACACCTTAGGTATCGGAGATCCGGGGGGAGAGTTGAAGCGTGAGATCCTCCTCGCCCTACAGGGCTTATAAGCGTCGAGGAGGTAGTTGGCCAGCTTAATAGCGGCCTCCACGGGGTTCACGGCTCGATGGGGGTAACCCGCGTGGCCAGACCTCCCCCTAACCCTTATCCAGCCGTGAATTACCCCGCTGGCCCCCACGGATAGGTAGTCGGCGCCAGCGTCGAGTATCACGACCCTATCCCACCTGTAGCCAGCCTCCAGCAGCGCCCTGACGCCGTAGCCCCCCACCTCCTCATCCCCCGTCACCACCACGCAGGGCCTGTACCTGAGGCTAGAGCCCTCCTCCAGCAGCTCCGCCAGCGCCGCTATGCTGGCGACTATAGCAGACTTGTCATCCGCGGCGCCCCTGCCATAGACCTTCCCCTCCACCACCACCGGCTCATAGGGGTCGATCTCCCTGCCATCCACGAGCCAGGGCCCCCTAGCCGGGACCACGTCATAGTGGCTGACTAGCGCCATGCGCCTACCCCTGCCCCCAGCCTCAGCCAACACGGTGGGTATGACCCCCCCTCTAAACTCGAGCTCCAGCACCTCAACCTCCAAGCCAGCCTCCTCAGCCAAGCGGGCTACAGCCCTAACCGCCTCCTCATAATTCCTGCGCACTACCTCGCCAGTCTCAGAGACCGCCACCTCCGAGCGTATCCTAACGAGCTGGCACAGCTCCCTCACGAGGTCTATTGAGCCCACGTGCCTACGGGCGATCACAGGCTTAAAACTGCTCCACACCCCCCTCCGGGCCTGACACCGCCTCAGAAGCCCCTCCAGCGGAGGCACCGATAAGAGGCGCAGAAAAGGTCAAGAGCATTACGCTATCGACTCTACCGGGCCGGTAGCTTAGCCGGGGAGAGCGCCCGCCTTGCACCCCGCGCACGGGCAGGAGCGCGGGAGGACCCGGGTTCAAGTCCCGGCCGGTCCACCATTCTGTTAACGTATAAATCGTTCTGCGCCACGTGGTGATGATGAGCTTATTGAGCAGGGGCTGCGTGCGAATTCACCTGCCAGGCTAGGTGCTGCTGGGGGCTGGCGCCCTCAGCCTCCTCGGGCCTGAGCTCTCCTCTCTCGACGTGGAGAGCGTGCTCCTGCTGTATGGGGAGGGCTTAAGCTGCCTAGCTGAGAGGGTTGTGGAGGGCCTCGGGGGGGTGCGTGTTCGATGCGTGGAGGTGGAGGATCGCCACCTCCCCCCTAAGGTTGAGGCTGTGAGGAGGTTAGGTAAGCTCTTGGAGGCTCATGACTTTGTAGTGGCGGTAGGG
>Ga0180302_10001381_pt1 | contig 11493 bp, 12 predicted proteins | sample GuaBasSediGuay17_FD_121794 | JGI IMG/M metagenome (GOLD analysis project Ga0180302, IMG submission 121794) | Subseafloor sediment microbial communities from Guaymas Basin, Gulf of California, Mexico - Guay17, Core 4571-4, 12-15 cm | ecosystem: Environmental > Aquatic > Marine > Hydrothermal... | reverse complement strand
GATGTGTACAGGATAAGTGTTGAAGACAATGGCCCCGGGATAGTAAGGAGAAAGATACCGGAAGTTTTCGGTAGGTTATTGTACGGTTCAAGGTTTCACGCAGTTCGCCAGTCCAGAGGGCAGCAAGGTATAGGAATATCGGGCGTGGTCATGTACGCTCAGTTGACAACGGCAAAGCCTGCAATAATAATATCAAAGGTGGAGCACGAGGATGTTGCCCACGAAATAACACTATTTCTTGATGTTAAGAGAAACAGGCCAGAGGTTGTTAAGGAGGAGGTGCTTATATGGAAGGGGGAGGATGGTAGCCCAAAGAAGCACGGCACAAGGGTAACGGTTGATGTGAAGGGGCGATATATAAAGGGCAAGCAATCAGTCTATGAGTACCTAAAGGGCACTGCAATAGTAAATCCCCATGCAAGAATAACTTTTACCGATCCAGAGGGTAATAAGATGGTTTTTGAGCGCATGGCAACAACCATGCCGAGACCAACAGTGGAAATTAAACCCCACCCCCATGGTATAGAATTGGGCACTTTTCTCTCAATGCTCAAAGAAACAAGGGCACGCCATCTCTATACTTTCCTTGCCACAGAGTTCTCTAGCGTGAGCACGATGAAGGCAAAGGAGGTGTGTGCAAAGGCAGGTATGGATCCAATGCTCAAACCGGGAATGCTGAGCAGAAACGATGCTGCTAAAATCATGAAAGCATTTGCTGAGGTAAGGCTTCGCCCTCCAGATACTAATTGCCTATCCCCAATAGGTGAGGAACTTATAAGAAAGGGGTTGAAGCATGTGCTCGGGGGTAAGGCGGAGTACTACACCACACCAATAACAAGACCGCCAAAGGTGTACTCGGGCAACCCGTTTCAGGTAGAGGTTGGGATAGTGTACGGTGGGGATTTGCCAAAGGACAGACCTGTCGAAATACTAAGATTTGCCAACAAGGTACCCTTGCTATATCAAGCAGGCGCGTGCGCAATAACAAAGGCTATATCTTCTGTAGATTGGAGAAGATACGGTCTTGACCAAAGAGGAGGCGAGGGCATCCCCTACGGCCCTGCAATAATCCTAGTTCATGTTGCCTCCACAAAGATTCCATACACTTCGGAAGCAAAGGAAGCGATAGCACCTGTGCCGGAGATAGTGGACGAGATTGTGCTTGCGTTGCAGAAAGCGGGCAGGATGCTGAAAACTCATTTAAGCAAAAAGAAGAAAAGGGGGAAAGTCAGGGAAAAGTTCGAGCTCGTGCAGGAGATATTACCAGAAATTGCGGGTAAAAGCGCAAAAATATTGAATAGACCAGTTCCAAACCTCGTGCCAGTAATAACAAAAATAATGAATGTTGTGTGGATTAAGAGCTCCATTAGTTGCGATGGTGGTGTGTGCAAGTTAACAATAAATACTGTGAATTACACAGGGGGAGAGAAAGAGCTAAACTTGTACACGAGGATACCAAGGGAGGTTATCGGGTCGGCACGCTTTGCTCCAGAGCCTGACGAAAAACACAGTGATGGGAGGATTGGCTGGCGTTTGAGGGTAAAAAGTGGCGAAATGCATAGAGTTGAGGTGGAAATGTACGGCGTGGAGAGCGATGAGATCAGCAGTGTCGAGGTTTACTTTGACGGGATAAACCCAGTGCACGTTATAGGTGCAGAGCCCCTACCAGGTGATTGGGGTATTGAATCCCTGCGGGTAAAAAAGGTAAGGCTTGAGGGTGGTGCTCATGGTGAGTGATAGCCAAAAAAGGGCACTGAGCGAACTTATGAGGCTTGTTGAGGAAATATACAATGATCTGGAAAGAGGAGAGATACCTAGGATGACATTACCCGTAAGGAGCAAGAGCAATATAAGGTTTGATAGAAAATACGGTGTGTGGAAGTACGGCGTAAATATGAGTGTAAGGTCTGCAAAAAAGTTATCCGAAGCATACACAATATTGAGAACGCTTTACGTTATATCGTTAATTAAGGAAATGATTGAAAAGAATAAGTCGTCCACTCTCAGGGAACTGTATTATATATCCGAGGGCTGGGGAAGGGCAAAATTCAACGCACAGGAGGACTCCAATAATCTTGTGGAAGACTTAGAGATAATGACAAGGTGCCTGCGTGAGGACTTTAAGTTGAGGCCAGAAGAGGATGGTGCAAGGATAATAGGAAATATAACAATAGAGGAAGTGAACAGGAAGGGTGAAAGAAAGAAGATAAACTGCAGGGACGATGTGGGCGACTCGGGCTACACAATACCATATAATGTTGAGAAGGACAAGGTAAGGTTTGCATATTGTGATGCTGATTTTATAATCGCAATAGAGACAGGCGGAATGTTTGACCGCTTGGTGGAGAACGAGTTTGACGAGAAGTTCAGGGCGATACTTGTGCACTTAAAGGGCCAGCCCGCAAGAAGCACGCGAAGGATAATAAAGAGGATGAACGAGGAACTCAACCTGCCCGTTGTTGTTTTCACGGATGGAGATCCTTGGTCTTTCAGAATATATGCTAGCGTGGCGTACGGCGCGATAAAGACCGCCCATATATCGGAATACCTAGCAACGCCATCAGCGGAGTTCATAGGGATAACTGCATCAGATATACTGAACTACAAATTGCCGACAGATAAACTTACCGAGCAGGACATAAACGCACTGAATGCTGAGTTAAAAGACCCAAGGTTTCAGGACGAGTTCTGGGAGCAGGAAATAAAACTCATGCTTAGGATAAAGAAGAAGGCAGAGCAGCAGTCCCTCGCAAAGTACGGGCTTGATTATGTGACTGATGTTTACCTACCGGAAAAACTTCAAATGCTTGGTATAATATGAGCGAAAAAACAATGACTTTATGCCTATTGCACCTTAGCGGGCTATATTGTGCATACTATATCTCAATGACGGGAAATTTTTTTGATTTCTGCAGTAATACGTAATGCAAATATCTCCAAATTGTAACTACGCTTTTAATCAATTTTATTTAGCCCCTGCCCTTTTTATGAAAATATTCAGAATATACTCAATGTCATCTTTCCTCAGCTCGTTTGACATATAAAGAATTCCAGAGTATATTGCAAGGAAGAGGGCGAAGCCCCCCATTATCTCATAGAAGTGGTATAACTGCCCACGGAGTACGAGACGAGCGTGGCAATGGCTGCACCAGTGGAGCGGGACAGCCCGAGATCGGTGAATATTGTGAGAAGACCCACAAGTGCTGTTGCCGAGCCAACAATACCCCATGTGCCTGGGCCTATATATCTGAAAACGAAAAAAAGTGCCACATACCCGGAGAATGCGCCGAATACGTTGTACGCCATAACAAGCACAGACTTTCTCCCAAGGTCTTTGAGGTCAAACTCTGTCATTTCCTTTCCCTCTTCGCCATGAAAACAACAGTCCCACCACTCGTGTATGGCTCTCCAGGGTCGAGGCACTGAATATAGGCTACACCTTCATCCTTGGAAAGCCCCAGTTTTACGGGGCTAATCCCCTCCCTCAGTGCTACCGCGTAGTGGAGAAGAGACGGAAGTGCGTGTATGCATAGTGCATCAGTTTCCTCAAGCACAATCCTTGCCCCCTCAATAGTAATTTTATCCCCTAGTCTGTGCACAGAGCACTTTCCGCGTATTTCCACAACCTCAAACACAACCCTCTCCATAGTTATTCACCACTTTATCAGACCTTTTAACAAAAACTTTTATTTAATAGTTGTTCATTAATCCAGTTAATGAGCAGAATACTGGTGCTTTACGCAGGGAAGGACCCAAAAAAACTGCTGAAAAGGGCATCTGAGATTTACTCAGAGGGAGATGATGTTATTGTGCTCCTTGTCACACCGCAAGGTGGTAATGCCAATTTAGTACCCCTCGAAGAAAACACATATCCAAGGATGAAAGAGGCTCTTGAATATTTGGAAAACGAGGGCATAAAAGCGTCTGCAATAGTGGCAAGGGGCGATTTGGTGGATGAGCTAATATCGGTATGTGGAGATGTAGGGTGCGATATAGTTATAGTTCCTGCAGAGGACGTGAAATGCGGGCCTTTTCATATAGGAAATGTATACAGATCAATAATAGGGAAGGTGAAGGCTGTTGTGATGTCTGTGGAATAAATTGTAGGTGGGAAAGATGAAAAAGGAGGAGAAAAACTTCAAAATAATCCTGATATCTGTATTCCCGGTAGCAGTGCTTGCAACGCCTGCCCTTTACTTCCTTGGCAGCCTTCGCCTCACAAACTACCACGCGCTAGTAACAATATTCTCCCTACTCTGGTATGCCATAATCCTAATATTCTACATTGAAATAGGTGTAGATACAGCGTACAAGAGACTATCTAATCTATATAGCCTCTTGTCTGAAGTGGAGGGTGACGAGAAGATACGCCCCCTGATACTGCGCGCTATAGATAGCCAGAACCTTTTAATAAGGATGTACACGACAACACGAAGGTATACGATATGGGTACCCTTCCTCTCATACATAGGAATATTCTTTCTGCTTGCTCTCTCCGCAGTATTTCCAATTATTATGGAATACGGCGCTGGGGTCTGGCTGAGCCTTATCCTGTACACATACGTGCCAGTACTTGTGATATTTTATAAGGGGATGAAACTGCGTCCCTATGCATCATATGAGCGGGTGAGGGCCAAGGCGTATGAAATGCTTGAAGAGGGCAAGGACTATCTCAGGTATTTAGTCTAGGACTGATTAAGTAAATGGCTTAAGTAATTGCCTATACTGCCCACAACATTTTCACATGCGCTTATTTTTTTCATACTCCCAATTCATCAATAACCTTTCTGGCAACAGCAAGCATGGCTTCAATAGTTCCACCTATGACATACGTGCTGGGTGTATGTGGGCTCACGGTTAAATTAGGGCATTTGATACCCTTTTTTACCGAGTTATTGCATGCAGGTGCACCAAAAACGCCACGAGAACGTAAGGTATTGGCAATTGTAGTTATATCGTAACGCTCTCCATATTCTTCATCTTTATTACATGGTAGTTTGTTTGCATTAATCACGCCCATTATTTCCTTGGTAACAAAAGGAGGACGTAAGTCCGCATCTCTACCAAGCCATTCCAAGCTAATAACGCCGTGCATTATGTCCTGAAGGAAGCCTATTAAGCCACAAAAGGTGCCATGGCCCGTAGTCTCCTTTCTAGATGCAAACCTTGCTATATCTACTCCAAGCGCACTTAATACGCTCTTCCTCACAGCCCTGCCCAAGTCATCATTGCAAAACTTCGAGTCAAAGTACATAATAACTGAAGCCCTTCGTATCTCACGCCCAACAGAATGAATACTACGCGCGCCTAATATGCAAATTCCCGAGTATTTCTTGGAGAAAACAACACTTTTATAACCTGAAACCTCTGCTTTTATTCCACTAAGCCTTATATTTGCCCTACAATCCTCCTCCAAATCGCCAAATACTGTTCTACCCTCAACAACAATAGGCAACCTTACAGCATAACAAGAATCCATCTTAAACTCTGCAACATGCTTTATCAAACCGCAAAGGCTTGTAATCTTGCAGTTCTCCACCCATCGATAACAATTATAGCGTTCAAAATCCCTATCAGTGAGCGGAATTGTGAAGACAACAGGCACGCCCTTTGATGCCAGTATATTAAAGATGCTAAGATCCTCCATACGCCCATCACCATCCTTTATATGGGACTGGATTTATTATTACTCTGGAACATTCGGGAAAGGTATAGTCTAAGATCTCTCTAACGATGTTTTCATTCTTTCTCATGCCCTCAATTTGTTTTTTCCCGCCTTCCACCATCACATATTCCCCAAAGTATCGGACCCTTATGGGCTCGCCAAACTCCTCAATCATTTTTTCCTCAGCACTGCGTACTCTGCTCAAAATTGCACTATTTATCTCTATTCCATAGGCGATTCTCGTAGCGTAACAAGATTGGGGTGGTGTGGGTGTTACTCCAAGTTGTTCTGCAATCATATAAACATCACGCTTTGTTATTCCGTATTCGTAGAGAGGGTGAAGTATTCCGTCCTCTCGAGCAGCAGTAAGGCCTGGGCGGTCATCGGCAAAGTCGTCGGCAACAACTCCATCTACAATAGCATTGCAACCAAATTTTTGGGCGGTTTGTTTGGCGATACGGTGCACAGCCTTTTTACAGTAATAACACCGCATCTTATCGTTTCTGACAAAATAAGGATTTTTTAAGACACTTATGTTTACAATGAGATGTTTAATTCCGTGCACAGAGCAGAAATGTTTCGCCCTACGTATTGAGGAGTCTACAGTTGCCTCATGCACCACTGTAAGGGCAATAGTATTGGTAAAATCATTTGCTATTTTAAGAAGAACACCACTATCTACCCCTCCTGAATAGAGTACAAGCACCTTATTGAAATTTTTGAGCCTTTGCCCCAGTTCTTTAATATTTTTCTCAATCACATAATCACCCTCCTGCAATGGTATAAAGGGCCGGGGCCGGGATTTGAACCCGGGCCGAGGGATCCACAGTCCCTAATGCTTACCAGGCTACACCACCCCGGCCATGTATGAAAAAGCAAATAAAGCCATTTTATTTAAGCACCGCGGTATGTATGCCGCACTCCCCACCCCATTTCTTGGTGCCACGCCATCTGCCGTCTCTTTCAAAAGTTCCACCAGGCTCTGTACAAGGCTCACAGCCCAGCGAGCGATATCCCTTAGCATAAAGTGGGTGGACGGGAAGTTTATGGATGGCAGTATACCTCCACACATCGGCTTCGGTCCAAGTAACAATCGGGTTGACCTTAACAATCCCGCCCCTTACTTCCCACTCACCAAAGTTTCTTCTTGTGCGCCCTTCATCGTTTCTCACGCCTGTTATCCAGCAATCTAGGTCTTTAACAGCCTCCTTCGTGGGCTCCACCTTAAATATTTTGCAGCACAGATCAGGGTCTTTCTTTGGCAACTCTGGGTCGGGAGTTGCACTCGACATGTACTCTTTAATGTTTAGTTTCCATTCTTTGACTATGCGGTCTTTGAACTCAAAAGTTTCTTTGAACTTGAAGGGAGTCATGACTGTGAAAACCTTTATCTTGGGATCAACTCGCAGGGCTAAATGTAGTACGACCATGCTGTCCTTTCCAAATGAGCAAGCCACTGCCACCTTATCATGCCCGAATGTATCAAGCGCCCTAGCAATAAGTCCCATTGCAGCCTCTTCCTTATCAATCATGGGATATGCTATACCTAAGCGTTTATTAAAATTTATCGTGGCAGCTCTTTTCTAAGCGCTGGTGGTATTTTAAACATGCACTCCACGTTTTCGCTATCAACATAATGCGTTCGGATTTTTGAAAGCCTGTCCACGTCAAAATTCATATTTCCTCTCCAGCCGAGCACAAATGACCACGGTGGTGCATAACCTATGACACAAGCAATATACACGCGGGTATTCTCATAAGCATTGTTAACAGATGTTACAACAGTCGCTAAAGATTTTGCGTTAAAAAGTGCAGGTCCAGACTGTGTTGCAATAATGGGCGCAACCCTTGCACATGCAGCATAGAATTCTGGAGAGAAAAGGCTTGCCGCATGGCCAATAGGGTCAGTTGAATCCACAATAATAACATCGTATTTCTTATTTTCATCTGCGCAGCCTTTTATGTACGAAAACCCATCAGTGCATACAATCCTTACCCGCGGATCGTCCAGTGCACCGCTATCTATCCCCAGATGCTTCTTACAAGCCCCAATAACCTCGTTATCGATCTCCACAAGGAGGCAACTCTCCACGCTTGAATGTTTTAACACCTCCCTCACGGCTCCACCATCCCCACCACCGATTATGAGCACATTTCTTGGTGTTGGGTGAAGAATCATGGCGGGATGAACTAGTGCTTCATGATACATGGGCTCGAAAGCCTCAACAAGCTGGATTTTCTTATCAATAAGGAGTATTTTACCAAAGTTTTTCGTTGAGTAAATCTCAATTTCCTGATACTTGCTTTTTAAGCGCATAATTCTCTCGCAGACCTCAAACCCGACACAGTAGCCGAAGTCGTACCATTCCACAATCCTATCGCTCATGGCAACCACAAATGCAATATTGAGATAAAAATTTGAAGGTGGAGTAAATAAACTCGAAGTAATCATCTAATCGCACGCATGATTGCCTTTATATCATGCACTCTATCTAGCATGCGTCCTCTTTTGCAATATCTTTACCAACCCCCTCAGAAACCTGTGCCTTTCCTCAAGTTCTCCGGCGATGAGAAAGAGGATGGGCGGTATGTTTCCCACCTGCGTACTGCCTGATCTCTCCACAGTGACCACGAAAACAGTGAAAGTCGTATTCTATGAGGTTGTAATGCCTGAGGGCAGATGAGAAACCTATGTAACCCTTGTAAAGTGAGAGCGCAACCCTGTAAGGATTCTCAATCACAGCCATCTCCCCAGGCCTTTTTCGTACGAGATACAATCCTCTTCTCAGCCGATAGAGATAACCCTTCTTCTCAAGCGAGGATAATACCTTGTACAACATGCCCATGCTGAGCTCTGGAAAAAGCTCCCTGACCAACTCCAAAGTTACCAATTCAGCATGGCTAACAACATTATACACCTTTTGCTCACTACTACTCAGATAGTAATTTTTCTTCATTTACTTACCATATTGGTAAGGAAGTCGATAAAATTTTCTCCAAGGAGGACAATGGAGCGATCAGGTACGCTTGAAAAAAATCGTCACATGGGACTATGAGCAAGAGAAATAAGAGATTGCTATCGGACAATACATGCAGATTGGCAAGTATACAGTTTTTCCTATTATAGTAGGACAAAAATTTTAAATATGTCCTATCGCTATACTACATATCATGGAATATTTGGAAGAGGTTGTGGCCGAGTTTCATAAGTTTGGCGTGCCTGAGTTGAAGGAGAGGATACTTGAGTTACCCATGGGGCTCAGGAAGGCTATCGCCGTTGTGGGTTTGAGGAGGGCTGGCAAAACTTATCTTCTGTATCAAACCATTCGAAGGTTGGTTAAGGGCGGGGTAAATCTTGAGGGGGTTTTTTACATAAATTTTGAGGATGAACGTCTTGATGGCATGACAGCAAGGGACTTATCGAAGATTGTAGAACTATACAGAAAGTACAATCCTGAAGCAAAAACAATGTATCTGTTTTTGGATGAGATACAGAATGTTGATGGGTGGGAGAGATTTGTTCGCAGGATACTTGAGAGAAGAGATGCGAGAATTTTCATCACGGGTTCATCGTCAAAACTTCTCAGCAAGGAAATATCTACAGTGCTCAGGGGAAGAAGTTTGAGTTTTCATCTTTTGCCTCTATCTTTTCAGGAGTTTCTCAGGTTCAAAGGGGTGGATTTCAGGGAGCCGCTTATAGAGGATGAGAGAGGTCTCATAAAAAGATATCTTGATGAGTATGCGGAATTCGGTGGATTTCCTGAGATCGTGAACTATGAGGAAATGCTCAAAATAAGGGTACTGCGTGAATACCTTGACCTAATCATATACAAGGATCTTGTGGAGAGGTATGGCATAAAGAAGATAGGTGTAATGAAATCTCTGATAGGGATAGTGGTTAAGAATTTTGCATCCAGAATATCTGTGAAGAGGCTTCATAATATCTTGCTGTCCTCGGGAAATAAGTTGAGTAAAAGTAAGATATATGAGTATTTCTCATACCTCGAGGATATAGGTTTCATCATACCAGTAAAGAAATTCAGTTACAGTGAGATGGAATCAGCCGGAAGCATACCAAAAATTTATCTTGCGGACAACGGTTTTCCCACAATATACGGTCTGAGAGATGCGGGGAGAAGAATGGAGAATATCGTAGCCATAGAACTCATGAGAAGAAAATATTATTTCAATCCAGTACTTGAGATAAAATACTATTTAGGAAGAAACAAAAAGGAGGTGGATTTTGTTGTGAGCGAGGGTATGCATGTGAAAAAAATCATACAGGTATGCTATGACCCCAGTGACCCGTACACCAGAAAAAGAGAGACGGAAGCACTCGTAGATGCATCAAAAGAACTCAGATGCAAGAATCTGAAAGTCATTACGTGGGATTATGAGGATGAGGATATCGTAGAAGGAAGAAAAATACATTACATTCCACTGTGGAAGTGGCTTTTGGAGAAATAAAAAGAAGGGAAGGGATGAGGACACTCAGGCCACCTGTTTTCATTCCGATTCCAAAATACATTTCCCCTTTGCGGCCCTTCTGCATGCCCCTCTTTATACGTTTTGCTTGATGGTCGCGGCCCGAGGAGATGGAAACTATATAGGGGTAGAGAAATATGTCCCATCATCATGGGCTAAGTGCTATGAAGTTCTATCGACGGGGAAAGATTTATATGATTCTTTCCCTATTGGGGAGACTATGAATCCGAGGGATGTAAGGGAATATCTCATAGATTTTCAGGAGAGGGAACTGCCTGAGCTTGTTGAGCGGGAGTTGAAAGTTAACGAGACGAAAAGGATAACCAGCATAATAGGGCCAAGAAGAGCTGGGAAAACATATTTTATGTACCAGCAGATGAAAAATTATCTGAGAAAGGGGATAAAGAAGGAGAACATTGTGTATCTGAACTTTGAAGACCCCCGCCTGGTCGATATGAGTTTCAAAGAGATAAGGGAGATAATAAAGATGCACTGGCAGATCTATCCGATGTCAGCGAAAAGGAGACTTATCGTATTCGTAGATGAACCACAGAACATAAAAAACTGGGAGATAGCAATAAGAACCTTACACGACGAAGGATTCAAAATATTCGTCACAGGCTCATCCTCAAAACTGTTAAGCAGAGAGATAGCCACATCACTTCGAGGAAGAACTCTTTCATATCTTCTCCTGCCATTCTCTTTTAGAGAATACTTGAAAATGAAAAAAGCAAGGTTTGATGTTGAAAGACTAAGTTCAAGAAGCAAATCTCTACTGCTAGCAGATCTCGGTGAATATCTCGAGTTTGGAGGCTTTCCGGAAATCGCCCAGGAAGAAGATAAAGAGAACAAAATAAGAATGATAAACGAGTATTTCAATATGGTCGTTTACCGTGACATTGTTGAAAGATATAAAATAAAAAACACAGGATTGATAAGGTGGCTGATCAAAGCATTAATCGCCTCCTTCTCAAATGAGTTCAGCGTGCACAAATGTTATCTCACCCTGAAGTCTCAGGGGATGAAGGTGAGCAAGAACACGCTCTACACATATTTCTCCATGCTCCAGGATGTCCTCTTTGTTTTTCCCATCCAGAAATTTGACCACTCGGCAAGAAAAAGAGCGCTGACCACAAACAAGGTGTATCTCTCCGATACAGCCTTTACCAGGATCGTAGAAGCCTCCAGGGACAACATGGGTAAAAAGATGGAAAACATTGCCTTCTTAGACATACTGAGAAGAAAACCATTGAGCGAAGTCTTTTACTGGAAGAATCAGAGAGGCGAAGAGGTGGATTTTGTTTTGCTAAAAGGCGGCAGAGTGGAAGAACTCATCCAAGTAT
>Ga0180302_10001380_pt1 | contig 11506 bp, 10 predicted proteins | sample GuaBasSediGuay17_FD_121794 | JGI IMG/M metagenome (GOLD analysis project Ga0180302, IMG submission 121794) | Subseafloor sediment microbial communities from Guaymas Basin, Gulf of California, Mexico - Guay17, Core 4571-4, 12-15 cm | ecosystem: Environmental > Aquatic > Marine > Hydrothermal... | reverse complement strand
GTAATTAATCAGGAGAAGTGTACGAAATGCTTGCTTTGCTGGGTATATTGTCCAGATAATGCTATAGTGAGGGGTGAAGACGACTCTGTAAGTGTAAACTATGATTATTGTAAGGGCTGCGGAATTTGTGCGGAGGAATGTCCAGTTAAGGCTATTGAAATGGTTGAGGAGGTGACAGTATGACTATTGAAGAACAGAAGTATGTAAGGACTTGTTTAAGTGGAGATGAAGCTGTAGCCTATGCTGTAAAACACGCTAACGTAGATGTTATCGCCGCATATCCTATAACTCCTCAAACAATAATGGTTGAAATACTAAGTGAATTTGTTCATGATGGAGAGTTGGATGCTGAATTTGTACCTGTAGAGTCTGAGCATACGGCTTTATCAGCGGCTATAGGAGCATCACTTGCCGGTGCAAGGGTCTTTACAGCTACCGCAAGTCAAGGATTAGCATTAATGTATGAAATACTATACGTTGCATCTTCAATAAGAGCACCAGTAGTAATGGCACTTGCTAATAGAGCATTGAATCTACCACTCAACATACATTGTAGTCATGATGATGCATATGCAGCTAGGGATTCAGGGTGGATTCAATTATTTGCAGAGAATGTACAAGAAGTCTATGATTTAGTACTTACAGCTTTTAGAATTGCCGAGGATAAAAGGATACTATTCCCCGTTATTGTAAATCTAGACGGTTTTATATTAACCCACTGTGTTGAGCCACTTAACATATGGAAAGAGGAATATATCACCGAGTTCCTACCACCAAGAGAGCCGGTCAACCCTGTTAATTGGGAAAAGCCTATGACTTATGGACCAGTAGCATTACCAGACTACTACATGAAGATAAAGAGAGGACAATATGAAGCCATAAGGAAGGTAATGCCCTACATAAAGGAGATATTAAGTGAGTATAGTAGATGGAGTGGAAGAAAGTATGATATACTCAAGATGTATGGAATGGAAGATGCAGAATATGCCTTCATAGTTCTGGGTTCTACAGCGGGGACATTAAGAGATATAATTAAAAAGTGGAGGGAGAAGGGAAGAAAGGTAGGAGTAATAAGTCTAACAGTTTATAGACCATTCCCTGTAGAGGAATTACGTAAAGTGTTAGCTGGGTTAAAGGCAGTTGCTATTATGGATAGGTCACATACCTATGGAGGTCCCGCAGCTCAATTATATATGGATGTTGCAACTGCGTTATATGATCTAGATGAAAGACCAAGATTATTAAATGTAATTTACGGGCTAGGAGGAAGAGACTTTACACCGGCTGATGCTGAAGATGCATATCAAGCACTAATGGATCCAACTAAGAAGGAGGTTTGGGTGAGTATTTAGGAGGTGGTTACGTTGGCTGAAATGGAGAGAATTAAAACAATTAAAGAGATTCCAAATGTTGATTATTTTGCTGCTGGCCATAGAATGTGTGCTGGATGTGGCATCCCGATACTAATTAGGAATTTACTTAGAGCCATCCCCGGACCTAAAGTAATAGTCACAGCTACCGGTTGTCTAGAGGTAACCACATCTATATATCCATATACTGCATGGGGTGTTCCATGGATTCATTTAGCCTTTGAAAACACTGCTGCAGTAGCCGCCGGTCTAGAATCCGCGTTCAAAGCATTAGAGAGAAAGTATGGTAAACAGAAGATGACAGTTATAGGAATCGCTGGAGATGGAGGAACATATGACATCGGCATCCAAGCATTAAGTGGAGCTTTAGAAAGAGGGCACGACTTCATATATGTTTGCTATGATAATGAAGCATATATGAATACTGGTATTCAGAGAAGCGGAGGAACCCCACTAGGAGCTAGTACAACTACAAGTCCAGCTGGTAAAGTTATTCCCGGTAAACCTCAATTTAAGAAGCCCTTAATGGATATAGTTGTTGCTCATAACATCCCATATGCTGCAACATTAAATCCCGCTTACATCGTGGATATGTATAATAAATTATTAAAGGCAGGTAGAATAGAAGGTCCTAAATTCCTACATTACCTCTGTCCATGTCCTACAGGATGGAGGGCACCGTCAAATATGTCAATTAAGCTCGCTAGACTAGCAGTACAAACCCTGATATGGCCACTATATGAAGTTGAACATGGTAAATATAGGATAACCGTTAATATTAGATCTCCAAAGCCGGTAGAAGAATACTTAAAGCTACAGGGTAGATTCCGCCACTTATTCAAACCTGAAAACAGATGGATCATAGATGAGTTACAAAAATGGGTAAATAGAAATTGGGAACGTTTACAAAAATTAACGCAACTATAAAAATTCTTTTTACCCCCCTTACTCAGTAATTTTTCTATCTTTTTATACGTAAAATTTTTATCTTCTAAAATTATATTTAACTAGAAGATTTGTAATAGACTATTGTAACATAGGAGTGAAGGTGGTAAATTGCCAGAGAAGCTAACGCTGTATAGATTCATAGATGGAACCGTAATTGAGGTAGAGCTTCCTCTAACAGATTATGCCAATATTCCTCAAATGATGAAGGATCTAGGTATTAAAGATTATGTTGACATATCGTATTTCCCCATGAAGAGAGCTATAGTTACTTTATGGGCAGCGAGATTCGCTGATAAACTTCATGAGTTATTCCCAAATAAACTTAATAAAAGACTTAGTAAGAATAAGCTAAACATCGCATTATTTGGAGGTGGAGCTGTTAAGCTACATAGTGAAAGTGCTAATAAAGTACCATTCCTTAATAGGGTTATGAAGGACGTAGACATCATATACATGAAAAAGCATGGCTATTTAATATATAGGCTGCTTTTAATGCTTGGAGACTTATTTGGAACGAAATTCTATCATTTCGTTATTCCATCAGATAGAATTTTTAACGCTATGAGGCATGGTGATAGGTATAGAGTACGAGCATTTGATGGATTTGAAGATGATAAACCGATAGTTGGTGTTATGGATTTACTTGCAGATAAAATACAAATGAGACACACAGTTGATTGTAGTGATGAACTTAAAAATCCCGAGCAAAACCTATATACAATAGGTCTCGAAAATATAATCCTATCAAAAGCCCAATACATCATGGATCTAGACAGGAAATATCTTGAAGCCCTAAAGGAGAATGAACAAGACTTTAGATTACTAGATTATCCTTACTATGATGAAAACAAGATTATAATAGGTATGGAAATGAAGGATTTAAAGGATGTATTCAGCATCTTATTAGATCATGAGATAAGTGATAAAGGTGGAGTAGAAGAGATAAGTATGAAAAAGCTGGTTAAGAAGGTTAAGAAAGATAAGAAAATGGCCCTAACTATAAGGCTTAACTTAGAAATGATGATAAGTGCTGTAGATAACATATTCAGTAAAGAAGTCGGTTCGTCGAGAGCTGAAAACGTAAAGGATAAACTAAATGAAATATTAAAGAATTTACCCGTAATCGATAAGAAGTGGAATAAGCCATGGTGGAATGTGAGTGTCGAGACACCTAAAGTAAGTCCAGAAGAATTTATAGCAGGTAAATAAAGGTTATTTCACTCTTAGTCTCTTCTTAATAAAGTTCATTAATGCATATCTATCAACATTAATCCTCTTAGTTGGTATGTCAATGTATCCCTCATTCCCCTCTAACCTAATACACTCCTCATGTCCTTCGACATGGAGCCATGCTCTCTTATAATTAGCCCATTTATCCGTAAAACGCCATCTCCCTCTCTTAATTGTAAATCCGTCAACATTAAACCTAAAGCTTGTGTGGTAAATTCTCCGATAAAGAATGTAACCAAGTATCATGGAAAATAGTACATCTATCAGTATAGTAACCGTGTCTAAAACTATTGCACCAATAACATGTAACGCTAGAAGAATTAAAAGACTTAAAATCAACATTATCGATATAGCCTTTGCAACATCGCCGCCATGGATCGCCGACAATTCAACCCCTTCTCCAATTAATTTCTTCAAGGACCTACCAAGAAAATTATCACTATTAACCTTCATATTTGATGTTAATGAGTGGATAAAAATCCCAACCTTACCTTCTCCTAATGAAGCAATTTTTTTCTTTATATTTCCTTTAACATCTCCCTCATTAGTAAGAATCACTAAAAGTACATAGTCATCTTCTTCTCCTAATCCGCTGCACAGCCTAATCAACTCACGTAGATAATTATCAGTAACCTGATTAGTATGAGTAACTAAGAAATAAACTTTCCTCCTAGGATTTACAAGAAATGAAAAGATCCTACTAAGTAAAAATCCTTTTACATATGTACTCCCCTCAGCATAAAGTAGAAACCGTCTTCCACGTAGATTATAATTCCTATAAAAATCTGTAAATGTAGCTATCCAAGAACCTCTACCTCTAATTAAGTTCTCCTCTAAGTTATTAATATAGGTTTCAGGGTCTATTATCATAAAGCCAACAAAAATTAAAAAATAAGGGGGATAATATATTGGTTTACTCTGGTGGAATCATCGTATAGATCGTCTTAACGTCTATACCTCTCGCCTTATTCTTCCACCAATAATACCCGTATAAGGCCCAACCAATTATGAATAATACTAGTGTTGGGCCGTAATACTCTGGAATCGTCAAATCAGCCCAACTGACAGATAGGAACATCCACATTAATATACATGAGAATATCGTACCTATTGCTCCGACAAATACCCATAGTCCCTTACTTAGCTTAACAACCGATAGATCGTAAATATCCTTTCTTCTCAAAGGTAGTATCGTCGTCGATAGGCAGAAGAGTATTAGGAAGAAGGCGTCGTATACGTCAGTACCTAAGACACCAGCCCATAACATCTTACCCGATAAAGCCGAAACTGCACCTGGCAGTCCAGATTCAGATGCTTCAGCAACTGCGCCAATTATCCCAGCAATCATAGTAGCGACAATAGCCCATATTGGGCTGTGCCATCTCTCACTAACTTCAGAGAATTTCTCTGGTAACATTCTATCAAATGCCATCGCGAAGAATACACGTGAACATACCAGTAGGAATGGCGGTATATCGTTAGCTAACCATAGAACACCGGCTAAAGCAATTAACCATGAAACCCAACCTAACCCCATACCCTGAGCTATCATTGAAGCTAATCCTGTACTCCATGCACTCTTGAATGCTGGTATCGCTTCTCTAACCTTACTTGGATCTGCACTATAGCTTAAGTAACTATAAGCTTGGAAGAACGTAAACTCACCCTCAGCCGTTGAAGCTCTATATGCATTCATAGCTGCAATTGATGATAAAGCGCTAGCAGCAATATACACTATAACAATTACAGCGGAAGCAGCGACAACAATCCATGGAATCTTAACGTTTGCCTCCTTAACCTCACCAGCTAAATATGTTACGTGATAGAAGCCTATATATGCCCAGAAGGCGCCGATCATAGCATATGATAATGCACTTATAAATGAAACCTCTTTAGACGCCTCAATCATTCCTAAGTCAATAGCTACATCAAATACTTCTTTAGGCGTAACACCCATGGCTATTTCAACACCTTTAGCCACAACATCAGGGTTCATCGCTCCAGCTATCCACATAGCAAAGAATAATATAGTTATGGCAGCAGGTATCCAGAACATTACATGTAAGATATATCCATACATTCTAACGCCGAAGAATGCTAGTATGCTAAATATTATTACTAATATGATTCCGCCGATTGCAAGTTGGTCAGCATTCATAGTAACAGGAACTCCTGCAATACCATAGAATAGCATTATAGCCTCAAATACTGCTGTAGCAATTAGTCCAAAGCTGAAACCTTCAGCTAGGTATATTAGCCAACCGCCAAAGTAACCTAAGAATGGATGTAATACACGGCTTATAACAACATATCCACCGCCACTTCTAGGCATAGTTGCTGTTGAAAGACCGGCGACAAAGCCAATTACTAATATCATGAATCCACCTAGTAAGAATGCCCAGAAAATTGGTGGTAGTCCAAGCCACATTTTTTCAGTAGGTAATGGCATTGCTGAGAATTGGAATGCTCTCTTCTGCCATCCTAATCCAACAGTGTGAGCGATGATAATTAATGCACCAAGTAGAAATCCAATCTCTCTAACTAGTCCTGTAGCGTCTCTAACAAAGAGTCCCCTACTTTCAGCCATTTTCCCACCAAAAACAATTTACATAATCTCAATATATACGAAAGACTTATATATTTTTCTAAATTGGCTAGGTAATATATTCATAAAATGGCAAATTTTTGCTTATATTCTACTTCAAAAATTACCAATCATGAAAATAATATCATATGATATCTAAAGGTAATAGGAAATTATGTAATATTACCCTAATTAATATCTTATTAATAATCAATACTAACAATTTCCTAATTTGATACTTCCAGTTAGAATAGCTTATATTTTATACAGAAATCATATTATAATAACGTTCTTAGATAATTTTAAATGAGAAAGTCTTATGAGAACAGCATATTATGATGATAAAGTTATTCAGTTAGTTAAGGGAGATATTACAGATTTAGAGGTAGATGCTATTGTTAATGCAGCTAATAAATGGCTGAAGCATGGAGGTGGAGTTGCAGCCGCTATAGTGAGGAAGGGTGGTGAAATTATCCAAAAGGAATCAAATAAGATAATATCGGAATATGGACCATTAGAAGTCGGTGATGCCGTAATAACCACAGCCGGCAAATTAAAGGCTAAGGCAGTTATTCACACGGTAGGTCCCATATATGGTGAGGGTCAGGAAAAGGAGAAATTAAAAAAAGCTACATTATCATGTTTGAGATTAGCTGATGATAAAGGATTTAAATCTATAGCCTTCCCCGCCATATCAACCGGTCTTTATGGAGTACCGCCGGAATTGGCGGCTGATGCTATGTTAGACGCCACCATCAACTATCTCAAGGAAGCAAGGAATATAAAAACCGTTATTTTTTGCTTATATGAAAATAGGGTTTATAAAGCTTATGAGAGAAAGCTTAAAGAACTAATAAATAGTGGATTATTAAGAGAGTAATCAATTACTCAGAGTACTCCTCAGATATAATTCTTATACCCTTAATTACATCAATTATTGATACTGAGGTATTTAGCGGAATTCTCAAATATCCAGCCTCATAATTGTAATATGGTGCGCCAACCCTACTAAATAATGTGAGAACTTTATAGTCATGATTTAACTTATAGCCTTCACAAGGTTCATGTCCGCGAATTATCATAATTAAACCATTTTCCCTGAGAAATTTCTCAGTTATATCCTTACCAAATTGATGTCCAGCTCCTCTAATAGATGGGTATGATCCTAAGCCTTCAAAGGGATCACTCCATAAAAGGTACTCAAGTATTTTTGGAGTTGGATTTACAAAATTATCTATATTGAAGTCAGTTGGTGGAATTCCTCCATGCACTAAGAACAAATTATTTTTAGTCGTTATTACATGAGGTAAAATTTGAAACAGTTCAAAATACCTACTATATAGCTTCTCACCATTATCGCCAAACTTCATCTTTAAAACATATGGAAAATCATGGGGGTATGGTGGAAGGAAAATGGGTGGTTCATGATTACCCCTTATATAATATACCTTATCCTTAAACATTACTTTCAATTTGAGAACTAAATTAATTGATTCTAACTGTTCCGGACCTCGATCAATTACATCTCCCAAGAAAATTAACTTATTATTTCCTCCTGCTAAAAAATCAAGGATACCCTCCCTTTTTAAAATCTTATTAAGAGTTTTAAAGTCTCCATGTATATCTCCGATAATAACTGCTTCATCGCCGGAGACGTTCTTTATTAACCCCCCTTCCCACTGACTTTTTAACAACTCAATAGCACTACTTAAAAGTTCATTAATCTCCTCATATGATAATGATCTAACTTCCTCAATTAACGAGTCTAATCTCATCACTAAAGTCAATAATTTAGATTAACTACACTGTTTAAAACTATAATTATTACTAATATGATGGTCTTTCTCTAGCCACCTTATTATTGCAACAAATACATATTAACAATATTTGATTATCTGATTATTTGTCTTTTAGGGATATATGGTGGGGAAAATATATGGAAGTTAAAGTGCTTGATATACAGTTTATGGAGTTTAAAAATGACATTGCCGCCTTCATGGTTTTTACAGACAAATATAATATATTAATAGAAACTGGCCCTAGAGCTACATATAATAATGTTAAGGAGCAGCTAGAGAATTTAGGAGTTAGAGTCAAAGATTTAGATTACATAATTGTTACTCATATTCATTTAGATCATGCTGGTGCCTCCGGAAACTTTGTAAGCGACTCAACTAAATTAAAAGTATTTGTCCATCCCAGAGGTTACATTCATCTAAATAATCCAGAGAAATTATGGAGGAGTAGTAATGAAATACTCGGTGAACTAGCAGTTAAGTATGGTGAGCCTATTCCTATACCTAGAAGTAGATTAGTAAGTGTCTCCGACCGGACTGACTTAGATGTTGGAGAAGATACTCTCCTATTCCTACACTCTCCAGGCCACGCTACCCACCATATGGTCATATATGCAATTGAAAGTAAGGTGTTATTTAGTGGTGATGCATTAGGCTGCTACTATAAAAATAGGATAGCTCCTGATACGCCTAAGCCACATAATTATGACGATGCTATTAAAAGTATAGAGAGAATGTTAAATCTTAAGGTTAAAGCCGTATACTTCACTCATTATGGAATATTTAAACCAGGTGATAAAGCTATTAATTTAGCATATGAAAAGTGGAAGTTATGGTACAAAATACTTTGGGAAGCATATAAAAATGACTTATCATTAGATGATGCATATGACTTATTACTGAGTAGAGATCCAGATGCTCGTATAATAGATGAATATTTTAAGGGTAGACCATATGGTCAGGATAGTTTAAGAAATAGTGTTGACGGCTTCCTATCGTATTTTAAGTGGAAGTATGAGGGATAATCCTAACTTAATTAGGTTATTACTTTCGTATTTAAAATATACAGATTATTATTGTTAAAGTTTCATAATCCTCATCTTCATATATTATAGTTTGGTATTGGAGGAAAAAATTGATGACTAATAAGAGGGTACTACCACTTCCAATGGTTCCACCAAATACGACAGTCAGAATTGTAGATGTAGTCGGGGGTAGAAGTAGACTTAGGAGAATATTTGAAATGGGTCTAACGCCAGGCGTAATCGCCTTTGTCAGGAATAATGATATTGGGCCTATAATTTTAGAAGTTAGAGGGGTTGTCCTAGCAATTGGAAGAGGGCTCGCTAAAAGTATTTTAGTTGAGGTCTTATGACGTATATTAACTGTCTTGAGAGAGACGAATTTATTGTAGCTTTAATTGGAAATCCAAATGTGGGTAAAAGTGCTATATTTAATGATTTAACTGGTGGAATGGTATATGTAGCGAATTGGCCCGGTGTTACAGTTGAGTTAAAGTATGGTGAAACCCATCACCACAATGTACGAATTAAAATAGTTGACCTACCCGGTACTTATAGCTTAGTTATGGGAGATGAGTCCGAAAAAATAGTTAGAGATTACATTTTCTCAAATAAACCAGATGTCTATCTGGTAATAACTGATGTAACTTCTCTCGAGAGAACATTATACCCTGCTATTAAACTTTTAGAGGCTTCGTCAAAGGTAGTAATTGCATTAAATATGTATGATATTGCAAGGAGGAGAGCTCTTCACATTGATATTGATGCACTATCTAAATCCTTAGGCACGTATTTAGTACCTACATCAGCATTGACCGGTGAAGGTCTGGGAGTATTACTTGATAGAATTCTAGATAAAGCTATGGAGAAAGATCAGCCATTAACGATTAATTATGGTCCACTGGAGCCATATATCCATAAGCTAACCGACTATTTAAAAAGTAAAAATGTACAGTCCCACTTACCCCTTAGGTGGATTGCAATAGAAATTTTAGAGTCTGATAATGAACTTAGAGAATTTATAATTGAGAAATATGGACTAGATTCAAATTATATTACCTCATTACTAGAGGAAATTAAAGCTAATTTGAGGATAGACCCAGCAATACATATTATAAGGACCAGATATGATTTCATATCAAGCATATTGAAGGATAGGGTGATAACTACAAGATTAATTAGACCTAGATGGATGGAGAGACTAGACAGTATATTTTTAAATCCTAAAATTGGCCCTATATTTTCACTAATGGTTTTATTTATCGGCTTTTTAACAATATTCGTAATAAATACTGGTTTTCCACTAAATATACTATTTAGATCGGCTGGGCTTCTCTCAATAGCTGAGCTTCTTGAAAGATATAGTCTAGTTGAACTTATGGACTTAGCAATAGGTTATTTGGGAGACTTGATAGTTAGTCTCCTTATATTAATAAATGCTCCTCCATGGATTATTGACTTTATCATTAATGGGTTAGTTGCTGGTGTGGGAGCTGTGTTATCGTTTTTACCTTTAATATTTCTAGTATTTGTATTAAATGCTTTCCTCCAGGATACAGGATTATATACTAGGATAGCTGTTTCCCTTCATAACTTCTTTAGATATTTAGGTTTAAGTGGAAAGTCTATTTACCCAGTTATTGTCGGATTCGGATGTAATGTTCCAGCCATATTATCCACAAGATCGTTAGACAATGATGCTGAGCGAATTACCGTATCACTATCAATCCCCTTTATCCCATGTCAAGCTAGATTAGTCGTACTATTAGCTTTAACATCAGCAATATCAAATAATCCACTTATTCAGTCGCTAACCATATTATTCCTTTACCTAATATCAATAGTAATATATTTGTTAACGGCAAAGCTGACATCAAAATTACTATTTAACGTTTCTAAAGGTCCTGATATACTAATGGAATTGCCGCCATACCATATTCCGCATCCGAGGGTTATATGGTGGTTCTCTAAATTCCATACTCTTGCTTTTCTGAAAAAAGCTGGAACCATAATTTTAGCTATTATCCTCATAGTCTGGACTTTACTACACTTAAGTCCTATAGGATACTTATCAGAGGAGATGTTAGCATCCTCTCCAGAAATGTTAGCTTCATCATATGCCGCTATTGTCGGTAAATTTCTTGAACCTCTCGCTTCTCCAATTGGATTAGCTGATTGGAGAGCAATTTTATCCTTAGAAGCCGGGTTTATAGCTAAGGAAGCCGTTATTGGGGTAATAGTCTCTACAGCAGGAATAGATAATCCAATTTTAGCATTAAAATCCCTAGGCTTCACCCCACTTCAAATATTTATCCTTGCTATCTTCATGACTATATATACGCCATGTATACCTACCGTGGTTAGTATGAAAAGTGAAGTTAAGAGGTGGAAATACATAATATTGATTGTTATTTATGAATTATTTCTGGCTTACATGATCTCCTTTATCATCTATAATATTGGATTATTACTCATCTAGCATTCTTAATATTTTAACTTAACTTTTACTCATTAATTTTGGTGACTAATTTTGTTTAATGGAGGTTGGACTAAACG
>Ga0180302_10001379_pt1 | contig 11516 bp, 10 predicted proteins | sample GuaBasSediGuay17_FD_121794 | JGI IMG/M metagenome (GOLD analysis project Ga0180302, IMG submission 121794) | Subseafloor sediment microbial communities from Guaymas Basin, Gulf of California, Mexico - Guay17, Core 4571-4, 12-15 cm | ecosystem: Environmental > Aquatic > Marine > Hydrothermal... | reverse complement strand
TATATATTCAGTTTCTTAGCTTAATTTCGAGGCGATATTATTTGTGTTTAAAGAAGGGAACTATTACGGATCGGGCAATTAAATTTCAAGGAAGCGGTTGGGTTTTCTGCGCATTAGATTATAGAAACTATGAGCAAGGTCCTTACATTTACAAACAACGTAGGTGATCGCAGTGGAGGAAATAAAGATTCTTCTTAAGAACGGCAAGGTTATAAATGGGGTGAAAGGCAAGAGAATACTAGATTTAATACCGCCTGGTGAAGGTTTAGTAGCGAGATACAATGGTAAACTAGTAGATCTTACAACAAGGTTAGATGAAAATGGTATTATAGAAATTTTGGATTTTGAAGATGATGAAGCTAAAAAAGTATTTTGGCATACTGCATCGCACGTAATGGCACAAGCGGTAAAAGAGATTTACCCTAATTATCAGCTAGGCATAGGACATGCTACAGAAAACGGATTTTTCTACGAGTTTTACACGTTTAATAGACCATTTACACATGAAGATCTTGAACTTATCGAAAAAAGGATGAAGGAGATAATTATAAAGGATGTACCGATCATCAGAGAAGAAATTGCAATAGAAGAAGCAATCCAACTTTTCAACAAACGAAACGAGCCATTTAAGGTAGAATTATTACAAGATATTAAGGAGGCGAAAGTTTCAATTTACAAGCAAGGAAACTTTATTGATCTATGTAAAGGTCCACATCTTCCTTCAACAGGATATGTAAAATTTGTTAAGCTACTCAATGTTTCCTCTGCCTACTGGAAAGGAATAGAAGGAAATCCGAGCATGCAACGAATATATGGTATAGCGTTTCCTAAGAAAGAAATGTTAGATAAGCATCTCAAAATGCTTGAAGAGGCAAAAAAGAGGGATCATAGAGTATTAGGTCCCGCTCTGGGGCTCTTTAATATGTATGAGGAGACGGTAGGACCGGGACTAGTCTTTTGGCTACCTAAAGGTGCAATAGTGAGAAGATTGATTGAGGATTTTCTGGTAAAAATACATCTAAGGAAAGGCTATCAACTTGTTTACACTCCTCATATAGCCCGTATCAAACTTTATGATATTTCTGGTCACACTAGATATTACAAAGAAAACATGTTTTTATTTGAGATGAATAATGAGCAATATGCGATAAAACCTATGAATTGCCCTGGACATATTTTGATTTATAAAAGTAGAAAGAGAAGCTACAAGGAACTACCTATTCGATACTTTGAATTAGGAACCGTGTACAGATTTGAGCGATCAGGAGTTCTACACGGTTTGCTTAGAGTTAGAGGGTTCACTCAGGATGATGCACATATTTTTTGTAGATCAGACCAGCTTGAAAGTGAGATTCTTAACCTAATAGATTTAACATCCGAAATAATGAAAAAATTCGATATTACAGAATTCGAAGCTAAACTCTCAACTAGAGATCCAAAGAATAAAGAAAAATACATGGGGCGAGATGAAGATTGGGAACTCTCCGAAAATGCTCTGGCGAAAGCATTGGAGAATCGAAGCATCAATTATACTGTAGAAGAGGGAGAAGCTGCATTTTATGGTCCTAAGATAGATATATTAATGACCGATGCAATAGGGAGAAAATGGCAATTAACTACGATTCAGCTAGATTTTAATCTTCCTAGAAGATTTAACGCTACATATGTAGATAAAGATAATACCGAAAAACATGTTGTATTGATCCATAGGGCTATCTTAGGGTCCCTTGAAAGATTCTTTGGAATACTAATAGAACATTACGCGGGAGATTTTCCAGTATGGCTAGCTCCAATACAAGTAGTAGTGCTTCCAATTACTACAACGCATGTAGATTACGCTAGGGAAGTTTATAGTAAAATGATTCAAGGTGGAATTAGAGCGAAGTTGGATGATAGACAACTTACTTTAAATAAAAGAATTAGAGAAGCTGAAAAACTTAAAATACCTTACATACTTGTGATAGGCGCCAAAGAGAAACAAAGCAAAACTGTGGCAGTTAGAAGAAGAAAAAAAGGAAATATCGGTGCAATGTCTATAGATGATTTTATTGAGCTTTTGAAACGAGAATCAGAATATTGATAGATTTTCTTTCTTTTCCTTTTAACTTAACTAATATTATTTAAAGAAATACTGTCATCTGGCCTTACAATGGAAGAGGCAATGCGAATCGGCATACTGATAGATAAGATGTGATCTTACAATCAATTTTGGCATGATGAAGTGATAGCTATGTTCATAGGATTCTGTAATATGTACCGATGGATAACTTAGCTAATAATTATTTCATAAGAGTTCTATATTAGTCATATATGAAACAAAGTTTATTATAGGGTAATATCTAGTTATATACGAGGGCGTTTCTATCTACCAACTAATTTCTTGGTGTGTATGTGATGAGAAAAATACCAAAAACAAGAGAAGAACTAGCTAAATGTATTGACCATACATTACTGAAGCCCAATATGACAACAGAAGACGTTATTAGATTGATAAATGAAGCTAAAACATACGGTTTTAGAGCTGTGTGTGTACCAATATATTGGGTCCCATATGTTAAAAATATGTTAAAGGACACTAATATTCTCATCGTAACGGTTGTTGGATTTCCTTTTGGATATGAAGGCAAAGAAATTAAAGTTTATGAAGCAACTAAAGCTGTAGAATATGGGGTTGACGAGATAGATATGGTCATGAATATTTCAGCGTTTAAAAGTGGGCAATACGATTTAGTTGAGGAGGAAATTAGAGCAGTTGTGAAAGCAGTTTCTCCAAAACACGTGAAAGTAATAATAGAAACTAGTTTCCTAACAGAAGATGAGATTATAAGAGCAGCGAAAATTGTAGCTAAAAGTGGTGCAAGATTTGTAAAAACAAACACTGGTTTCGGAAAAAGAGGTGTAGAGATTAGAGATATAGAATTAATACGAAGTGCTATAGGAAACGAAATGGGGGTCAAAGCTTCTGGTGGTATAAAAGATGCTAAAAAGGCCTTAAAATTGATTGCAGCCGGAGCTGATGTGATTGGTGCAAGTGCAGGTGTTGAAATAGTAAACAGTTTTGACCAGAAAATTCTAGAAGAAATATAGCTACGTACTATGCATGGTGATATGAATGCCGAGAGCTAGGCTTACATGGTATGCTGAAGTTGTAATCCCACAGAAACTTTGCGAGAAGATGGATCAAATGAAAATGAGTATGATAAAGGAATTAGAGAAAAAATTAATAGACAAGGAGCTGGCGAAAATATGTACTCAAAAACTTAAGAAGCTTGATTTAGTCGGAGAATGGCTAGTTGAACTATGGTTTTTTGAGATATTAGAAGACAGGAAAGATTTCGCTACTGGCTATAATATTGAGGCACAAGGAATTAATGTTTGGAGAGCAGAATGGGTCTATACGGCAGTTCCATCGCAGGTTCTTGATATGGACGAAAAGATAGTGAAAATCACTAAAACTAGGAAAAAAATAAATTTAGATAGACTCACCTTTTTCGTTGAAGCGTATTTCACAATTACTGAGGAAGATTAGGGTTTTGCCATTTGTAAAAATTTCCTTAAATGTTCCCTTATTGGTTTTTTCGTGAATAGTCTAGAGATAGGGGGTCCCTCGACTTTTCCTAGCGTCAAAAGATATATGCTTTGATATAGATCCTTTGGTTTGACATTAAAATTGTTCGATATTTCCTTCACAATTGGTCTTAGTATTTGCATATTTATTTGATTTTCAGGTATTTCAAGTGCTCTTTGAACTAAAACAGTTAAAGCGTCTATAATTTTCCTATCTAATTTTCTGACAACTTCATTAATTTCTGGGAGACTAATTTTATAAAAGAGCTTGGACCAGTTAAAAGCTTGTTTTAATCTTCTTTTAGCATCAGCAATTTCGAATTCCGTAGCATCTTTTGGCAACTTTTTCATTGCTCTAAGCATTCTTAAGCCATCTTCTAGATCATACATCCAAAAAGCAACCTCAACGGCCACATAGTATTGGACTCTTCTAGGCTTTTTTGGTTGAATATCCTTTATGTCAACTTGAGAAAGTATATATGTTGCTAAAATTTTATCTGCATCGAATTTAGATAACTTTTCCTTTCCTTCAAGGATCCTATAGAACATTTCTTCATGTTTATCAAAAGCATCTACATAGGAAGGTATATCTAACGGAGAGAAATCTACATGGCGAAGGCTCTCCCTATGAATATCTATAATCTGCCTACGAAGTACAATGTATTTTAAAACTTCAGGAGGCGCATAATTGATCCATTCATCCATACCAAATCCTATCCCTCTTCTCTTCGAGAATTTCGATTTAGTTTGCCTTGTGGGGTCATCTGGAGGAATCCAGTAAAAGAAATCATAAAAAATGGCCAATGGAGCTAATCTATTGAAAAACGAGGCCATTAAGGCTTTCCCTGTATCGTAACTGCTACCACTTGCCATCAAATCTTTGCCCATTGGTTCAAAATGGACATCAAAAAACATCCATCTTAACGGCCAATCTATTCTGAACGGAGGCTTTCCTTCTGCTTTTTCAATACTTGCTACACCATGATTGCCACAGTGTCTACATTGATAAGATACGTATTTTCCATCTTCCGAAACACTAATGGGAACTACATCCTCGTCCATTCGTCCACAATTTGAGCATTTTGGTCTGTATGGAATCCAATTTGGTGGGTATAAACTAGTGTGTCCCGCTTTTTCTCGAACAGAATTTATTATTTCTCTAACTTTATCACGTTCTACTAATACTTTTTTTAGAAGCTCTATGTATTTTGGATTGGTATGTATTTCTCTTGCTCTAATAGGTTCGATTTTCAAGCCATAGTTCTTAAAACTCTCGATCACTGGATCTATAAAATGTTCAGCAAAGTTTTCATGACATCCCCAGGGATCCTCTATTTCATCAAATGGAAGCCCTCTAAGATCTTTTTCTTTAGCCTTAAATGAGTCTGGTGCAAAAACTGGGGCCTGTCTAAATGGGTCTCGTGAATCTATAGCTAGAATTGCCTTGCTTTTATAGCCCCAAAACTCCATTATTTCCGCGAACGCGTAAGTTATGCATAGGTCATTAAAATTGCCTAGATGAATTTTACCAGAGGGTGTAAATCCAGCTTCGGATACGTATATTTTTTCGTTTGGAAAAGCATTAAGAACTTCCTCAGCTGCCTTGTAAAGGAAGTGTCCAGTCATCTTGGCTCCTGCTATTTTTAGAATTTTTTTTGAATAATGATGATTATGCATAAATATCACGCATGTTATGCAACACTTAAATTGTTTTTTAATATCTAGATTTAAATGTATAACTCTGTAATCGGTTTGCTACGTAATATAAGTATGGTGGAGTACGTGAAAGTTTACTGTGAGGTATTTGCAAAAATTTTCTTGCCCGCTATAAGAGCTTTAATTGCCGAAAAATTGATTGAAAAGTATAATTTGACACAAATAGAAGTCGCAAAAAAGATGGGGCTTACACAAGCTGCTATAAGTCACTATCTTCGATCAAAAAGGGGGGCAAAGGCATATAATATATTGAAAGCAAATGATGACATCGATAAACATATAGAAAAAATAGCGGATGCATTGTATAGAGAAGAAAATAGTTTTGAAGTGATTTATCAGGGCGTATGTTTTATCTGTGGGTGGCTAAGGGAGCATGAGGATGTAGTAAAAGAGATTATTTCAGATGAAAAGGAGATATTATATCCACCCTTAAAGTGAAATTATTCTTGGGAAAATTGTTTAATCGCGTTAAGATAATCATTGATTTCTTTCGCTTTTTCATTAAATCCCTCAGATTCCCATATCTGACTAGATATTTCAAGAAAACGAATTGCCCATCTTATAATGTCATCGGAATAACCAAATTTATTAAGGTACTTATATAATAGCTTACCCACTCTGTAATACGTCAGAGCGGCTTCAAATTTATTTTCGTCTGGATTCTTGACAAGCATGTTCGTGTAATCAATGAGATCATGAAGGAATACCCGGCACTTATAACTATCTTCACTATCCTCAATAACGTAATTTAAGGCATCCGCAAAATTATCCACAAACTCTCTAGAGTATGTGTTATTATGAGCAGCCCAAGTGCCCAAGACTCTAAGGATGCGTATAATTTCAGTTATAATTTTTTCTCTGATAGTTTTTATATTAACCATTCGTGACGTGGACAATAAAACTACTGTTGAGTTTATGGTGTCCGCGAATCTACCCTGTGGAGATCTGCTATTTAATTCAATTATAGTCTCTTCGTCCAGATTGCAAAGCAATGCAGTGTAGAACAGAAGTTCATCAGGGTATTCATTAATTTTCAACGAGCTTTTTCCTAAGATGAATGCTATAGGGGAGGTTCTAGCTATGAAACCCATAGCAGTGAGTCTTTCTCGAGCGTATAGTTTGTGAAAGAATTTGAATCCTTCTCGTGATATCTCTAATGCTTCTTTCCAAAATGTTGACTCTGATGAATCTGCATGAATTATAGCTATATATAAGAGCAAGTGTAAGAGTAATTGGTAAAAGTCGGTATATACGCGCATCTCAAGCGGCGGCGTTACTTTTATGATTTGAAATACTTCGTCTCTAACTAAATTATAAGTGTCCCGAAGTAACGATTCTCTATCCTTGATACTCAATCCATATGATTCAGAAGCAACTAAGACAGCTAACATGTAAGGTCTTATTGCAGAGAGAGCATAGATATTTATTTTCTTTATTTCCCTCTTAGAAGTTGATATAAACCGGCTCAAAACGGATTTACCAGAAATCTCCTTGTATTTATTTTTTATTTCTATGTAATGTACCTTGCTCTCAGACAGAATTTTCTGAATCTCATACCATTGTTTACTAGAATAGAGTATGTCAAAAAGTTTTAGCTGCATATAAGTTGTTCTAAGACGCTCGTATAGAATTGGTGATTTATTCTGAAAGTGGTTCATTAATTTTTCTCCTAGCGGGGAATGTAGAATTCTACGAGAAGTTGAGAAAAGTAATATTCCATAAACATCCTTTAGAATTCCATCGGCTTTATCGAACTCCGATACTAACTTGTCTATGTTTTCCGCAATAAACTCTCTGAACTCTCGTATTTTCCCTTCTATAGCAGCTTTTATTTCGGCACGCACAAAATCTATTACCACAGGAGATAGCATACGAGGCTCTACTTCTAGCAGACGATATAGTTCCCCATAAACTATAGAAGGATAATTAGGCGGCAAATTCATGATGATCAAACCTAATTTGGCTGCGAGTAAGGAACCTGCATCACTAAAACTCTCAAAGCTCTTTATGGCATAAGCATAAGTGTATGCTTCGTAGAGATCCCAAGAATGAACTTTTTCAATACATTGTTCTAGGGTACGCATCGGATCGTCAACACGTAGTGCGCGGGGAACAAACTTGGTCTTTAATTCTTGACTTTTCTCGATCTCCTCAAACCTTTTTCTCATTTTCTCATTTTGTAATATTATATTAGAAGGAATGCTACTATAGATCGCTTTTGCTAGGTCTACGATATCTTTAAAATCGGGAAGTTCAGGTTTTTCTTTTAAGTAAAGATCAATTACCCTTAAGACGCTGTCCTGAAGCTCGCCAGTAACTGCGTCAAACCGATATCTTGGAAGGACTCTATCAATTTTATTTACTAATTCTCTCGCTTTCATCTCATCAGATAAGTCTTCTTTATCAGTTGCTACTACTACGATAACATCGGGATTAACGTAGCTATTCATTATATAAAGTCTAAAATTCTCATATTCTAGTCCCCTTAGAACCCCTATTTTCATTTCCTCCGATAAACCTATCGCAGCGGACATTAGTGGTGTCAATAAATTACTCCTTTCAAATCCTCTTTGAGCGATAAGAAGACCAGATTTCAAAAGTACTATGACACCTTTAATCAACTAAATCCCTCATATAATCATGTTTCCACATTTAGAGATATGTTAATCAAGATGTAATACATTGTAAATAAAAATGTTAATGAATATTTAATTCACTCTCTAATCTCACGTATAATTAGTCCTAGAGCTAACACAATCAAAGTTATTATCCAAACTATGATGTCGTGAAACGTGAGAATGATTACCAACATGCTCAATAATAGACCTAAAATTGGAAAAACTGGAATATCACGAACGTTAATAGGTATTTTGAACGGGCGTTCAATATCTTTTTTCCTTTTTCGAAGCAGAATAACCGCTAAATTAACAAAAATAAAAGCAATCAGTGCTCCTAGGTTAGCAGAAGATGCAACAATAGATATTATTCCACCTACTTTTAGTAAACCGCTAGTTGGATCGTATCTAATGTCAGAAGCGTATCCAGCTACAACTATCTCGAAAATAGCAACACTCATAGCAAGTATTATAGTATATAGAGGTGTCTTATGTTTTTTATCAACACTAGCTAACTTAGGATGCAACATGCCATCTGCTGCCATACCATAGGAAATTCTTGAAGACGATACAAGGAACCCCAAAACTGTATTAGAAGTGCTAAATAACGCAATAGATGCTAGTAAAAACCATCCTTGGGTTCCAAGTACAGCTTCTGCTGCGGTTGCTAAAGGCGCACCACCAGTTAAATGTTCCCATGGTACTAGTCGAACAGTAGCTAACGCAACCAGGAGATACAATGTGGTTGTCACTATTAATGCCATTATGATTGCCTTTGGCATAGTATATTTCGCATCCACGGTTTCTTCTGCAGTTGTAGCCATAAGCTCAAAACCTGTGTACGCGAAGAAAAACAAAGATGCTCCTAAGAATATTCCATATGCACCATAATTCGCTGGTTCGAAATAATTGGGAGTTACAGAACCAAATGTAAATCCTATAATTATAATAACGAGTAAACCAAAAGCTTCTATGAGCGTAAAAATAATGTTAACTGTGCTGCTTTCACTAATTCCTATGTAATTAATGAGTGTGAAAAGCATTACGATCAGTACGGATAGAATAATCATCAAAAGTTTTGCATCTAGCTTGGTAGTTGCTGGATACAATGAATATAGTAGCGATAAAAGATAGCTTGAAAAACCTACAGATGCGGTTGCTGCACCAGAAGCAGCTTCAAAAAATAATAGCCAGCCGACTAGAAATGCAACGTTTTGTCGGTTAGGCATGGCTTCTTTGGTATAATAATAAGAACTAGATGCGTAAGGGAACATGCTACTTAATTCTGCGTAACTCAGACCAGTAAAAAGAGCGATTAATCCAGAAAGTACAACTGCTAACCAAGTTAAATTACCCGCATATTGAGCTACTGCACCTATTACTACATAGATTCCCGCACCTAAGATCAGTCCCACACCAAAAAAAGTTGCTTGAATTAGATTGAGGGCTTTCTTAAGTTTTGGTTCTTCGGACGATGACATGTATCTAACCCAGAAATTTTTTTAATGTATCTGAAAAACAGGTTAAAATTTTTATGAATATGTCTCTCTCAGCGGCTTTAGAATTAAATTTTTTTCATTTTCGGGTAAGAATTTTAAATATTCGTTAAGTAAAACGTAATTAATGCCAGTTTGATGCAGTTTCTCTATTATTTTGTGAAATATTTCAGGTTCGAGAGGATTTACATAATAGAATAGATAAAACCATTCAAGGGAAGGTACAGCTATCTTAATACCATGAAACGGGAAAGGTTGCGCAGTATGTTTTAGTAATGTAAATGGGGTTGAAGCAGTATTTTCATTTAACTTCAGAACTATACCTGAAAAAACATCTATTTGCAGTATTTTATGATAGTATATGCTAGTATTGCTGGCATAATAACGGCTTTCGATATATTCTGGGGCTTTAAACGTAGCAAAGGATTTAGAGAATACTTCATGAACTTCGCTATGCATATCTTCGCTCACAAGAATTTCTATCTTATTGAAATCTTGACTAATATTGTATAGAAATAATCCTAATTCTCCAATCGCTAGCCACTGTATTTCTGAATCCTCAAGCATCCTTGTAATGGTTAGTAACATATTGATTTTTTCCTTCAAAATATCACCAATATCGAATACCTAAATTTTGTACTTGTCCAGCATTTTCTTAATTTCTTGTAGGATATATAGAGCTTCCTCGTCAGTAATGCTTTTTACTATTGCTTTGGCTAAATGAGAATGATAATTAAATTCAGGTAGCTCGATTGAAACTACTGGGACCTTAAGCTTTTCTAACAAACTACGCAATATATCATTTAAACGCTTGCCAGTAGCCTTTATGATGAGGGAAATTATATGTTCCAGAATCGCTTTACCCTCACTAGGATTTATCTTCTTCTTAAAAAGACCCAAAAATCTCACCAGTAAAACTTCGAATACAGAGTCGCGTAAATGAGATGTTAAAGATAAACTCTAAAATAAGAAGAAAATAAAAATATTAATCTTCGTAAACCAAGATCATTCTTTCCACTCGCCTGTTTTCAAATATTCATCGACAGCTTTAGCTACTTTTTTGCCCATGGAAATTGCGGTTCCGATAATGGAGGGTCCCGTTACAACATCTCCAACAGCAAAAACACCTGTTCTTGAGGTTCGACCAAATTCATCAGCAATTATTCGACCTCTAGAATCGACTGAGATGCCGTATTTGTCTCCCTCTAAACCAGGAGGAGGTGTTGGTATCTCACCTATAGCTGTTATAATTGTATCGCATTCCACTATAAACTCCGTGTTTGGTATAGGTTCGGGTCTGGGTCTACCCGAAGAGTCAGGTTCACCAAGTTTCATTTTTATACATTCAAGACCCTTTACATTCCTGTTTTCGTCTAAAATTACCCTCACCGGTGAGGCCAAGAATATGAATTTAATACCCTCTTTTTTCGCATGCTGGACTTCAGATTTAAATGCTGGCATGTATTCTTCGGTCCTTCTATAAACGACTGTGACGTCAGCTCCTAGTCTTTTAGCAGTTCTTGCGCTATCCATCGCGCTATTACCACCACCTATCACAGCAACTTTTTTGCCAATTTGTGGTACTTCTTCTTTTGGAAGGTATCCTTCTCGATGTAAAGCAAGTTTTACTAGGAACTCTAGTACAGATATTACTCCTTTACCTTCACTTCCAGGTACCTTAAGTTCTCTTTCCTTCCAAGCTCCCGTAGCTATTACTACCGCATCATAGTTCTCAAGTAATTCGCCAAAGTCGACATCTTTACCAACTTGAGTATTGCATATGAATTTAACTCCTAATTTTTCAAGTTCTTTGATTCCTTTTTTGATTTGGTCTTTTGGCATTCTAAATTCGGGTATACCGAAAATTAGCAAACCGCCGGGCTCTGGGAGCATATCATATACTACAACTTCATGTCCCTTACAAATTAATTCTCCAGCTACACATAAGCCTGCTGGACCAGCACCTATAATTGCTACTTTTTTTCCTGTTGAGGCTTGTTTTGTTTGCTCGGTGCACGTAGCAAATTTCATAAGAGAACACCTAGATGATAACTTTAAGAGCTTTCTTTTTAAATCAAGAATTATTTTCCTTTTTTACTTCGATTGTATATACTGTTAATAC
>Ga0180302_10001378_pt1 | contig 11517 bp, 11 predicted proteins | sample GuaBasSediGuay17_FD_121794 | JGI IMG/M metagenome (GOLD analysis project Ga0180302, IMG submission 121794) | Subseafloor sediment microbial communities from Guaymas Basin, Gulf of California, Mexico - Guay17, Core 4571-4, 12-15 cm | ecosystem: Environmental > Aquatic > Marine > Hydrothermal... | reverse complement strand
TACGTACCTTGGCTTCTTAAGCACTTTCACCTTGAAGTTCCCTATGAACCCATCTACACTAGTAACCTCACTATAGCTCAGCAACTCAATATTAGGATGCCTAGCAACATCAACCATCTTAGGTGTCAGTATACAGGCGGAGCAGTCTAGTGTTGGGAATGTTTTGTCTAGTAGTGCCATTTTTCCTCCTATTGTGGGGGACTTCTCAACCATGTACACCTTAAAGCCCTCGTTAGCTAGGTCTAGAGCTGCCTGTATCCCTGCTATGCCCCCTCCTATCACGAGTGCTGCTCGCCTTACTGGGAACTCCGGAGGCTCTAGAGGCTCCAAATATGTCGCCTTAGCAACTGCAGCAGCAACCAGCCCCTTAGCTTTCTCTTCAGCTGCGTCAGGTGCTTTGCTGTGAACCCAGCTGCAGTGCTCCCTTATGTTAGCCATCTCAAGCAGGTAGGGGTTAAGCCCAGCTTCCTTCAAGGCGTTCCTAAAGGTCACCTCATGGAGCCTAGGTGAGCAAGCTGCCACGACCACTCTATTCAACCCTAGCTCTCTTATTTTCTCCTTAAGGAGCTCTTGTCCAGTGGAGGAGCACATGTACCTCTCGTCTATCGCGAAAACAACATTTGGAAGCGTTCTAGCGTACTCTGCAAGCTTCTTCACGTCGATAACTCCTGCAATATTTGTACCACAGTGGCAGATAAACACACCAATGCGAAGCTCCTCTCCGCTTTTCAAACGAAACACCATTTAGCAGTCTCTGCGGGCCACCACCCTAGCCTATTTTTAAGTACTTCTTATGTACTCAGTCCTTAGACCTCCAGTTAGGTTTTGTACTCAAACTAGTCTCTTAGAGTACCCTCAGCGTCTTTTGAACGGTATCAGACTTCCATCGATTATTGCAGCTGAAGCTCAGTTTAGACCCTAAACGTTAAAAAGTTAAGCTCTAAAGAGGCCCCCAAGCGAGGCAGGTGACTGCATTGTCTGCTGTAAGCAGGCAAGTAGTGGTATTACAGGCTAGCTGGGAGTTCGCCGATGAGGTTATAAAGAGGGGTAGCAGGATATTCCCCGAGGAAGAGCTTAAGACACTATATGCATGCATACAGTGTGGCACTTGTGTAGGTGACTGCCCCTCTGGGAGAAGAACCGCCTGGAGGATACGCCACATAATAAGGAAGACGCAGCTTGGCATGAGGGAAGCAGTGCTTTCAGACGAGACTCTATGGAACTGCACAACATGCTATACATGCCAGGAGAGGTGTCCACGAGGTGTGGCTACCACTGATGTAATCAGAATAATAAGGAACATAGCATTCGAAGAGGGATATGCTCTTGAGCGGCACCTAGCTGTAGCCCGAAACTTCGCGAAAATAGGCCACGCAATACCTATAACAGATGAGGTAAAAGAGAAGCGGAAGAGACTAGGTCTCCTACCGGTTCCACCGACAACTCTAAGCTATCCCAAGGCTCTCAGTGAAGTCCAGAAGATAATCGAGATCGACGGCTTCCTCAAGAAAATCCAGAGGTGATAGCTTGAGATATGCTTACTTTCTTGGCTGTATCACACCACTCAGATATCCTGGAATAGAGGCTGCTACCAAAATAGTCCTTAAAGAGCTTGGTGTAGAGGTAATAGAGCTTAATGGTGCTTCCTGCTGTCCTGCACCCGGGGTCTTTGGAAGCTTCGACCTGTGGAACTGGCTTATCCTTGCAGCACGTAACCTGGATCTGGCTGAAGACCTAGATGCCAAGATAGTAGTCACATGTAATGGCTGCTATGGCTCCCTACAGGAAGCTCACCACCTGCTAGAGGATGTAGTCAGGAGAGAAGCTGTAAATGAGGTTCTAGCAAAGATAGGGAGGAGATATGAAGGGAGAACCGAGGTGAAGCACGTTACTGAAGTTCTACTAGAGGACGTTGGGGCAGAAGAACTCAAGAAGAGGGTGAAGAAGCCTCTTAAGGGATTAAAGGTAGCTGTCCACTACGGGTGTCACTTCCTGAAGCCGAGCAAGATAAGAGGACATGGCTCACCCGAAGCACCAACCTACCTGGATGAGCTAGTCGAGCTCACAGGAGCAGAGAGCATAGACTACCTAGATAAGCTTATGTGCTGTGGAGCAGGTGGAGGTGTGAGAGCAGGTAGGCTAGATGTCGCTCTAGATTTCACACTAGAGAAGGTACGCAACATAAAGAGAGCTGGAGGAGACGTCATAGTGACGCCGTGCGCCTTCTGCCACTTCCAGTTCGATACAGGCCAGCGTGAACTCATGAGCAAAGGTCTACTCGACAAGCCAGTTCCCGTAGCCTTCATAACTCAGCTGATAGGTCTAGCAATGGGCTTTAGTCCAGATGAAATGGGCTTAAACGATAACTTCATACCACCAAAGTACCTAGAAAAAATTTCTTAGAGGGAGGTGCCCTCCCCCTCCTCTTCAATGTACCTCTTTTCTAAGGCCTTGACAGCTACAGTGTAGAACACATTGTTCTTCATGACTGGGATCCACTCCTCGTCGTTTAGTGTCAGTGTTATGGCTCTCATCGGGCATATGGTCACACACGTCCCACATAAGACACACTTGTCGCTCTCGAAGTCTATCCTAGGCCTCTCAGATACCCTTTTAATCCCATCAAACTTAGCTGGATAGTACGTTATAGCCCACTTAGGGCACATGTCTGCACATATACCGCAGCCGACACACTTCTCCTTGTCCAACTTGAGGACGTACTTCCTGAGCATTATCTGCCTAAATAGCACTATGCTCCTGTCATCCTCGAGCTTGATCAGCTCCCCTCTCTTAATTGGCCTGTAGAGCCTCACCTCCATGCACGTCACCTCATATAGCAGCCTTCACATTAATTGGCTCTCCCCTATGCAGGTACTCTTCACTGATTGGATAGTTAGATAGCGATACCGTGTAGTACTCCTGGAACCTGTCTCTTATCTCATCTACCAGCTGATCTACTCGGCTTGGATCCTTCATCGTGATTTTTGTCCAGTAAGTCCTCCCAATATGCGAGCTTACTATCTCACCATCCTTTACAACAACCTTCCCATCCTTGATGGTGTATGCTGCCCTCCTGAATGCTTTTCTAACAGCCTTATAGTCCCTTGAGAAGTCTACCTCCTTTGGGTTGAGGTCGTATATCGCTATATCTGCATCTGCCCCTATACCAAGATGCCCCTTATTCTTCAGCCCTAGAATCTTAGCTGGTGCTGCTCTAGTAACTATAGCTATGTCATAGAGGCTGTACTCGTAATCCAGCTCATCTAATATGCTCCTCTTGGCTGCCTTTGAGTGTATCCTCCTAAGTGTCCTTCTTCTAGCCTCCTTGCTCATGAGCCAAGCTATTATCCTCGGATACTCTGTGAATGGCCCTCCGTTCGGATGGTCTGTTGAGAGGCACAGCCTCCACTTGTCTTTAACTAGCAGAGCTACTTCAAGCCCTATAGTCCACTGCACCGCGTTGACATAGCTCTTTCTCCTGAACACATATGGGACTATTCCAACTCCAGTCTCAGCCTCCACATCACTATTCACCCACTTGTTTCCACTCAGCTTGTAGAGCTCGTACTGCCATGGGCCATCTGCTGTCATTGTAGTTGTATCTCCGAATATTATCTGTCCCATGTCAAGTGTGACATGTGTATGCCTGTTCACATAGTCTGATATCTCAGACCCTGCAGACCTGAGTGTGCTCCAGTCATCTCCGCCAAATGCATTGAACTGAATGTGAACCATGTGTATGTCAGCTTTACCATCCTTAGCTAGGTCTCTGACGCACTCCATGGTGTCCATTGTCACCGAGAAGTTTCCAGGCCTCCCTAGTGCATTAGCGTGGACATGTATATATGTTGGCAGGTTAAGCTCCTGAGCTGCCTTACAGAGGCCCCTAAGTATCTCTCTTGGCGTTATATCGAAGTAAGGCACCTTATCATCTATGTGCTCTAGGTTCTTCCCCCACCCCCATGCCTCAACTCCACCAGGGTTCACTATCTTTACCCCAAACCCTTTGAGTACGTTGATCATCCACCCAACATATGTTATACATTTGTCTACATCGCCCTCCTTGAGAAACTCCATTACAAACCAGTTGTTCCCAAACATTGGGAGGCATGCCTTGTCAACTATTGGTGTGTCGTTGAGTTCTTCATGGGTGTGCCTGGTTTTCAGGGGTGGGGAAGCCGGCTCCATTACTGTAGTGTAGCCCATTACCGCATATCTGTACCCTGTTGTGAATGTCGATGGGACGCTTCTCCCAACACCGCTTCTCTTGTACTTAGTCTTCGGCTCAGGATCCTTCACGTGGTCTTCTGGCCTCAAAACCCTGCCGGAGTTCACCTTTGCTCCTGCTATATGGGAGTGTAGGTCTACTCCTCCTGGCATCACAATCATTCCAGAGGCATCTATTACCTTAGCTTTGCTCTCCTCTACGCTTTCCACTATCTTCCCATCTTTCACATAGATGTCGATTTTCTCCCCATTTACTCCATTAGCTGGGTCGTAAACATAGCCTCCTCTGACTATGAGCTCCATTTAACCACCTCTCATAGCCCTAATCCTATCCAGTATCATTCTCAGGATCTCAACGTCAGGCTTCAAGCCATCAGGTGGGTTTATCACCTTCTTCATGTGTATAGGCACGCCATCCATCCTATAAGCTGTCCCTTCTACCTCAATGCCCAGCATTGCAGTCGGTATCACCACTTCAGCTATGTCTGTTGTTGAAGTCCACCTTGGGTCTATCAGAACCACCGGTATCCTGGACAGATGCTCAACTGCTTTCCTTGGGAAGTTTGAGGCTGGATCTGATGCGACTATCAGAGCTGCATCTGCTTCTCCTCTAACGAGTATATCTGTGACAGATGTTTCACCTGGATTATATCTCGGGTACCCGTGGCTGAAGTCTACAGCATAGGGGTAGCCTGTTTGCCATGTGAAGACAGCGTTCGCACCTACCACGTTATAGTGGCCTCTCATGGGCATCATGACAAATTTCGTGTATGCATTGAGGTCTCTGACAAGAGAGATTGCCAAGTCAATATTCCTATACTTTCCTCCTGTCATGGTAAGTCCTACTCCCCAGAAAAGCACTCCGAACTCACATGAGATAAGCAGGTCAGCTACCTCTTCTATATGCTCCCTTTTGACCCCAGCTACCTCCTCTTGCTCTAGCTCTTCTCCTCTAACAGCTGTCCTAAGGGCAGATAGGAGCTCGTAGTCCTTTCCAGGCTGAATCTGAATGAAGTAATCTGCTACTCGCGCGGTATAGGTCTTCCTCACGTCCACGACTATAAGCGTCCTCTCATCTCTGCTCTTCCTGAACTTCCCCCTCGCCATTACAGTATACCTGGAGAGGTGCCTAGGATGGGACTGAAGAGGATTGGATGCCCAGTAGATTATGAGGTCAGCTCTGTTCTTGATTTCACCAAGAGTGCATGTTGGATGCCCTACCTCATGCACCCCAAGAACACTCGGCCCGTGACAGACCACTGAGGTGTTGTCTATTACCCCTCCAACTTCCTCCATAAGCTCAATCCCGGTAGCTATGGCTTCACAGCTTGTATTAGACCACCCATAGGATACAGGGTAGTCTGCATTCGCTAGCAGCTCAGCAGCTCTGTTAACAGCTTCCTCTAGGCTAGTCTCCTCGAGTTCTCCATTTTTCCTGACCATCGGCTTGCTTATCCTTTCCCTGTTGTAGTTTAAGTACTTTGTTATGCTCAGTGCGCACCCATTCTTTACTCCTGCTATCTTTCCCTCCTCGACCAAGATAACCAGGTCATCACATAGGCAGCCACAGAATGGGCACACCACGTCTCTAACCTCACTCAAGCCTCTCCCCTCCTTCTTCCCTGCCCTCAGCTCTATGCTCCTCTGCAGGCTCGATTTCTACTTCAATCCCTTTCAAGCTAGGCATACCAGTGGAGTGCGTTTCCTCGTCTATGATCTTGTTTATCCAAGGCCCATAGGGGACGAAGACTACTCCCCTCGGCACCTCCTGGAGGGGCCTAGCTGTCTTTAAGACGAGCTCTCCTCTCCTGCTCTTTAGTTTCACTAGGGATCCAGCTGTGACTCCAATCTCCTTCATGTCCTCCTCATTCATCTCGCAGTAGTTCATGATCCTCCTATACTGCTGAGATAGCTTCCCAAACTCAATACCCATGCCCTGAGAATAGCTTCTGCCAGTTATAAGAACCGCTTTAATCCGCTTCAAGCCCTGATCACCGCCAATCTGCTTCAAGTGGGGGTACCCGAGCCCTACGTTATTAAGGTTTGGGTAATCCCCCAACTCTCAGCAGCTCTCTAGGTCTCCAAAAACTATTATACTCAAGGTCGAACCCCCACCAGCTAGCTGAGAAGCAGGGATGGAAATATGGGCGAAATAACCCTTAAACCTAAGATTGAGATCAAAGTCCCACTTGATCTGAGCTGTATCTCTCCAGATAGTCTCTCATCTATGACTCCCGATGAGATCAAGAAGCTGGAAGTACAGTACGGCAACAAGAAGAAAGCACTCGGAGAAATCTTTGATGTAGCTGGCGAGCCTGGAGGAAGCCCAGAAGACACGAAGATACTGGTCGAAGGATCTCCAAGGATCAGAAAGCTAGGCAAAGGTATGTCTGCAGGCACAATAGAGGTCAAGGGGAGTGGAGGCCTATATCTTGGCGAGGAAATGAGTGGAGGCAGGATAGTTGTATACGGCGACTGTGGACCCTGGCTTGGAGCAGGTATGTCAGGTGGTGAAATAGAAGTACACGGCAATGCAGGTGATGCAGTAGGCGCCTCATATAGAGGTGCTGGGGAAGGCATGAAAGGAGGTCGAATAGTAGTCCATGGAAGCTGCGGGTATGAAGCTGGAGAATGGATGCAGGGTGGTGTGATAATCATTGAAGGAGATGCTGGCGAGTTTGTCGGCGTACACATGTCCGGTGGCACCATATTAGTGAAAGGAAACTCAGGTGAGAGAGCTGGTGCACAGATGACCAAGGGAACGATAGCGATTCTTGGCAGAATTCCATCGGTGCTCCCCAGCTTCACAATAGACTCGATAAGGAAGTCGGTTAAGGTTGAGGGTGAGAAGATACCCGGCCCATTCTACGTGTTCATAGGAGATCTAGGCGAAGGAGGAGAGGGGAGGCTCTACATCTCGGTGGAAAGCAACCCACATCTCAAAGAGTACGAGAAGTACCTAGAGGAGATCTGATCTCTCCACTAAGTATTTAACTACCTCAATTGAAGGCTGAGGGTGCGACTATGCCTATAGTCAATGGTGTTGAAGTAGATGATTCAGCTTTTGCAGAGCTATTTCCAATGTGGGTTGGTAGAGTACTAATAACTGCCGACAGCGAGAAGTGGGCTATGGCTGCAGCTCAAGCTGCAACAGGCTTCGGCTCATCGGTCATAATGTCCCCTGCCGAAGCAGGGATTGAGTGTGCTGTTCCGCCATCAGATACCCCCGATGGCCGCCCTGGTGTACTGATACAGATATATCAGAGGACAAGGCCGATGCTTAAGGCTCAGATGATATCGAGAATAGGCCAGTGTGTCATGACCTGCCCAACAACCGCTGCATTCGATGCATTACCCGAGGCTAAGAGAAGACTGAGGGTAGGCCATGCAATAAGGATGTTTGGAGACGGATTTGAAGAGAAGAAGGAGATGTATGGTAGGACTATGTGGGTAATTCCGGTGATGGAGGGGGCATTCATCATTGAAGACCGGTTTGGCGCAAAGAAAGGCATTGCAGGCGGGAATTTCATCATCATGGGGAGCACGAAGGAGAGTGCTTTAAGGGCCGCTGAAGCCGCTGTAGAAGCCATAAAGAAGGTAGGTGGCGTAATACTGCCATTTCCAGGTGGAGTATGTAGGTCAGGGTCTAAGGTAGGCTCCATGAAGTACAAGCTTCCTGCTTCAACAAACCACATGTTCTGCCCTACACTCAGGGAGAGGGTTCCTGAGTCCCAGGTTCCAGAACAGGCCTCAGCGGTCTACGAGATAGTATTCAATGCAGTATCCCTAGACAAGATAAAGGAAGCAACTAAAGCAGGCATAGAGGCTGCCACGAAAGTAGAAGGCATCATAAAGATCTCTGCCGTGAACTTCGGAGGCAAGCTTGGTCCAGTCAAAGTCTATCTAAGGGACTTATTCACCTGAGCATTATGTAGTCCTTACCGGCAAGTGAAAGCGACCCCACTACGACTCTAGCCTCACCATCAGCTACCTCAAGCTCCCCCCTAATTTCGACTGCATCCCCCGAGAGCAGTGTCCCCGAGTAAAGCGAGCTGAGGCAGATGAGTTCTGTAGGTTTCATGCTTGCATCTCCCTCCAGAACTTCTACCCTACCTATTCTGTAGATGGCTGGGTAGAACACTCCTTCTTCATCGTCCTCTATCACCGCCCTCAAGACGACTTTCCCAAGTTTCACACAGCTGTGTACGCTTAAGTTCCCTATTTCCTCTCTTTCCCTGCAAGCTAGCACCGAGAACTCTGTCCCCATGTACTCTCCCCTGTTCCACCTCCTCTTAAGCAGCTTCTCCAGTCCAAATGGCGGTATGGAGTCTGTCCTCCATACGCCAGCATCCATCTTCCTTCTAAGCAATCTCTGGGAGTAAAGTTCGATTAAAGCCTCTCTGACCAGGGAAGCCTCGCTCTTCCCATATACAGTTAAGTCTATGTCAGAGAACGCTGTATTGTGCATGTTAAGGAGGATGCTTCCAGTGACTCCCATCTTTGATACGCTTACTCCTGCTTTCTCAGCTATCATGGACGCTAAACTAGCCGCCTTCGCCTCCAAAGGGTCTTTTTCATCCTTTGATAAGAGGCTCCTAAGCTTCTCCTCTGGGACATAGTGTTTAATGACCCGGCTCACTGGAACAGCGGAGAAAACCCCCACACATGGGATCGCTGTAAGGTAATGAGGAGCTTCTCTTTTAAGAAGTTCTAGGGTATCTTTGAGGAACTCCATAGTATAATACTTCAGCACCCTCTCAGCTCTGAACCCTCTTCCTCCCCACTTCCCCCTCCTGCTCTTCATGTACTTCAAGTAAGCTATAACCCTATCCTTCGGATGCTTGTTTCCAATGACGCAGAAGAAGTAGCCTTCACTAGTCTCGAGAAAGTCTCTATCTGCTACTTTCAATAGCATACCCCGGAGCTATGTAGCTCCAGTCGTCATTAAGGGAGATAACAAGCCTTATGCTGCCATCAGGGGGTATGCATAGCTCTATATGCCCGCTAACATATATCAGGGTGCCAGCTTTAGCTCCTTCGGTATCTCTTATTCTCAGGGAAAAGACCTCGCTGGCATTAACTCCCCTTACAGCTCTTATTTTGCACTGCATTGGAGTGAACACAGAATACCTGTCATCTAACACCTCATATACCCCCTTCACTCGCCCTAGTGGTATGTACAGCCTGCATTCCGGTAGGCTATCTGTCCTCGCCAGCCTGATGCTATACTCTACTCCGTTAAACATGCCTTGAAGGACTCTGCTAGCCTCTCTTCTCCTGAATAAGCTGTAGCTTATCTCTCCCCTAATGCTAGCATATTTCCTCTTTATGATGTCCTCGCTAAGTGGCTGGGTGGCTCCCTTAGCTCTAAGCTCGCTGAGCACACTATAAGCAAGCGTTCCGTCCTTTTCGCCATACACCACTAGATCTATGTCAGAGGTTTCGCGTTCTATGCCTAGGCTTACAGATCCGCTGACGCCTATGTTGCTCTCGCTAACGCCATAGCTTTCGAGCATGCTTGCCATCTCCAGGGTTGCTTCTCCGACTCTGCTTCTAGCTCCACGCTTCTTAAGCCTGGCATAAGCCTCACGCGCCTTCAAGATGCTCATGATGTCTTCAGAGAGTACTCTCATGGCAACTCTGCCTATGGCTTCATCATACCACAGGTACCTCCTTGCATGCTTCATCACTTCTGCAAACCTCTCTCCTAAGGGGTACACCTTCAGCTTTCCAGCTGCTCCTGTCACGTACTTCAGGTATGCGGTATACCACTCCGCTCCATGTCTAGCTCCCTTAACCTCGAATACATATCCTTCTCTCGTCAGTATGTAGTCTCCTTCAGCTAGCTTCTCCTTCTGCACAGGATTCTCCCCCTTATGTGCAGCTTAAAGCCGCAGTTAAGGCACCTGCCTTCTTTATCGAGCTTGCACCTAACAGGCCTTACACCCATCCTCTTTATGACTGCTTCACCGCATTCTGGGCAGTATGTATGTTCGCCCCAGTGTCCGGGTACATTCCCTATATATGGGTACATCACTCCCATCTTTCTAGCCAGCTTAACTGCACTTTCAAGCGTTTTGATAGGTGTCGGTGGATTACTGAATTTGTATGCCGGAAAGTACCTTGTGAAGTGTATTGGGGCCTCTGCTCCTGCGTGCTTCAGGTGTCTTTCAACAACCCACTCAATTTGCTCTTCCCTATCGTTTACTCCTGTAACTACTAGATTGACTACCTCGACGTGGTAGCCCATTTCTCTAGCTTTCTCGATGTTCCTCCAGACGACATCCACATCCACTCCACCACAGTATCTCTTGTAGACCTCTTCATCCCCTTTCATGTCCACTTTGAGTCCATCCATCCCACTTTCTCTCAGAAGCCTCAGAGCCTCTAGCGTCATGTACCCGTTTGAGACGAAGCAGCAGTATAGCCCTCGTGACACGCCGAGCTTGAAGACATCTATAGAGTACTCTAGCAGGAGAGTAGGTTCTTGGAAGCTTACACAGAGCCCTTCATCACCCCAGTACTTAGAGTACTCTATGAGCTGCTCAGGTGGCATGTACTTGTCTACGAGTGGGTCTGGCTTCCTTCTAGAGAGGTGGTAGTTCTGGCACCAGGGGCACGCGAAGTTGCAGGACCACGTTGAAAACGTCGTTGCATAGGATCCAGGCCAGTAGTGGTAGAATGGCTTGATTTCGATAGGCCTACTTTCTACAGCGCTCAGGTTCCCGTAGACCAGGGTATAGAGCCTGCCTTCTATGTTCACTCTAATCCCACAGAAGCCACTTGCACCAGGTTCCATGCTACATCTGCGCTCACATAGCAGACACCTGACCCTACCTCCACGTAGCTTCTCATATAGCAGAGCTTCTCTTACTGTTGGCTTCTGAATTATGTTTGCTTGCATGCTCTCATTATATCTACAGCTTTATTCGAGTCTATGACTTCAGCTTTGAGGACTTCTCTCATGTGCTCCAGCGCCCACCTGTGTCTATCCTCACTTAAGCTAGCTGTCCCATCTGACACAACCAGCACGGTATATCCTCTAAAGAAGGCATCAGCTACAGTATAGAGCACGCATATGTCTGTGAGCACCCCTGTTACAATGAGCTTATCAACGCTCCTCTCTCTCAAAGCTAGATCTAGGTCGGTGCCGAAGAAGCCGCTATATCTCCGCTTGTAAACGACAACCTCATTCGCAGCAGGCTTGAGCTCGTCGATGACCTCAGCTCCCCAAGTCCTTCTCACAGCATGTGGCGGGTAGAACTTGAACTCCAGGTCATCTGGCAGGTG